>Ga0163144_10001916_pt1 | contig 48512 bp, 37 predicted proteins | sample OliLak19BULKMAT1_FD_123175 | JGI IMG/M metagenome (GOLD analysis project Ga0163144, IMG submission 123175) | Freshwater microbial mat bacterial communities from Lake Vanda, McMurdo Dry Valleys, Antarctica - Oligotrophic Lake LV.19.BULKMAT1 | ecosystem: Environmental > Aquatic > Freshwater >... | reverse complement strand
GCCATGCCACTGACGGCCATGCGCGAGCGGGGTCTCGCTCCAAGGCGGGCCTGGAGGCCCGCGCTCCAACCCCGCGCTTCAACCCGTTGCGCAACGCGCGCAGTTCCTACCCGCGCGGCGTTCCGCCGCGCCAAGTTAATGGTGGGCCATGTAGGACTCGAACCTGCGACCTCCACGATGTCAACGTGGCGCTCTAACCAACTGAGCTAATGGCCCTTGTTTTGCGGCCTGCCGTGGCGTGAGCCGGCGGCGTAGCCGACGTCCGGGGATCGCTCCCGGGCGAAGGAGGCGGAAGGGTAGGGTCCAAAGGGGCCGGGAGCAAGACCCCAGGTGGCGCCAAATCGAAGCGCTGCGGGCCCTTCGGGGCGCCCGGCCCGCGGCCCGCGCTGTAGACTCCCCGCCCACTCGGCCCGTCGGCCGGGCCTCCCTAGCTCCCTGTCACGAACCGTTGGCGCGGCCCGCCCGCGCCTTGGAGTCCCATAGCCTTGAAGATCGGCGTCCCCACCGAGATCAAACCCCAGGAAAACCGTGTCGCCCTGACCCCCGCCGGGGCTGACCGCCTCGTTGCCGCGGGCCACCAGGTGTTCGTTCAGGCGGGCGCGGGCATCGGCAGCGGGTTCGACGATGCCACCTACGTCACCGCGGGGGCGCGCATCGTGCCGACCGCCGATGCGGCTTTCGGCGAAGCGGACATGGTGGTCAAGGTCAAGGAGCCCCTGGGCGTCGAGTGGCCGCGGATCAAGCGCAACCAGATCGTGTTCACGTACTTCCACCTCGCTGCCGACCGCGAGCTCACCGACGGGCTGCTCGCGACGGGCTGTCACGGTTTTGCCTACGAGACGCTGCAAGTTGGGCGCACGCTGCCCTTGCTCACGCCGATGAGCGAAGTCGCAGGCCGCATGTCGATCCAGGCCGGCGCGTACCACCTCGAGCGGGCCCACGGTGGCTCCGGCATCCTGCTCGGGGGTGTGCCCGGGGTGAAGCGTGCGAAGGTGCTGGTGATCGGCGGGGGAGTCGTCGGAATCAACGCGGCGCGGATGGCCTGCGGCCTGGGCGCCGACGTGACCCTGATGGACGTCGACCTCGACCGCCTGCGTTACCTCGACGAAGTCATGCCGGCCAACTGCCGCACCGTGCACTCGTCGCCGTTCGCGATCCGCGAGCACTTAGAGCACGCGGACCTCGTCGTGGGAGCGGTGCTGATCCCGGGCGCCGCTGCGCCCAAGCTCGTGCGGCGCGCGGACCTCGCGCTGATGAAGCCCGGCTCGGTCATCGTCGACGTCGCGGTTGACCAGGGTGGCTGCGTGGAGACCTGCAAGCCCACGACCCACGCGAACCCCACCTACGTCGTGGATGGCATCGTCCACTACTGCGTCGCCAACATGCCGGGTGCCGTCCCGCGCACCAGCACGGTCGCGCTCACGAACGCGACTCTCGGCTGGACGCTGCAGCTCGCGCGCATGGGGGCCGCGGGTGCGGTCGAACAGAGCGAGCCCCTGCGCCTCGCAGCGAACATTCTCGGCGGCCATTTGACCTGCGCGGCGGTGGGTGAGGCGTTCGGCCTTGCGACCCTCGACCCGCGTGAAGCCATCAAGCGCGTTTCCTGAGCGACGCGCCCCGCGCGGGCGCGCGCTGACCGGACCCCGCGGTCCGCTCGACGCACGCCCGCGCCCACTTTCACCATGCCGTTTGTCTCCGCGATCGCCAGCGCCGAATCCGAAGGCGAGATCCTCGCCCTTTTGATCCTGGCCGTGCTCCAGGGCCTAACCGAGTTCCTGCCGGTCAGCAGCTCGGGACACCTGGTGATCGCGAAGCACTTTTTTGGCCTGCGCGAATCGGGCGGCGTGGTCGTCGAAGTCGCCCTGCACGTCGGGACGCTCGGTGCAGTTCTCGCGGTGTATGGCCGCGACCTCGTCGCTTTGTTGCGCGAAGCCATGGGCGGGCGGCCGCGCTACCTGTTGCTTCTGATCCTTGGCAGTGTGCCCGCCGGCCTCGTTGGGATCCTCGCGATGGACTTCCTCGAGGGATTGTTCGACGAGCCCCGCGTCGCCGCGGGAGGGCTCCTCGTGACCTCCGCGCTCCTGCTCGTCTCCGACGGCGAGCGCCGTCGCCGGGAGCGGAACGCTCCAGTCCCGGCCGAGCTGGGCCGCTCCGTCAACACCTTGGATGCGGTGTTCATCGGGTGTGCGCAGGCGCTCGCGATCTGTCCGGGAGTGTCGCGGGCGGGCGCGACGATCGCCGCGGGCCTCCTACGCGGCCTCGATGCCGTCGCGGCGGCGCGTTTTTCGTTCCTCCTCAGCTTGCCGGCGGTGGGGGGCGCGGCGCTGCTCGAGGCGCGTCACCTCGACAGCCTGCCGCCGGGTACCGCAGCCCCGCTCGCCATCGCCGTCGTCGTGTCCGGGCTCGTGGGATTCCTGAGCCTGCGATTGCTCCTGGTCGCGCTCGCGCGCGGAGCGTTCCGCTGGTTTGCGCTCTACTGCGCCATACTCGGCGGCGGGCTGTTGATCCTGCTTTGACGCCCGGGGACAACACCGTCGCCTCACCCGCGCCTGTGCACTAGAATCGTCGCCTTATTCCCGTCTCCCAACTCCAGCGCCGCTCGGCCCGTTGGACCCTCAACTCCGGCTGACCGCGGTCCGATGGGCTCGATCCATCCGCCCTCGGCCCCACGCAAAGCCCTATGACCAGCCAAATCCCGGTGACCAGCCAAATCCCGGCGCCGAACGGCCGCCGTGCCCTTATCACCGGCATCACGGGTCAGGACGGCAGTTACCTCGCCGAGTTCCTGGTCGAAAAGGGTTACCGCGTTTTTGGGGTGGTGCGCCGTTCCAGCAGCGAGAAGTTCGAGCGCATCGAAGCCGTGCGCGACCGTGTGGAGTTGCTGCACGCCGACCTGCTCGACCAGTCGTCCCTCAACCGCGCGATGGCACAGGCGCAGCCCCACGAGGTTTACAACCTCGCGGCGCAGTCGTTCGTGCCGACCTCGTGGAGCGAGCCCGTGCTCACCGCCCAGTTCACGGCGGTCGGCGTGACACGCATGCTCGAGGCGGTGCGCCAGGTGGCGCCGGACGCGCGCTTCTACCAGGCATCGAGTTCGGAGATGTACGGTCAGGTGCGCGAAACGCCCCAGACCGAGAGCACACCCTTCCACCCGCGCAGCCCGTACGGCGTCGCGAAGGCCTACGGCCACTACATCACGGTCAACTACCGCGAGTCCTACGGGATGTACGCGTCGAGCGGCATCCTTTTCAACCACGAGTCGCCGCGGCGCGGACTCGAGTTCGTCACGCGCAAGATCACCCACGGTGCGGCGCGCATCAAAGTCGGCCTTGCGACGAGCATCTCCCTCGGCAATCTGGACGCTCAGCGCGACTGGGGTTTTGCGGGGGACTACGTGCGCGCCATGTGGCTGATGCTTCAGGCCGACCAGCCGGATGACTTTGTCGTCGCGACCGGCACGACCCACACCGTGCGCGAGTGCTGCGAGATCGCCTTCGGACGCCTGGGTCTCGATTGGCAGAAACACGTCAAACTCGATCCCGCGCTCGTGCGCCCGGCGGAGGTGGACCTCCTCCTTGGAGACGCTTCCAAGGCAGAACAACGCCTGGGTTGGGTGCCGTCGGTTTCGTTCCGTGGCCTGATCGAGATGATGGCCGACGCGGACTACGCGACGCTCGCGGGGCGCGCGGCCGCCCACGCGCGTTGAGCGAGCGGGCCAGGGTGGGCGCGCACGCAGGGCAGGAATCTTCGGGACCCGTGTACCCGGGCCGCGTGCTCGTGACCGGCGCAGCCGGCTTCGTGGGAGCGCGGCTCGTCGGGCGCCTCGTGGCGCGCGGCGGATTCGAGGTGCACGGACTCGTGCGGTCCGCGCCACCCGCGGCGATCGCGAAGCCCGGTGCCGTGACGGGGCCCGGTGCCGTCACCTGGCATCGTGCGGATCTCGCCGACGCGGACGCCGTGTGCGCCGCGATCGCGGCGGTGGCTCCGACGCGCCTGTTTCACCTGGGCGCCATGGCCAATCCGCGCGCCTGTGCGGCAAATCCTTACCTCGCGTGGCGAACGAACGCGCGGGGCACGCTGGCGGTCCTGCGCGCGCTGCACCGCGCGAACCCCGCCGCACGCGCTCTGTTCGTCAGCACCGCGCAGGTTTACGGAACACGCGAGGGCCGCATCGCGGAGAGCGCCCCGCTCGCGCCCGCGAGCGCCTACGGCCGCTCTAAACTCGGCGGCGAACGCGCCGCACGCGGCATGGCGCGCCGCGGGCTAACCGTGGTCATCGCGCGGCCGTTCAACCACACGGGAGCGGGCCAAAGCACGGACTACGTCGTGCCGGCACTCGCGGCCAACCTCGCGCGAGCGTTGGCCACGGGTGCGCCGCTCCTGCACGGCAATCTCGCCCCGCGGCGCGACTTCTTGCACGTCGAGGACGTGCTCGACGCGTATGAAGTCCTGATCGAGCGCGGCCAGGCAGGAGAGGCCTACAACGTGTGCCGCGGCGTTGGCGTGGCGATCGCCGAGCTGCTCGAGGGGTTCGTCGCGCGGCTCGGGCGCCCTCAGTCGATCGCGGCCGATCCGACGCTGGTGCGTGCGGGGGATCCCACCGCAATCGTCGGCGCTGCACACAGGCTGCAGGCGCTGGGCTGGTGCCCGAGGTGGTCAGTGGACGCGATACTCGACGAGCTCAGCGAACCACGCTTGTAGGCCCGCACCCAGTTGTAGAGGTGGACGCCCGGGCATTCGGTGCTCTTGAAGTCCTGGTGGCCAAAAACCTGGCGGCGCGGGATGCGGTGGCGCTTCGAGAGGTCGTCGACGAGGCGCTCGAGACTGCCGAGGGCTTCGCGGGTCGGGCGCTCGCTTTGGAAGTTGCCGAGCAGGCAGATGCCAATGTTGTGCTCGTTGTTGGTGCCGCCCGCGTGGGCACCTTGCCATTGCATCTGGCGACCCTCGAAGACGCGGCCCGCAGGGTCGATCAGGAAGTGGTAGCCGATGTCGCCCCAGGACTCGGCGTGGATGTGATTCTTTTGGATCTGGCGCAGTTCAGCGGCCGATCCCTCGAGTGCGGCGGAGCGCAGGTGCGCTGCGGGCATCGCGGTGTGGTGCACCGTCACGCGCGACCACGGCGGGGCCGCGCGGGTCATGCGCGAGGGGATCGCGGGCTGCGCACCCCATAGTGCTCGGCCGATGAAGCGCATGTCCGAGGTGGGCGCGGCCTTGGGCAGTTCGATGGGTCCGCCGGACATGCGTTCGAGCCCAAGGCGCGCGCGCGTGCGCTGCACCGCGATAGCACCCGCGTCGTCGCGCACCTGGCGGTAGAGCAACGCGGCCCGCTGTCGGCGCTGCTCCAAAACTGTTCCGCTCGCGACCTGCGCGTCGCGCAGGACGAAGCTCGACAGGCCGTCGGCCCATTCGAGGCGCGCTTCGGCGACCTCATCGGGCGCGGCGTTCGACCCCGGGCCCTCCAGCCAGGCTTCGATGTCGGCGAGCTTCGCCCAGGAAAGGGGGGCACCGGCCCAGGGCGCGGCGGCCGCCGTCGTGGGTTCCGGGAGGGGCCGCGGGGACGCGCAGGACGCGACGAGCGCCGTCGCGGCGAGAAACAGCACGGCAAAGCGCGCGGTCTTCTTGGGCGCGGGCGCTCCAGCAAACATCGAATCGTGCACCTGAATCATCGGCGGGAGCGTTGGCGCGGCAAGGGAATGGGGCGGTAGGAGCCGTGGACGCGGGAGGCGCCGTGGGCGGTCCTGTCGACGGGTACACACGCGGTTCGATCGGAGGCGGATGCGGGAACCAGGAGGTGTGCGAGAGACGGCGCGCCCGCGGTTAGCATGGGCGTGTGCCTTTCCAAGGACTCTGGGGATACCCCATGGGATTGCGCCGCACAATCGCGCGGCTCGTCGCGCTCTCCCTCCTGGGCCTTTTGGTGTCCGCGCCGCACCCAGCCGCGCTCGCCCAGGAGACGCTCGCCCAGGAGGTGGACGTTGAACTCGAGGCGCTTCTTGAGGCGGAACGCCAGGAGGCCGATCGACTGCGTCGGCGCGGCGATCTCGAGGGTGCCCGCGATGCGCTCGAGGAGCTGCTCGCGGAGGAACCCCAGGACCCCGCGACACGCAGCTACCTCGCGCGGGTCGAGTTCGATACCGCGCGCTTCGACCGCGCGCAAGCCGAGGCCGAGACCGCGCTTGGGGAGGGTGCACCCAAAGCGCGGCGAAGGGCGGCGCTGGTCCTCCTGGCGCGGGCGCGGGAGCTCGGGCGCACGGACGAGATCGACACCCTCCTTGCGCGCATCGGGGCGGCCGGTGTGCCCAGCCAGGGCGATGCCGAACTCCACCTTGCGCGGGCTGAACTTTTTGCGATGGCCGGGCGCCGCGCGGAGGCCGAGACCGAGCTCGCGGCCGCTGCAGAGGCCCCGGCGGCGGACTGGCGCGGGCTGCTCGCGCGGGGGCGCTCGAAACGGGCGCGCGGCGACCTCGCGGGTGCATCCGAGGACCTTGTCGCCGCGGATCGGGCCGCCCGAACGGGGGCGGGGCGCGAGGCCGAGGTGCTTGCGGAGCTCGCGGCGTTGTACTTCGAGGCGGACGGTGAGGTAGCCGATGGACGCACGATGGCGCGTTCGCCGGGGGAGCTTTACCGCCAGGCGCTCGCGATCAATCCACACAGCGAGGCGGCGGGGCTTGGACTGTTTGAACTCGGCCGCTTCAACTGGCGCCGCCAGAGCGCCAGCCCCGAGAGTTACCTTGAGCCGGTGCTCGCGGTGCGCCCTGACGCCGTGGATGTTCTGCTCGCTCGCGCATCCGCCCACCTGGACGACGGCCAGTTGCCCGCGGTCCGCGGGGCGCTGGCGCACCTTGGCCGGCTCGCGCCCGGACGGCGCGACACGCGGGCGCTGAGCGCGGCGCTCGCATGGGTCGAACACCGTCGGGACGACGCTGAGAGCGTGCTCGCAAAGCTGGGCGCGGAGGACCCGCTCGACGCGGCGCCCGAGCGCACCGTCGGGACGCACCTGCTCGAGCTCTACCGCTTCAGCGAGGGTTTGCCATTCCTTGAGCGTGCCATCGAACGCGACCCCAGCGACTACGCGGCCTGGACCGAACTGGGCCGTGCGCGCGCGAACACGGGCGACGTCGAGGGTGGGCTCGAAGCGCTGCGGCGCGCCGAAGTGGAGGCCGCCGGTCGGCGCAACGCGTGGCGCTCGAACCAGCGCCAGGTGCTGGAGCGCATGGAACGGCTGTTCGTCACCCAGAAGGCTGGGGAACTGACATTTGCGTGGATGCCCGACGAAGCGCCCGTTTTGGAGCGCTACATGATCCCGTTCTACGACGCTGCGCGGCGCGAACTCGAGGAGCGCTACGGGCGCCGCACCGGTCCGGTGCGCATCGAAGTGTTCCGCCGCCACGCGGACTTCAGCGTTCGTTCGACCGGGTTCGAGGGCTTTCCGGCGCTGGGTGTCTGCTTCGGGCCGGTCGTGACGGCCGTGTCGCCGATCGCGGAGATCCGCGGGCAGTTTTCCTGGGCGCGCACGAGCTACCACGAGTTCACGCACGTCGTGCACCTCGCGCTCTCCAACAACCGCTGTCCCCGTTGGATCACGGAGGGCCTCGCGACGTGGGAAGAGGAGCGCGCCAACCGCGCCTGGTCGCGCAACATGCGCCGCGACCTCGTGGACGCCCGAGCAAACGGCGACCTGATTCCCCTGCGCGAGCTCAACCGCGCGTTCCGTGGCCCGCGCATCCTCTTTGGGTATTACCAAGGAGGGCTGCTGTGCCGGATGCTGATCGAGTCCCACGGCTTTCCGGCGATGGTTCGCCTCCTGGAAGCGTTCAACCGCGGACTGGACCTCGACCGCGCGATGCAGGAGGTCTTCCGCCTGACCCCCGATGAGATTGACCGGCGGTTTGCCGCGTTTGTCGACCGCGAGCTCCTTGGCATCGCACTGGAGCCGCGCTGGCGCGACGATCGCATGGCTGCGGTGCGACTTGCGCTTGAGCGCACACCTCCGTCGGAGCCCGCCGCGCGGGCCAAATGGCGCGAATCCTGGGTGAACGTGGGTTTTGCGGCATGGGGCGCGGGCCGGCGCGTCGATGCCGAGGAAGCCCTGCGGATGTGCGCGTTGGGCCTCGTTGGCGGTGCGGACCGGGTGCCGGCGCGCGCCGCGCACCTGCGTGGACTCATCGCGTCCGCCGGAGGCGACCAGGCTGCGGCGAAGCGCCACTTCGAGGCGTTCCTCGCTGAGGGTGGCGAGGACTTCCGCGTGCGTGTGGCCCTCGGGGACATGGAGGTGGCGGCGGGCGAACGCGCCACCGCCCGCGCGCACTTCGAGGCCGGCGAGCGGGCGTTCCCCGGCTTCCCCGACAAACAGCTCGCCGCCGAACTTGCGCTCGCGCGGGTGCTGGAGGCGGAGGGCGACATCGACGGCGCGGTCGAGGCTCGTCGGCGCTGGCTCTCCTTCAACGCGGACGACGCCGCCCTGCGGCTGGAAATCGCCCGCTGGCTCGCGGAGCGCGGCCGTTACGCGGAGGCCGAGCCCCTGTTCGACGAAGCCAACCAGATCGACCCGTTCCAGCGCGCCTTGCACCAGGATTGGGGCCGCGCGTTGATGGAGCTCGGCCGCTGGGAAGAAGCGCTGCGCGAGTTCGAAGTTGCGGCGATCGTGCCGCCGGAGCTCGAACTCGGCCCGACCGAGCCACTGAGCGACCCGGAACGCGCCGCGATTGAAGGATTCGCCGCCCAGATGCTCGCGCGGCTGGGACGAGTCGATGCCGCGCGCGCGCTCGCCGCAGTGGCGCTGGGGCGCGACCCGAGCGCCGCGAGCGCGAAGCGCGCCCTGGAGCTCTTGCCGTGACGGCGCGCGGACTGTTCATCGTCATCGACGGCGTCGACGGCTGCGGGAAGTCGACCCAGGCGGCACGGCTCGTCGCCGCGCTGCGCGGCGCGCGGCCCGCTGCGCCGGCGCACCTGCGCGAACCGGGCAGCACCGAGCTGGGTGAGTCCCTGCGCGAGCTGCTGCTCGCGGGTGCGGTTGACCCGGTGCCCGCAGCCGAGGCGCTGTTGTTTGCCGCGGCCCGCCGCCAGATGCTCGAAGAGCGTGTGGAACCCGCCCTTGCGGCCGGACAGGACGTCGTGTGCGAGCGCTTCAACGGCTCCACCTTTGCCTACCAGGCGGTCGCGGGTGGTTTGGACGAAAAACACGTGTTAGAGCTGCTTCGCACCTGGTGCGGGTCGCCCGCGCCCGACGTGGAGTTCGTTCTCGCGATCGATCCCGAACTCGCGCGCGCGCGCCGCGGCGCGGACCGGGATCGCATCGAGCGCAAGGGCGCCGCGTTCCAGGCCCGTGTTGCCGCGGGGCTCGAGCGCTACCTCAACCTCGAACCGCGCGCGCGCCGCATCGACGGCACCCAGGCGGCGGACGCGATCGCGGAGCGGATCCTCGCCGAGGTGGCCCATGCACGTCGCTGAACCGCTGGGGCACAAGGAGCGCATCGCCGGCCTGTGGCGCGCGGCGCGCGCTGGTCGGCTCGGGCACGCTTTCCTGTTCGAGGGCCCGGCGGGCATTGGCAAGTTCGCGGCGGCCGTGTGGTTCGCCGCGGGAATGTTGTGCCGATCGGGACCGGGCGCACCCTGCGGTGTATGTCCACCGTGCAAGCAAGTGGCCACGGCCGGTTGGCGCGGCGGACATCCGGACCTGTTGCGCATCGACCCGGTCGAAGAAGGCTGGGACGAGATCCCCATCGGCGCGATCGCCGAGCGTTCCACGGACCGCAACGAGGGCCAGAGCCTCGCCGCGTTCTTGTCCCTGCGTGCGTTGATGGGGGATTGGCGGCTCGTTCTCGTTCGCGAGGCCGAACGCCTCAACGAGCACGCGCAGAACGCGCTGCTCAAGACGCTCGAGGAACCGGCGGCGGGCACGGTGATCGTGCTCGAGTGCTCCAATCCCGCCGAACTTCTGGCGACGGTGCGCTCGCGGGTCGTACGTCTAGCGCTTGCGGCGCCCGGGCCCGAGGTGGCGGTTGCCGTGCTCGAGCAAAAGGGCGTCGCGGCCCCGGCGGCGCACACACTCGCGGATCTCGCCGACCATTCCCCGGGCGAAGCCCTGAGGCTCGAGCGCCAGGGTGCGCTCGAGCTGCTCGACCTGCTCGATCGTGTGCTTTTGCCCACGGCCGCTGCGGGCACCGGGGTGCTTGCTGCCGCGGCAAGCCTCTGGGATGGGGGCGGGGACTTCGGCGAGGGCACCGTGCTCCAGCAGGCGCGGCGGCGCGCGCGGCTCGTCCTTGAACTCGGGATGCTGCTATGCGCGCGTGCGCGCCGGGTGGCCCTGGGTGTCGGACCGACGCTCACGGGTCCCGGTGGGCGCGCGATCGAAGCCCTCGTCCTGCGGGGTGAGACCGGCATCCGGTCGGCATTTGATGGGTTGGCTGAACGGCGGCGCGACATCGACGCAAACCTAGATCCGGGAGCCGTGATCGAACTTGCGCTGTTGACGCTCGCGGCGCCCGCCGCGGCGCTCACGACGAGCTGAGTTCCGCCGCTGCGGGACGCCTACCGACGCCGATCCCGACTTTCAGCCGTTTGGATCCGCGGCTGCGCCAAACCACCGATTTTCGGCGCGTCATCGCGTGCGGCTGGGCCAGACTAGTTTTTGCACAGAACGCGTTCCAAAAGGACCGTGCTCCCACAAGCCCCGAGATGGAAGATCGCCTGCGACGCATCGTGTTGGACGACGGACGCTACACCCAGGACGCGTTCCGCTTCCTGCTGGAGGGCTTGGAAGTCGCGATCCAACTCGCCGGCAAGCAAGAAGCGGATGGGCTCGAGCGCCACATCACCGGCCGCGATGTGCTGCGCGGACTCGAAGAGCACGGCCGTCGCCTGTTTGGACCCCTGACGCCGACGGTTTGGCGTCGGTGGGGGATCCGCAGCGGCCTTGATTGGGGGCAGATCGTGTTCCTGCTCGTGGAGCACGGACACCTGTCGCGTCAGGAGAGCGACACCCTCGACGACTTCCGCGGTTGGAAGGACATCAAGGCAGCATTCACCGACTACCGCCCGGAACTGCCCAAGCGCCTCGGCGCGTGACAGTTATGTTGAACAGTGCGGGTGCCCTGAAAACACGGCGGCGGCCAGGGTTCCGTTCAGCGGTCGAGTCGGCCTAGCAGCTCGAGCACGCGCTGGAGCTCCTCGGGCGTGAGGCGTCCGTCCGCAGCGCGGGCCGCGCGCAGGGAATCGAGGGCGCCCGCGAGCGCTTCCCGTTGGATCGGATCGAGGTGCGCGAGTTGCGCATCCAACTTTGGCGCGCTGTCGTCCATCACCACCGCCCCGAAGATCGGACCGAACTCCGCGACGGAACCGGGCTCGACTCCCAGGGGCGCGAGCACCGCGCGGATCGCGGCCTGCATCTGGGGATCCTCTTGGAAGTCGCCGATGGGGAACTCCCCACCGCGCAAGTCCTGCACGCGTCGACGGACTTCAGCGCGCACCAACGTGCGCACGTCGTCCATATCGAGCGTTGTGCCCAGCCCCGCGAAAAACGCGTCGAAACCGGGGTAGCGGCCCGTTTCCTTGCCATCGGTCTCGGCCAACGCCCGCGCGCGCGCCGGATCGTCGGCAAACCACGTGTCGACGTAGTGGCGAACGGCATTGGTTCCGAGCACACGGCGCCGTTCGGTGAGTTCCCAACTGTCCAGGCGCGGGAGCTCGACTCGCACACCCGGCTCGACGCCGCCTTCGCTGAGGACGTTGCGGTCGCGATCGAACTCGCGGTGGATCGACCGCCCCGAGGGCAGGAGGTAACGCGCGATCGTCAGCTTGACGCGCGGCGCGAAGTCGAACGCGCCGTTTTTATTGTGGTCGATCGACAGCGCTTCCCACGGGTCGTAGCGGCCATTGCGGTTTTCGTCGACAAATCGGTCGTCGGCGTAACCGCGCAGCGGAATCAGGTTTTGCACCGACCCCTTGCCGAACGAGCGGTCGCCGACGAGCACCGCGCGGCCGTGGTCCTGCAGAGCCCCGGCCACGATCTCGGAGGCGGACGCGCTGAAGCGACTGATCAACACCGCCATTGGAATGTCCTTGTTCAACACCGGCGGGCGGCGGGTGTAATGCGTCTGCGCGGGTTGTTCACGGAACTCCGTCGTCACGACGAGTTCCTTCGGACCGAGGAAGAGGTCGGCGACGTTGACCGCTTCATCGAGCAAACCGCCGGAGTTGCTGCGCAGGTCGAGCACGAACGCGCGCATGCCCTGCGCCTTGAGCTGCTCGAGGGCGGCTTCGAACTCCGAGCTCGCCACGCGGCTGAACTGGCTGAGTTCGACGAGACCGACCCCGCCGGGCAGCATCTGGGTGTGCACCGCGGGGATTTCGATCTGCGCGCGGGTCACTTCGACGCGCATATCGGGGGTCGGGCGCTCGATCAGCTCGGGCGCCATTCCCCGACGCCAGATGTAGAGGCGCACGGTCGTGCCGGGTTGGCCCTTGAGGCGCTTGATGACGTCCTCCGTGGGTTGGCCAACGGTGGGCCACTCGTCGACGCGGACGATCTTGTCGTCGCTCTGCAGACCCGCGCGGTAGGCCGGTCCCGAGTAGATCGGGCGGGTGATTGTGAACAGGCCATCCTCGCGGTCTTCACCGACGAACGCGCCAATCCCGCCGTACTCCGCTTCCAGGTCCTGGATGAAGTTCGCATAGGCCTCGGGCGAGAAGTACGCGGAGTGGTCGTCCAAGTAGCGCAGGATGCCCCCCAGGCCCGCATCGACCAGTTCTTCGCGCGTGGCGATCGTGCCGTCGATGTGCATGGCTTCGACGAGGTCGAGCACCGCCGTCACCCGGCGCAGCTCGTCGGGCAGCGTCTGGTTGTCGTAGCTTGCCTTCAAGTCCTCGAGCTTGGCGTCGCGCAGGCGTTTGCCACGCTCGGCCTTGAGGTACGCGTCGGCGAGTTCCCCCTGGGGGCCGGGGAGCGCCGCGATGCGCTCCATCTCCCGCTCAAGGTCGCCGACGATCTCGTCGCCGCTTTCCGCGAGAGCGAGCGCGGCCCGCGAGCGCAGTTCCGCGTCCGACGAGCGCAGGAACGCCAGCATTTCGCCGCGCGCGGCACGTTTTTCGGCGCCACCACCCAGGGCGAACGCCCCGCGCGCCGCGTGGATGCGCAGGTTCGGAGCCCGCGACCCGTCTCGGGCGACGTCCAAAAGCTGGGTGGCGAACTTCGAGCGGTCGTCGCGGTCAATGCGCCGCAGCGCGGGTTTTGAAAGCAGGTCAGCGGCCTCGGCGGCGACGGACTCGTCGGCGCCCCGAGCGAGCGGCAAAAGGCTTTCGATGAGCGGCTTGGGGTCCACGTCCGTCCCGGTCAGGCGGGTCGCCACGACCAAGAGCAGAGCCTCGGGCGCCAGGCCAGCGCTCAGGCGCTTGTCGAGCAGGCTGTCGAGGCGCGGACCCTCGCGGCCGGATGCGGCGAGCGCGTCCGCCGCGTCCCGTAGGCCGAGGGCGCGCGCCCACAGGGGCGCCGTCGCGGACCCCCGCTCGGCGGCGCGGGCGAGCTCCCGCTCGACCAACACCTCAAGGGGGTCAACCTGGGCTGCACGGGTTGTGGGAAGGGCCGTCGGAAGGGCCGCGGTAGGCGCCGCAGAGAACGCCAGAAGGCCCGGCGCGGCGAGCGAAACCGGCGCCAAAGAGCCGAGGAGGGTGGCGAAGGCGGGGAGCAGTGCGGCGGTCAAAAGGCGTCGGTGCATAGGTTCGTCCAAGCGGGATCGGCGGAGCCGCGCCGAAGCGCGCCCTCTTCCTAGTATCTTCACTACGCAGTTGCGGCCCTTGCGTGCGTTCGAGTCCCGTTCCCAAGGATCGGCGAACCCAGGGCGTACGAACGACGGCAAACCGGGGAAAAAGCCCGCGGGCGGGGATCCGGACACTCTATCGGCCATCGGCCGTCGCGGGTTCGGCTCCGGCGGCGGTCAAAGTTGCAAATCTATGGTTGAGAGCTCTGAGGACCGCAGCGGTAGCCCCGCGGAGGACAGCGCGGCGCGGGCGCCCCATTTTGTCCACGGCCCCCGCGGCACACGCGCGCGGATGGTTGACGTCGGTGCGAAGGAGGCGACGCCACGCGTAGCGCTCGCCCGCGCCCAGGTGGTGTTGCCCGCGGGGCTGTGGGAGCGCGCCGCATCGGGCGGCAACCCGAAGGGGCCCGTCGAGGAGGTCGCGCGCATCGCCGGCGTGCTCGCCGCAAAACGCACCGACACTCTGATTCCCCTGTGCCACGGGTTGCCGCTCGAGCACGTCGACGTTTGGTTCCACCTCGCCCCCGGGCGCGGGATCGACGTCTACTGCGAGGCCCGTTGCCGCGCGGTGACCGGCGTCGAGATGGAGGCGCTGGTCGGCGCCAGCATCGCGGCGCTCACCGTTTACGACATGCTGAAAGGGCTCGACCATGGCATTCGCATCGAGGCGGTCGAGCTGCTTGAAAAACGTGGCGGCCGATCGGGAACCTGGCGCGCCGCCGGTTGGGACAAAATCCCGGACGCGCGCGCGAACCTTGGCTGACAGCTCGGAAAACGGCCGGCACGGCCGAAGCGAAGTCGCTGTCAGATGACGTTTGGCCCAGCGCCTTGCGGCGCTGGAGCGACGCAGCTCGGAAAACGGCCGGCACGGCCGAAGCGAAGTCGCTGTCAGATGACGTTTGGCCCAGCGCCTTGCGGCGCTGGAGCGGCGCAGCTCGGGAAAAAGCCAGCGAGAACCGCGCGGGCGGCTTTTCCCAAGCTTCGCAGCCGACCTCCCGGCTATCCTGCGCGCGATCGGGCTGCCGACGGCTGGCCGGCGACCCACACCCCTCGCCCGCCGTCGCCCACGCTCCCCGCGCGAACCCACCCATGGAGATCAAGCTCATCCACCATCTCGCCCGGCTCATGAAACGGGCGGACCTGACCGAGTTGGAGGTCGACGACGCCCAGTCGGGGCTGCGGGTCCACCTGGTCCGCGGCGGCCGCGAGACACAAGGGGGTCCCCTTGTCCACGTCATGCAGGGCAGCTCGACCCCGATGGCAGCCGCGCCCGTCTCCGCGCCGGCCTTCGCAAGTGCGGCCGGTGGGGCCGAGATCTCCCGCGCCGCAGCGGCGGCGGGAGAACTGCCCCCGGGGGTCGTGGCCTTCAAGAGTCCGATGGTGGGCACGTTCTACCGTTCGGCCTCGCCCGAATCCGACCCGTACGTCGAGGTTGGTTCGCGGGTCAAGGACGACTCGGTCCTGTGCATCATCGAAGCGATGAAGGTGCTGAACGAGATCAAGTGCGAGCACGCCGGCGTGGTGGTCGAGGTGCTCGTGCAGAATGCCGAGCCCGTCGAATACGGTCAGCCCTTGTTCCTGATTCAAAAGACCTGATGTTCCGGCGCGTTCTGGTCGCGAACAGGGGCGAGATCGCGCAGCGCATCATCCGTGCGTGCCGCGAACTGGGCATCGAAACCGTTGCCGTTTATTCGGAGGCGGACGCCAACGCTCTGTATCTGCGCCAGGCGGACGAAGCGATCTGCATCGGGCCCGGACCCAGTGCAAAGAGCTATCTCAACGTCGCGTCCTTGATCTCGGCCGCCGAGATTGCGGATGTCGATGCGATCGTGCCGGGGTACGGGTTCCTGGCCGAGAACGCGGACTTCGCCGAGGTCTGTCGCTCCTGCAACATCCAGTTCGTCGGGCCGGATCCAGAGACGATCGCCGCGCTGGGAGATAAATCCCGTGCGCGCGAGATCGCGCAGCGCGCGAAGGTGCCGATCGTGCCCGGATCGGATGGCCCGCTCGCGGATGAGGAGGCGGCGCTTTCTTGGGCGCGCAAGATCGGCTATCCGGTGATGATCAAGGCGTCGGCGGGAGGGGGCGGTCGCGGCATGCGCATCGCCCGCAACGACCCCAGCCTGCTCAATGGGTTCCACCAGGCGCGCGCCGAGGCACAGAGCGCGTTCAAGGACGGAACGCTGTACCTGGAGAAGTTCATCGAAAACCCGCGCCACGTCGAGATCCAGATCCTCGGCGACCACCACGGGCATTTGATCCACCTGGGCGAGCGCGACTGTTCGGTCCAGCGGCGCCACCAGAAGGTTGTCGAAGAATCGCCGTCGCCGTCGCTGACGCCGGACATGCGCAAGAAAATGGGCGAGGCCGCGATCGCTGTGGCCAAGCTCGCCGGTTACCACAACGCCGGTACGGTCGAATTCCTGCTCGATCGCAACGGGAACTTCTACTTCATCGAAGTCAACGCGCGCATTCAGGTCGAGCACACCGTCACCGAACTCGTGACCGGCATCGACCTGATCCAGGAACAGCTCAAGATCGCGGCCGGCGAGCCGCTCAAACTGCGCCAAAAGGACGTGCAGATGCGCGGGCACGCGATCGAGTGCCGCATCAACGCCGAGGACCCCACGCGCGACTTCCAGCCGTCCCCGGGGCTCATCACGACCTTTATCGCGCCGGGTGGCCCGGGTGTGCGCGTCGACAGCCACGCGTACCAGGGTTACCGCATTCCGCCCTACTACGACTCGATGATCGGCAAGCTGCTCGTCCACCGCGACGACCGGCCGCGTGCGATCCGCACGATGCTGCGCGCCCTCGGCGAATTCATCATCGAAGGGCCTGCGACGACGATCGATCTGCACAAACGCATCCTGTCCCACTCCGAGTTCCTGGCGGGCGAGCACGACACCAGCTTCGTCGAGCGCCACTTCACCGGAGCGGCCGCGATGCGTCCGAAGGAGGGCTGAGTGGCCGCGCGGTCGCGTTCGGGTGCGCTCGCCCTCGCCGCAGTCCTCGCCGCAGTCCTCGCCGCGATCGGTGCGCTGACGCTGGTGTCATGCACGACCCAGCGCTGGCCCGCGCCGATGACACAAGCCACGGATCCGTTGCCCGCGGGCAGCGACAGCGGCCAACCGGGTGGCATCGAGGATGTTCTCGTCGTGCGCCACTCCGACCCCGTCCAGGTCCGCCGCGCGGGTGCCTCGGGCGCGTTCCCGATGCGCTTTTTCGCCAAGCGCGAGCGTGTCACCTCCGGCGCGTGGATCTACTGCGGCGCCGGCGGCAAGGCCGAGTTGATCTGGCCGCGCGAAAGTATCGCGGTGATCCTGTTCGACGACGGCTCCGCGCGGATTGGCGAGCGCGAGCGCGGCGAACCCGCGGTGTCGTTGCTTGCGGTGACCCGCGCGAACCTCGACGTGCTCCCGGGGACGGTGATCGAACTGCCCGGTGGCGCGCTGTTCGAAGGCGATCCTGAGCGCCGTAGCGGTCCCTTCGTCCTCGCGCGGATCCGGCCAAACGTCCTACGGCTCAAAAACCAGTCCAAAGGCATCGCGACCGTGCGTTTCCGCGAGGAGACGCTGCGCCTGAGCCCGGGCCAGGTCGTCGACCTGCCCCTGGTGGGCGCCGGAACCGGCCCGATCCCGCCGGCGAGCGCGCCCCTGCGCCTCGAGCGCGGCAGCCTCGGCGTCGCCCTCGAAGGTGAGGTTGACGTCGAAGACGAGCTCCCGGGACTGTTGATCGCCGCCGACGGCCCCGGACGTGCCTTCGGCCGCGGGGTGCACGTCACCCTGCTGCGGGGCGAGCGCGTGCGGTTTTTTGGTCTGGGGGAAGCCCCGCCCGCCGCGGCTGAGGCCGCGACTGCACTCGCGCCCAGCCCCGCCGCGGGACCGGCCGTGGGACCGGCGCCCGTGTCCGCTCCAGCGCCGGCCCCCGCCACACCGATGCCCGCACCGGAGCTCCCGAGCGGCCCACCGCGCACGGGCGCGTCGGTCGGCGCTTCACCGGCCGAGCCGCCGCACTGATTCGCACCGCTGTTCCTGCCGCGCACGCCGCCCTCCTGCGCTGCGCGCCCTGCTTCACGAGCTACCGCACCCAAGCCACCATGGATCGAAAGCGCGTCCTCATCACCGGCGGGGCCGGATTCCTCGGCAGCCACTTGTGCGAGCGCTTCATCGCCGAAGGCGCCGAGGTGTTTTGCATGGACAACCTCATCACGGGGTCTTTGCGAAACGTCGAGCACCTGTTTGGCGGCGGTCACTTCCACTTCCTGCACCAGGATGTGACCGAGTACATCCACGTGCCCGGTCGGCTTGACCACGTGCTGCACTTTGCAAGCCCGGCGAGCCCGATTGACTACCTCCTTTTGCCGATCCAGACGCTGAAGGTGGGGTCCCTTGGAACCCACAAAGCGCTCGGGCTCGCCCACGCGAAGGGTGCCCGTTTCCTGTTGGCTTCGACGAGCGAGGTGTACGGCGATCCGCTCGTGCACCCGCAGAAGGAAACGTACTGGGGCAACGTCAACCCCGTTGGCCCGCGCGGTGTCTACGACGAGGCCAAACGTTTCGCCGAGGCCATGACGATGGCCTACCAGCGCTTCCATTCGGTCGAAACGCGCATCGTGCGCATCTTCAACACCTACGGTCCGCGCATGCGGCTCGACGACGGGCGCGCGCTGCCAGCCTTCATGGGTCAGGCGCTGCGCGGCGAACCGTTGACCGTGTTTGGCGACGGATCCCAGACCCGCTCCTTCTGTTACGTCGACGACCTGGTCGAGGGGATTTACCGCCTCTTGCACTCGTCGGAGAAGTTCCCAGTCAATATCGGCAACCCGCGCGAGATGACGATCCTGGAGTTCGCACAAGCTGTGCTTGCGGCGACCGGTGCGCGCAGCTCGATCGAGTTCAAGCCGCTGCCCGAGGACGACCCGAAAATTCGCCAGCCGGACATCGGACGCGCGCGTGCACTGCTCGGGTGGGAGCCCAAGGTCGACCTTGAAACCGGCCTTGCTCGGACGCTCGATTATTTCCGCGGTCGGGTCGGTGAGGCGGAGCACGTCTAATGTGTGGCATCGTCGGTGCAGCTCTCGTCGAGGGCGACGTGACACCCCTGTTGATCGCGGGGCTCAAGGTGCTCGAATACCGCGGTTACGACAGCGCGGGCGTGGCGCTGTGTGTGGGCGACCGCCTCGTTATCCGCCGCCGCGCAGGGCGGCTCGAAACGTTGGAGCGCGACATTGCGCTCGCGCCCCCGGCGCGCTCAACCACGGGGATCGGACACACCCGCTGGGCGACGCACGGCCTCGCGGTCGACCACAACGCCCACCCCCACGGCGGGGGACAAGGCAGCGTCGCGATCGTCCACAACGGCATCATCGAGAACTACCTTGAACTCAAAGCCGAACTCGAGGCCGAAGGCGCCAAGTTCCTTTCGGAGACCGACTCCGAGGTGCTCGCGCAGCTCGTCGGCCGTGCGGTCGACAAAGGCGCAAGCCTGCTCGACGCCGTGCTGGGCGCGCTCCGTCGGGTGAAGGGTTATTACGCGATGGCTGCTGTTTCGGCGCGCTCGCCCGGACGCATTGTCTGCGCGCGCCACGGGCCGCCCCTCGCCGTGGCGCGCGGTGCCAACGGCACGTACCTCGCATCGGATGTGCTCGCGCTGCTCGCCCACTCGCGCGACGTCGTGTTCCTCGAGGACCGTGACGTCGCCGAGCTTTCCGTGGACGGAGTGCACGTCGTCGGACTCGACGGCGTTCCGCTAGCGCGCACATCCAAACACGTCGAGTGGGACGCGGAGACCGTCGGCAAGGGGGGCTTCGCCCACTACATGCTGAAGGAGATCCACGAGCAGCCCGACGTTTTGGCGCGCACCGCGTTCGAGCGCCTGCGGCTTGAGAGCGGCGACGTCGAGCTCGGCGGTGAGGGTTGGGACGACGGTCAACTCGCTGGGGTCACGCGTGTGCAGGTGGTGGCCTGCGGGACCGCGCTCCACGCGGGCTACATCGCGCGCTACCTGATCGAAGGCCTCGCCGGTGTCCCCGTGGACCTGGATTACGCGTCGGAGTTCCGCTACCGCGGGCCGGTTCTGGTGCCTGGGACGATGGCCTTGGCGATCTCCCAGTCGGGTGAAACCGCGGACACGCTCGAGGCCGTGCGCCTCGCACGTGACCTCGGCGCCCGGCCCGTTTCGATCTGCAACGTCGTGTCGAGCTCGCTCGTGCGCGAGTCGGCAGCGACGATTTTGACACATGCGGGGCCTGAGATCGGCGTGGCGAGCACGAAGGCATTTGTCGCGCAGCTCGTGGCCGCGTATTTGCTCGCAGTGCGGCTTGGCCGCGCCCGTGGGTCGATCGATGCGCAGCGCGGGCGCGAGCTGCTCGAGGACCTGCGGCTTTTGCGTCCGCAGCTCGAATCGCTGTTCGTGAAAGAAAGCCTCGCGCACCTCGTCGACCTCGCCGACCGCCATCGCAACGCCAAGGGGTTTTTGTTCCTCGGCCGCGGAATCAACTACCCAATCGCGCTCGAGGGGGCGCTCAAGCTGAAGGAAATCTCCTACCTGCACGCCGAGGGTTACCCGGCGGGGGAGATGAAACACGGCCCAATCGCCTTGGTCGAACCCAGCATGACAACCGTCGTGATCAACAGCTACGGGCGGGTGGCCGACAAGGTGCGCTCGAACATCGAACAGGTCAAATCACGCGGTGGGCGCGTGATCAGCGTGGGATCGGACCGCTTGAGCCACCAGATCGCGGAGGAGTCGATCCCCGTGCCGACGACGTCCGAGTGGCTCTCGCCGATCCTCAACGTCGTGCCGCTACAGTTGTTGGCCTACCACATCGCCAACCTGCGCGGTTGCGACATCGATAAACCCCGCAACCTCGCCAAGAGCGTGACGGTGGAGTGATCCGATGGCCCGCATCCTGCTCACCGGCGGTGCCGGTTTCATCGGGTCCCACGTGGCCGAGAATCTGCTCGCGCGCGGCGACGAGCTCGTCGTGCTCGACAACTTCAACACCTTCTACGATGCGTCGATCAAACGGCGCAACGCCGCCCGGTTGGGTGCCGCGCGCATCGTCGATGGCGATTTGCGCGACGCAGCGCTGATCGAGCGCCTGTTCACGGAGCGCTTCGACGCCGTGATTCACCTGGCCGCGATGGCCGGCGTGCGCCCCTCGTTGCTCGATCCACTGCTGTACGAGGACGTCAACGTGCGCGGCACGCTTTTGATCCTCGAACAGCTCAAGCGCCAGCCGCAGGTGCGGTTCGTCTTTGCGTCGTCCTCCAGCGTGTACGGCTCGAACGACAAGGTGCCTTTCAGCGAGACCGACGACATCCACTCGCCCATGTCGCCCTACGCGGCCACAAAGCGCGCCGGCGAGCTGCACTGCTTCACCTACAACCACCTCTACGGCATCCCCATTTCCGCGCTGCGTTTCTTCACCGTGTTCGGACCGCGGCAGCGCCCGGAGATGGCGATCCACAAGTTCGTGCGCGCGGTGCTGGCGCGCCAACCGATTCCGATGTACGGCGACGGCTCCACGCGCCGCGATTACACGTACATCGACGACATTGTCGACGGTGTGGTGCGCGCCCTCGACCGCTGCGCGGGGTACGAGATCTACAACCTGGGTGAATCCCAGACGACGAGCCTCGCGGAGCTCATCGCGATGGTCGGCGACGTGTGTGGTATCGAGCCGCTCGTCGATCGCCAGCCGACGCAGCCCGGGGACGTTGAAATCACGTTCGCGGACGTGTCTAAGGCCCGCGCGCGCCTCGGGTATGACCCGCACACGAGCGTGCGGGACGGTCTTGAGCGTTTTGTCGATTGGTACCGCGAAGAGCACGCCCAAGGGGGGTCGAAGTATGGCCGCTGAATACCGTTTGGCGACCGGGCGCGTCCTCGTCACCGGCGCCGCTGGGATGCTCGGCAGCCAACTGCTGCTCGACGCGCCGCAGGGTGTCGAGGCCATCGGCACGGACCTCACTCCGGGTGGCCCGGGCCATCCGGCGGTGGTCGCGGCGGGTTTTGACCTCACCCTGGAAGAGGGGGTGCGGCGGTTGTTCGCCGAGCACGGACCGTTCGACGGCGTGATCCATGCCGCGGCCTACACCGCGGTCGACCGCGCTGAGACCGATCTCGACCTCGCCCGCCGCGTCAACGCCCACGCCCCGGCGCTGCTCGCCCGCGCCGCGGCCACGGCAAAGATCCCGATGGTGGTCGTCAGCACGGACTTCGTGTTCGACGGCACCGCCCGCCGACCGTACCTGGAGAGCGATCCGGTGGCGCCGCTCGGGGTCTACGGTCTGACGAAGTGGGAGGGCGAAGAGGCGGCCCGCGCCGCGCACCCCGCGGGGGCGATGGTCGTGCGGACGCAGTGGCTTTACGGCCCGCGCGGCGCGCACTTCCCGGGCACCATGCTGCGTCTTGCGTCCGAGCGGCCCGAGCTGACCGTGGTCGCGGACCAGGTCGGCAGCCCGACATCCACCCTGGAACTCGCACCCGCCCTATGGGACACGTTGCGCCAGGGTGTGCCCGGTGTTTACCACGGAGCGTGCGAAGGGCGCGCCAGTTGGTACGACTTCGCCGTAGCCACGCTGGAGATGGCCGGTGTCCGCGGGATCGCGGTGCGGCCCTGCACAACCGCTGAGTTCCCGCGTCCGGCACAACGGCCCGCCTTCAGTGTGCTCGACTGTAACAAGCTCGCCACCCTGCGGGGGCGTCGGCTGGCACCCTGGCGCAACGCCTTGGCAAACTTCCTTGAACGCCACGGTCCCAACGCGCTCGCGGCGGGCCATTAGAACCACCGCCCTATTGCCTTGACCATGACTAGCACGACCGTCGTCGTTACCGGAGGAGCCGGATTCATCGGCAGCAACCTGGTGCACCTCCTCCGGGAGGTTCGCCCGGATTGGCGGATCCTCAACCTGGATGCCCTCACCTACGCGGGCAACCTGGACAACCTCGCGGGTGTCGAGGGCCATCCCGGCTACACGTTCGTCAAAACCGACATCGTCAAGCGCCCAGAGATCGAGGCGGCTTTCGCCCGCATCGAGTCGGGCAGCACGACCCACGTGTTGCACCTCGCCGCGGAGAGCCACGTCGACCGCTCGATCCAATCGGGTTTGCCGTTCGTCGAAGCCAACGTCGTCGGCACGCAGAACCTGCTCGACGTGTGCCGCGCGCACCGCGTTGCGCGCTTCGTCCACGTTTCCACGGACGAGGTCTACGGATCGCTGGGCGACAAGGGCTTCTTCACCGAGGACACCCCGATCCAGGCGAACTCGCCCTACTCCGCCAGCAAGGCCGCAAGCGACCTGTTGGTGCGCGCCGCCGTGCACACGCACGGTTTTCCAGCGTCGATCACGCGCTGCTCCAACAACTACGGGCCGTACCAGTTTCCGGAGAAGTTGATCCCGCTGATGATTGCCAACGCCCGCGAGCACAAACCTTTGCCGGTTTACGGCGACGGGCTCTACGTCCGCGACTGGCTGTTCGTCCGCGACCACTGCGAAGCGCTGCTGGCGGTGCTCGAGCGCGGTCAAACCGGCGAGGTCTACAACATCGGCGGCAACAACGAGTATCCAAACATCGCGATCGTGCGCCGCATCCTCGCGGAGCTGGATCGCCCCGAAAGCCTGATCCAGTACGTCAAGGACCGCCCGGGCCACGACCGGCGTTACGCGATCGACGCCACGAAGGTTCGCGACACCCTGCAGTGGGAGCCGCGCTTCCGCTTCGAGGACGCGCTGCCCGTCACGGTCCGCTGGTACCTCGACAACGATGCGTGGCTGCAGCGTCTGCGCAGCGGCGCCTACCGCGACTACTACGCCCGCCAATACGGCGCCTGAATCCGAACGCTCCCTTGCAACCGATGCGACCGCGAATCCGCTTCCACACTCTCGCCCTCGTGCTGCTCGCGGCGTGGGTTGCGGCGTGTTCGACGGCGCCGGACAAACGCCTTCTGCAGTACCTGAACACGCACGGGTTCGGGTCCCGCTATTCCGGCAACCCCGAGCAAGAGAACTACGTCACGCTCTCGGATTCGTTCACCTACCGCGACGAATACAACGAGGAGCTGAACGACACGGCTACGGTCGACATCGATGGCACGGTCATCCTGCCGCAGGTGGGCGCGGTCCCCGTCGCGGGCATGACCCGCACGGAAATCGAGGCGCTCCTAACGCAGAAGTTCGCGCCCTTTTACGAACGCACGGACATCAAGGTCGTCCGGATCCAGACGCGTGCGAAGTACTACTTCGTCTACGGCGAGGTGGGCTCCGAGGGCAAGCGAACGTTCCCGGGCAACTTGACGGTGTTCGAAGCCGTGTTGGAAGCGGGGCCGGACAAAACGCGCGCAAACCTCGGCCGGGTGCGGATCATCCGCGCGGACCCGCGCGATCCTTTGATCCTCACGTTCAACGTCAGGGACATCCTGAAACGCGGGGATTCGACCTACAACGTGCTCGTTCAAGAGCGCGACATCATCGTCGTGCCCCCGACGTTGCTGGCCCAGCTCGGCAGTTTCCTTGCCGCCCTGATCACACCGTTCACGACCGTGTTCCAGCAGGTATTCACCGGCCTGATCCAGCTCAACAACCTCGACCGCAACCTCAACAACAACAGCAACTTCGGGGTCTTCTGATGGCCCCGCCCCGCCACCTTCCGAGCGCCCGATGACCGCCCAGTTCGAGAGCAGCAGCCCGCTTCAGGAGTTCCTCGGGATCCTGGCGCGGCGCAAGTGGCAGATCCTCGTGCCGGCGCTCTACGTGCTGTCCCTGGGCATCGCACTCGCGGCGTTCCTGCCGCGCGTCTACAAGGCGGAAGCCCAGGTGAACGTGTTCGAAACCCGCGTCGAAGACGCGGCGTTCCTCGGGGACCCGCTCGCCGGTTCCGGCGCGCGCGAGATCCAGAACGCGGTGTACCAGGTGATGCAGGACAACCGCATCCGCAAGGTCCTGGACGGTCTAGAGTGGCCGGAATACCAGCAGCTCGATGAAACCGAGCGCTACCGCTACCGCAAGCGGCTCCAGGACCGACTGGGGGTCTTCGTGAAGCCGAAAGCGAAGAACGAAGGCTCGACGTTCATCGACCTCACGTTCGAGGCGGGCGATCCACGCCGCGCCGAGGAGTTCCTGCAGCAACTTGTCGTCCTGTGGCTGCAGGACGTTTACCAGCGCGATGAGCAGAACCGCAACAAGGAGCGCGAGGTCCTGCAAGACCAGCGTCGGGAGCTGCACGAGGAACTGCGCCGTTTGAACGACGAGTTCGGTGAGAAGTTGAAAGCCAGCGGCCTCAGCATCGACCAGCTCGGTGGCAATCAGCGTTATTCCACACCGCCAGACCCGCTCTTTGAGCGCATCTCGGAAGCCGAAGTGCAACTCGCGGCCGCCGAGCGCGCCCTAGAGTCGAAGCGCGCGTACGCCGCCGTCCTAGAGACCGAGTGGGAAAAAGCACCGGTGACGCTGGCCGAACCTACGGAAGTCGGCGCCGAGGCCTTCAACGGCCCGATCGATGGCTTGCAGGCGGAGATTGCGGCCCAACGCAAGCTGCAAACGGGTTTGCGCTTCCAGCATCCCAAGCACCAAAAGGCCGAAGCGGAGATCCGCCGGCTAGAAGAGGAGATCGAAACCCTGCGCGGCCGCGAGCGGCGCGGCGAAATCGCCTACAAGCCGACACCCAACCCGGCGCGCGAGTCGCTCGCATTGGATCTCGCCGCCGCGCGCGCCGAAGAGGCCGAGCTCAAACAGGACGTCGAGTTTTTGAAACTCCAGATCGAGCGCGACGGCGCGCGCCAGCGCGAGCGTGTCGACCTGCGTTTGCAGCTCGGGCAGCTCAAGGCGACGATCGACCTCAAGCAGGACAGCCTCGACGAAATCGAGCGCAAATATCTGCTCCAGGAACAGTCGCTGGAAATCCTGCGGCGCGCGACCCAGCTTTACGAAATCACCACCGAAGCCCGCGCCGACGACGAGCCCGTCCGCCCAACGCCGGGCCTGATTTGGTTGCTGTCGCTGCTGGCCGGTCTCGGATTGGGTGGCGCCATCGCCGGCATTCTCGAGTTCACCCAGGCGGGCTTCAGAACACCCACGGACCTCGCGCGCGCCCTGTCGGTGCCGGTCCTTGGTGTCATTCAGGAGGTTCCGACGCGCGCGGTGCGCCGCGAGCGCCTGCTGCGTCGCACGGTCGTCCTCTTTTCGACGGTGCTGCTCCTTGGGGGCCTGCACTGGTTCGTGTGGATGTGGACCTCGCACCCTGAGCGGCTGAGCACGGGCGTCGTCCGGACCCTGGAGGATCTGCGCGAGCAGTTGCGTTGAACTGCGGGCCGGCGCAAGCCGCCAATGACGCAGCCGACGGACGCGGCTGGCGCGGCGAGGCACGATGCGCGACCTCATCGTCTCCCTGGTCATTCTGAGCCTGATCCCGGTCAGCTTCAGGCGGCCGTACGTGGGCCTCTTGACCTTCTCCTGGCTCGCCTACATGCGCGTCCAGGACCTGGCGTGGGGTGCCGCCCGGGACATGCGCTGGAGCTACTACGTCGCGATCGTCATGATCGCCGGATTTGTGGCCGAGCGCCGGGACCGCTGGCTGCTGAACGACTGGCGCGTCTGGACGATGGTCGCGATGGTTGTGATCGTGATCGTGAGCGCGGCCGCTTCCGACGGACTGTCACCCGTCGAGCGAGCACTGCAGTTCGACCGGGTGCTCGAGTTCATCAAGATCATCGGCATCGCGGTATTCACGACGGCCGTCGTGAAAACGCGCGAACACCTGCGCCTCGTGGTCTGGATCATTGCGCTGTCCTTTGCCTTCTACGGCATCAAGGACGGCATGTGGGCCATCTTCACTCTGTTCCGGGGTCGCATCATCCAGGGACCGGGCGGCATGATCGCGGACAACAACGACTATGCGCTCGCCATCGCAATGACGGTTTCGATGCTGTTCTGTGTCGCCCAGAGCGAGCGTCGCCCGGTCCTGCGCCGCGCATTTTTCGCGATGGTGCCGCTGTGCATGTTCACCGTGTTGCTCACGTACTCCCGCGGCGGCCTCCTGTCGCTGATCGCCGGGGCGTTCGTGATGCTGTGGCGTTCGCCCTTCCGCTGGCGCGGTTTCGTCGCCGCGGGTGTGGCCGCCGGGGTCTTCCTGATAGTGATGCCCCAGTCGATGTACGACCGGTTTGCGTCCATCGGCGAGTACGAGGAAGACGGCTCGGCCCAATCGCGCTTCAAGTCCTGGGGCGTCGGTGTGCGGATGGCGCTCGACAATCCGATCCTCGGTGTGGGGCTGCAGGGTTTCCGGCCGAACTACGCGCTCTACGACCCCAACCCGTCGCCGGAGGTCCTCGACGGCTCCGGGGCGAAGGTCGCCCACAACAGCTACATCCAGATGTGGGCCGAGTGCGGCACACCGAGCCTCGTGCTCTACTTGGCCCTCTTCGCGGGGTCGTTTTGGACCGTCTGGCGTGTGCGCGCGCGTGCGCGGCGCATCTACGTGGACAGCTGGATTCTGCACTACTGCACCCTATTCGAGGCCACCCTGGTCACGTTCCTCGTCGGCAGCACGTTCCTCAACCGCGCGCACTTCGACCTGATCTACCACTGGTTTGCCGTTGTCGCGCTGTTTGGGCGCCTCGCGCACACGGAGATGGACGATCCGTCGATCGGCCAGCCGCGCTCGCGCAGCCGCGGAGAACTCCGCGCGGTCAAGCCGGTCGGTTTCGAGCGCAGCCCGAGCCTCGGGGGAACGCTCTGATGTGTGGATTCGTCGGCATCTTGAGTGCGGATCCGCGCGCGACACCGTCCCTCGACATCCTCGCGCCGATGGCGACGGCGCTCGTGCGCCGCGGGCCCGACGACGGGCGCTTCGACGTGCGCGCGGGAGGGGGCCTGGGTTTTCGGCGCCTTTCGATCATCGACCTCGTGGGGGGGTATCAGCCCTTCGTCCTCGGCGACGGCGCCATCACAGCGGTGGTGAACGGGGAGATCTACAACTGGCGCGCCCTGCGCGCGGAACTCGAGCGCGACGGCGCCGTTTTTGCTTCGGGGTCGGACTGCGAGGTGGTTCCGCACCTGTACGCGCGCCATGGCGTGGCGTTCGCCGAGCGCCTCGTCGGCATGTTTGTCGCCGCGATCCTCGACCGCCGGGGACCGACGCCGAAGCTCGTCCTCGCACGGGACCGGCTCGGCATCAAGCCGCTGTTTTGGGCGCAAACGCGCGCGGGACTGATCTTTGGTAGTGAGCCCAAGGCGCTGCTCGCGAGTGGACTTGTCTCCCGGCGCCTGCGCGGGACCGCGCTGCTCGACTATTTGGTGCAGGGTTACGTCGGCGGCGAAGAGGCGGCGTTCGAGGGTATGCACCGTTTGCCCCCGGCACACACTCTCGTCGCGGAGGCGGGCCGCACGACGCAGTTGGCGCGCTACTGGGACCTGCCGCTCGATCGGCATACGCCCGAGGCGAGCGGGGACGAGGTGCTCGGTTGGCTCGACCGGGTTGTCCACGAGCACATGGATGCCGACGTGCCCCTCGGCGCGTTTCTGAGCGGTGGCATCGACAGCAGCGCGGTGGTGGACAGCATGGCGCGCCAGAGCGCGTCGTCGGTCGTCGCCTGTTCGGTGGGTTTTGAGGAGCGCAGCCACGACGAGATCGACGAAGCGCGCCGGACGGCCCAGCGCCTCGGCGCCGTGCACCACACACAGGTGCTGCGCCCCGACCCGTTGAGCGCCCTCGCCGAGCTTCCCGCGATCTTCTGCGAGCCCCACGCAGACCCTTCGTGCCTGCCAACCTGGCTCGTTTCAAAGATGGCCCGCGAACACGTCACGGTTGCGCTTTCGGGCGACGGCGGCGACGAGACCTTCGCGGGCTACCGTCGTTATGTGCACGACGCCGCGGAGCAACGGGCGCGCGCGGCTATCGGTGGCGTGGGGCGCAGCGCGGCGGGAGCGCTCGGCGCCGTTTGGCCGCGCTCCGCCCGCCTCCCCCGTTGGATGCGCGCGGGCACGTTTCTTGCCAACGTCGCCGACGACCCGGCCGCCGCGTACTGGCGCAGCGTCAGTGTGCTCGGACGTACACAAGCGCTCGAGCTTTTGCACCCTGAGCTCGCGACGGCACTCGCGAACCACGACCCCTTCGACGCGTTCGCGGTGCATTATGCACGTCCAGGTTTGGACGATCCGCTCTACCGCGCCCAGTACGCGGACTTCCACACGTACCTGCCGGACCAGATCCTTGCGAAAGTTGATCGCGCCTCGATGGGAGTGTCGCTGGAAGTGCGGGTGCCACTGCTCGACCACCGTTTTGTCGAGCGGTTTGCGCCGTTGCCTGCGCGCGCGAAGGTCCGCGGGGGGCGTGGAAAGGTTGCCTTCCGCGAAGCGCTGCGTCCACGGCTTCCGAGCACGGTCCTCGATGGTGTCAAACGCGGTTTCGACACACCCCTTCGCGCGTGGCTCGCGGGACCGTTGGCAGCACCTCTCGACGATGCCCTGGCGGCGTTGCCGCGCAAATGGTTCCGCGCCGACATCCTTGCGAACAAAGTTGCGGAGCACCGCGCGGGCGCGCGGGACCACGGGCGGCTCCTGTGGTCGCTGCTCGTTTTTGAGCATTGGCGCCGTCAGTACGGCGTGGACGACCTGGCGGGCCTTTGACGTGCGTGTTGCGGTGGTGACATCCCTATTTCCGGCACCGGCGCGAGCGGGTGAAGGAATCTTCGCGCAGCGAAGATGGGAAGCGTTCGCGGCGCGTGGCCACCGTGTCGTCGTGGTTCGCCCGGTGCCCTGGATCGCGCCCGGTTTGGCGCACGGCGAACGCGCGGAGTTCGCGGCGATGCCCGCCGAAGAAGTGCGCGGCGGATTGACGGTGCGTCGGCCGCGCTACCTGCACGTGCCAGGGGTGCCGCGTTTCAACGCGCGTTCGTTCGCAATGGCGGCGGAGCGCGCGTTGCGCCCGTTCGAGGATGATCGCGAACGCTGCGACGTCGTGGTCGCCGACTACGCATGGCCCGCCGCCATGTGCCGCGCGTGGGCGCAGGCCGAGGGCCGCGCATTTGTGGTCAGCGGCCGCGGCAGCGATGTGCTCGAGGTCGAGCAGCACCGCCGCCTTGCGCCGCTCCTCGCTGCGGCCCTCGCGCGTGCCGACGCGCGCATCGCGGTCAGTTTGGACCTCGCGGCGGCGATGGACCGACTTGCGGGCCGCGGGCGAACGGAACTCGTGCCAAACGGCGTTGATTCCGATCTTTTTCGGCCGCGTCCCCGCCCAACAGCTCGCGCACAGCTCGCGCAGGGCGAACTTGCGCTGCTGCGCGGGGGCACGCTCCCCGAGCACGTCCCGATCGCGCTCGTCGTGGGCCATTTGATTCCGCGCAAGGATCCGCTGCTTGCGCTCGAAGTGTTCGCGCGCGGCGCGCCCGCCGATGCGTGGCTCGTGTTTATCGGTCGCGGGGCGCTGGCCGCCGACGTGGAGGCTCGCGCGGCAGCCTTGGGACTTGGCGATCGGGTGCATGTCCTTGCGCCGGCCGACGCCGCCGCGCTGTCCGTTTGGTACGCTGCCGCGGACGTGTTGCTGCTCACGAGTTCCCGCGAAGGCCGACCGAACGTCGTCCTCGAAGCGCTCAGCAGCGGCTGCCCCGTGCTCGCGACGGATGCCGGCGGAACCGGGGAGCTTCTCGCCCAACTGCCCGAATGCCTGGTCCACTCGCGCGATCCCGGTGTGATCGGTGCGCAGCTCACGCGACTGCTGAAATCGCCACCGTCGGCCGAGCGCTGCCGCGCCGCGGTGGCCGGACTGACCTGGGAGCGTTCCGCGGCCACGCTCGAGGGTGTGCTCGAAGGAGCTCTCGCCCGCCGCCGAGGTTCCAGATGAGGTTCCTCTACCACCACCGCACCCAGGCGGAGGACGGGCAAGCGGTGCACATCCGTTCGCTCCAGCGCGCCCTGCGCACCCTCGGCCACCGCGTCGAGGAAGTGGGCCTGGTGGGCCAGGGCGAGTCCGATGGCGTTGAAGCAGGGGGCGGCGAAGCGCAGATTGCGCGTCAGCGATCCCGCTGGAGCTGGGTCGGCCGATTGCCGCGTTGGATGCGCGAACTCGCCGAATACGCTTACAGCTCGCCCGCCCGCAGCCGCATCGTCACCGCGGGACGGGCGCTCCTTCCGGATGTGATCTATGAGCGCTACGCGTTTGGCAACACCGCGGGCATCGGCGCCGCACGTGTGCTCGGCTGCCCGCTGTTCTTGGAAGTGAACTCGCCGATGGTGCTGGAGCTCACTCAAACCCGCGGCCTTGCGTTCCCCCGACTCGCGCGCCGCACGGAAGATTGGATCTTCACTCATGCGGATCGTGTACTGCCCGTGACGGGTGTGCTGCGCGACATGCTGATCGAGTACGGCGTCGCGCCGGAGCGCATCACCGTCGTGCCCAATGGCGTGGACATCGCGGCGTACGCGGAACCGGGTGATCCCGTGGCGCGGGCCACCGCGCGCGAAGCGTTGGGCCTGGCGCCGGACGAGCGCGGCCCGGTCCTCGGTTTTGTGGGGTACTACCGGCCCTGGCACCGGCTCGACCTCGCAATCGATGCGCTGCTCGAACCCGGCCTCGAGGACGCCGAGCTCGTGCTCATCGGGGACGGCCCGGCGCACGCCGAACTGGTCGCCTGCGCCGAGCAGCGCGGTGTCCGCGCACGCACCCATTTTGTCGGCCGCCGCCCGCACGGGGCGATCCCGCGCCTCCTACCGGCATTCGATGTCGCGCTCGTCCCCGCCATCAACGCCTACGCTTCGCCGCTCAAACTGCACGAGTACATGGCCGCGGGACTCGCGACCGTCGCACCCGATCAACCCAACCTGCGCGAAGTGCTGGAGCACGGCACCAATGCGTGGCTGGTGCCACCGGGGGATTCCGACGCCTTTGCCGCGGCAGTGGTTGCCCTCGCCCGCGATCGCGAGCGCGCCACGCGGCTTGGTCGTGCGGCCCGCGCGCACGTCCTTGCTGCCGACCTCTCGTGGGCGGGCAACGCGCGGCGTGTCGTTGAGCTGGCACGCGCCGCGCGTGCGCAGCGCGGTTGATCCCGGCGGAACGCCCGACCCTTTCGAACGCAATGGCCAACCTGCACCGCCCCGGTTCCCTGCACGCGCTTTCGTTTGACGTCGAGGAGTACTTCCAAGTCGCGAACTTCACGCGCCAGTTCCCGCGTGCGAGTTGGGAAACCGTGCCCTCACGCTTGGAAGTGGGCATGGACGCGATCCTCGCCGCGCTCGAGCGCCACAACGCCCGCGCGACGTTTTTTTTCCTGGGCTGGATCGCCGAGCGGCGTCCCGACATGGTGCGACGCTGCCTCGACGGAGGCCACGAAATCGCAAGCCACGGTTACGAGCACACGTTCCTTCGCGAACTCGGCCCCGCAGGCCTTGTGCGCGACCTCGAAGCGACCGAGGCCGCGCTGATCGCCGCCGGCGCGCCGCGACCGGTCGGTTTCAGGGCGTCGACGTTCACGCTGACGCGCGCAACCTGGTGGGCCTTCGATGTCTTGGCCGAACGCGGTTACCACTACGATTCGAGCGTCCACCCCATCCGCCACCCGACCTACGGCGTGCCGGATTTCGAGCCGGGCATCAGCACAGTGACCGCGCGTGGCAAGAACGTGGTGGAGTTTACCGTCACGACCGTGCGCGGACTCGGGCGCAACTGGCCGGTGGGGGGTGGCGGGTATTTCCGCCTGTTGCCCGGCGCGCTGACACGCTGGGCCGTTGCAAACTGCGCACAACGCGGGCGGCCGGCGTGCCTCTACCTGCATCCTTGGGAGTTCGACCCTGGCCAGCCGCGGGTCGACGCCGGGAAAACCGCGCGCTTTCGCCATTACCTGAACCTCGACCGCACCCTGGGTCGGCTGGAGGCGCTGCTCGAGCGCTTCGAGTTCGCCGGTTTGCGCGAGGTTCTCGAGCGCGAAGGGGCGCTCCCGCGGTCCAGCGTCTAAACGGTCTGCGCCGCGGAAGCTCTTTAGCCCGGGCTATTCGTCAGGTTTTCGAGCAGACGAGCCCAAGTTGTCGCCTGGTGGTGCTTTGCGGCCGCGGGATCCACAGTCGACCTTGAACAGGTCAACGAGGGACGCCCGTGGTCGCAAAGTGCCGTCAGACGGCGAAAGGCGGCCGAAGGCCGCCGGTTGGGCCGTCCGATCGGAAAGCTGGTGAAAAACCCGGGTTAGGGTTTTTCGGCTTCCGCGACTTCGGTGCCGGGCACCACCGGCAGGTGGCGAGCGATGCGCGCCATGCGCTCCAGGAACACGCGGTCCTCGAAGGAATCGGCCGCGGCGGCCGCGGTGCGCAGCACTTCCTGCGCGAGGTCCCGGTCGGCGGCGAGTCCGCGGTGGGTCAGGCTGGCGCCAAAGCGCCGACCGAGTTCGGCGATGGGGATCTGCGCGGCGCGGCCCGTGCGCGTGCTCCACAGGCCCGCCAGCAGTTGCAGGCCCTGATCGAGCAAACCGGGCCCGGCGAGGACGTAAGACGTCGCGCGGATGAACTGTAGTTCCGGGTCGTCCTGCGGGCGGCGCTCGAGGGCGCGGACACGTTCGAGTTCACGTTCCACACGCGCCACGTCCGCGCCGGTTTCGGCGAGCAGCGCGGCGGTGCGCAACGCCACGCGCGGATCGGGAACCATATCGCGCAGCCGCTCGTAGTGCGCGAGGGCCTCGCTGCGCATGCCGCGGCGCTCAAGCAGCGCACCTTGGACGACCCACAGCGCCACGCTCGTCGGGCTGCGCCGCAATTCCTCCTCCACGAACCGTTCCGCGCGCTCCATGTCGTGGTCAGCGTGGAACTCGAGCCAACTTTGCGCCGATCCGGCGCGCAGGAACTCGAGCGGCGCGTGGTCGGTCCGCTCGCGGAACTCCTTGAGCGCTTGGAACGCGCGGCCGAGTGCCAGCACGGGCGCGTCCGCGCGCAAACGCAATTCGATCCGCGCGCGGGCGAGCGCCACCGCGGGGTCCGCGGGCAACTTCGCATTCAAACGCACGAGGGCGTCGACGAGGGCACCCACGGGGATGAGTCCGCGGCGCTCCGCGCCTTCTACGAGGTCGATGAACTCGGGGACGTGGTCGAACGCAACCCCCGACGGGGCGTTCTCGAAGAACGCGACGTAGTGCACGATGGCCGCGTGCACGTCGCCCGCGCGGGCTTCGATCCCGGCGAGCGCAAGGCGCGCCGGCAAGTCCGCGGGCGAGCGCTCTACCGCCGCCGCTGCGAGAGCCCGCGCATTCGCGAGGTCGCCGCGCGTTGCCATCTGCGCAGCCCGCGCGAGGTCCGCTTCGACGTTCGCGTCGGCCGTCGTTCCCCCCAATGCCGCACGGCGCCGCGCGCGCAGGAGCAAAAGATCCGGGTGGTCGAGGCGCTCGAGGCGCTCTTCCTCGGCGCGCTCCAGAAGGTCCCAACCGGGCGCGAAGGTGGCAAAGCGCGACGTCAGCTCAAGCAGCAGCTTGCGGAACGCAACGCGGTGGACGAGCTGCTGTTCCGCCAACGTTGAAAGATAGAGCGGCCACATGCGCCCTGAGACCGCGTGGTCGAGCGAGCGCAGGTCGGCGAGCGCCCACAGGCTCCACTCGGGAACCTCCAAGGCGAGAAGCAGCACGAGGGCTTGGCGCGGGTCGCGGCGCGCGGCCTCGGTGCCGAGCAGGAACGCCCGCGTTTCCGTTGCGGCGCTTTCGCCGTAGTCCGCAGGCAGCGTGAGCGGACGTTTTGCGATTGCGTCGAGCGCCACCCGCGCGAGCGGCCAGCGGGGATCGACCTGCAGTTCGGTTTCCGCCTGTTCGGCGCGCAGCAGCGCGGCGTCGGTGCGCTCCTCGAGCGCAAGGAGCACCACATCGATCAGCGGCGCTGCATCAAACGCAGTGCGGCGCAGGTCGCGCACGTTGCCGGGCAGTCGCGACCAACTGCCCTCCACGGCGCTCAAGATAATCCGTCCGAGCTCGGGGCTGCCGTCGGGCCGGAATGCGCCCGTGCGCTGCAAAGCCTCGCGCGCCGCGGCGCGCTCACCTGCAATGAGCGCGGCCACCGCGACACGCAGGGTCACATCACCACCGCGGCTCTCAAGCCGCGAATCGAGTTCGTGCAAAAGAGTCCACGCGGGGTGCCACTCGCGCTGGACCAAAAGTTCGTCGATCAACTCAAGGAGTGTCGGTTTGTGCAGCTCGAGCGCGCGGCTGCTGGCGGCAACCTTGGCGTCGAGCAACTCCGTGTCACCCAGCTCAAGCGCGGCGCGCACCGCAAGACCGAGGGCCTGGGTGTAGTATTCGGAGTCCTCGGCCACCGCCTCCAGCGCGTCGATGGCTTCTTTGGGCCGATCGAGCTCCAATTGGCTCCGAGCGAACAGCACACGGCCCGCGTCGCCGAGCTCGTTCAAACCGGCGACGGTCAAACCCCGCGCGGCAACGGCGGGTTGGTTCGCTCCGAGCAGGTCCGCGGCCATAGCGAGCACCCCCGTGTGCCGCGGATCGAGGCGCATGAGGTCGAGCTCTTGGGATGGCGTCAAACGCGTTTCGGTGTGCAGCCGCCGCAGTTCAGCGAGCGTGTCGGCGCGATCCCCGACAAACTTGAGGCGCTCGAGCAGCATGTCGACCTGCTCTTCGACCTTGCCGTTGACGCGGTGCGCCTCAAGCTCGAGGTCGAACGCGGGCAGGAAACGCGGGTACTCTTCGAGCAGGACGCGGCACGCCGCCGCAACGCCGAACCAGCGTTTGGCGGCGCGGTGGAGTTCCGCAAAGCGCCACAGCTCAAAGGGCGACGGCGATCCCCGTGGGACATACCGGCCGGATGCGACCACTTCGGTGTAGATCCGCTCCACGTCGCGCCCCTGGTCGACCAAGGTGCGCGCGCCCAGGGCTATCCAGGCGGGCAAAAGTTCGGGCACGCGCTCTGGCAGCAGCCGCAGGCCGTGCGTCTGCTGGCGCAGTGGCGTGGCGGGGGACACGTTGAAGCTCTCGGAGAGGTCCGCGAGGCGCAGCCAGTTTTCGCCACTGAGTTCCGGACTCGCCTGCGTCGCCTGTTCGAGCGCGCGGCGTTCGGCCGCCGGGTCGCCGCGCTCGCGCTCCATTTCGGCGAGCCACGTCCACGCGATCCCGCGAGAGTTTTCGATCGGGTCGCCGCCGGCCCCGCTGACAAAGCGCGCGAGCGACGACTGCGCCACGCCCTTGCGGCCAAGGACACGCCCCGCCGCGCCGAGGAAAAAATCAGCCGCGGCGCGGTCGGCGCGCAGGGCTTCGATGTCCGGTGTTCGACCGGAGAGGTCGCCCGCGACGGCAAAGAGCTGCGGCCACTCCTGGGCAGCGTAGAGGATGCGACACCAGGTCGGCAGAAACGACGCTTCGAGGTAACGGCCGGAGCGGACTGCGCGCTCGAGCAAGATGGCGGCGGCGCGCTCGCGCCCTACCTTTTCCAACGCGCTCGCAAGCCGCTGCAGTGTGCGTGCGTCCGCTTCGACGTCCGGGTGCAAGCGCGCGGCGAGGCCAAAATCGACCGCGTCCGCCGGCCGTCCTGCGCGCAGATCAGCGTCGAGCAGCCCGAGCACCGCATCTCCGCGCACACCTGGGATCAGGCTTTGTGTGAACGCCTCCCGGGCGTCCGCAAAGGCGTCCGAAGCGACGTCGAGCGAACGGCGTACCTGCTCGGCCTCGTCGCGGCGGTTCGCGGGGAGCAGGTCGTCGATGGCGAGCAACAGGGAAGGCCGCGCGCGCTCACCACGCTCAAGCGCCGCCGCGCGGTTGATCAGCACGTTCGCGCGTGCCGCGTCGGGTGTTGCGAGAAATTCGCGCAGAAGTTTGCGGGTCGCCGCAAGTTCGCTCTCGCCCATCGCCGCGCGCACACGTCCGCGCACCGCATGGGCGCCACCGTGGTCCGGAGCCGCTGCGAGCGTGCGGCTCAGGTATTGGAGCGCGTCCTCGTTCTGGCCCGCGACCATGCACAGGACAGCGATCTCAAGGTTGATCTCGCTGCGCGGAGTTGCACCGAGCTCGAGCGCGCGCTCCATGTCCCGGCGTGCTTCGCGGTACGACGCGCGCTCCTGCAAGTACCGTGCGCGCTCGCACAACACCCCGGCCAGCTCGTCGGGATCGCCGCGGGCCTCGGCCCGGTCGACCGCGAGGTCAAACTCGCGCAGCGCCGCGCGAAAATCCGGATTGGGCCCCGCGACCCGCGACCGGGCGCTCGCCACCAGGTCCATTGGCAGCTTCGAACGGCCTCCCCCGAGGAGTTGCAGCACTCCCGCCATGGCGGCGAGGGCAAGCAACAGGAGGATCCAGGTGGAGGTCTTCATCGCGCTTCGGCCGAACCCCCCGGGACAGCCCGGGTGGGGAAGGATAGCAGGCCGAACTTGCGCATCTTGTTGAAGAGTGTCGTGCGGTTGATATCGAGCAGCTGCGCAGTCTCGTTGCGGCACCCACCGCAGGCGGCCAGCGCGCGCTGGAGGATCGCACGTTCGGGTCCTTCGAGCATCCGGCGCAGGGGGCCCAGGGGCGCGCCCGTGGCAAACCCGTGCAACGAGTCCGTCACCGCCGCCGCGCGCACACGTCCCAGCGCCGCCGGCAGGTCCTCCACGGCGATCGACGTGCCCGCGGCCAGCAGAACGGCCCGCTCTAAGGCGTGCTCGAGCTCGCGCACGTTGCCCGGCCATTCGTGGGCCATCAGGCTGCGCAGGGCGGGCGGCGAAAGGCTGAGTCCTTCGCGTCCGTGCTCGCGCGTGAACCGCGTGAGGAAACGCTCCGCGAGGAGGGGGATATCGAGCGGCCGCTCGCGCAGGGGTGGGAGCTCGATCGCAACCACCTGGATGCGGAAGTACAGGTCCTCGCGGAAGCGCCCGGCCGCCACCTCGAGCGCAAGGTCGCGGTTCGACGCGGCGATGATGCGCACATCGACCTCCCGCGTCACTTCGTCGCCGACACGCTCGAAGCGCCGGGATTCGAGCACCCGCAAGAGCTTCACTTGCAGCTCCAAGCTCGCCGTGGCGATTTCATCGAGGAAAAGCGTGCCGCCGTGCGCCGCTTCGAACTTGCCCTCCCGATCCCGAACGGCGCCGGTGAACGCACCACGCACGTGGCCAAAGAGTTCGCTTTCAAGGAGGTCCTTGGGCAGAGCTCCGCAGTTGACCTCGACGAACGGGCCGTCGGCGCGGGACGACAACTGGTGCACGGCGCGCGCGAGGCGCGTTTTGCCCGTGCCGCTTTCACCTTCGATCAAAAGGTTCGCCCGCGTGTCCGCCACGGCTTCGACGAGGCTGAACACACGTTTCATGCGCGGATCCGCGCTGACCAGGTTGGCGAGCTCAAAACGCTGGCCCAGGTCCTCGCGCAGGCGGCGGTTTTCGCCGTCGAGGCGTCGGCTCGCGAGCGCGCGCTCGACCGCCAGCAACACCTGCCCGTCCGGCAGCGGCCGCGAGAGCACCGCGCTAGCGCCGCGCCGCAGCGCCTCGAGCGCGTCCTCGGCACTGCCGAAGGATTCGAGCAGCACGATGGCCGGTTCCCCGGGAGCACCCGCGGCCAGTGCCACACCCTCGGTCCCCAGCACCTCCAGCTCCGCGAGCACGAGACCGATGTGTCCACCGCGAAGGACGCTTTCTGCTGCCGCGCGGCCGCGCGCGTGCTCCACCCGGTGGCCGGCCGAGCACAGGCGCTCGATGAGGCCGCCGAAGGCGCTCGGGTCGGCCCCGACGAGGAGGAGGGTTTCGGATTCCACGGGGCGGGGTGCGGGGATCGGCGGGTGGGGCGGCGGACGCGGGTGTCCATCCGTTTCGACAGGAAGGGCTCCCACTCCGAAGCGCCGTCCAAGCCCTGGGCCGGTCCAATCGCTCCGCCCGTTCGTTAACCTTGCGCCCCCCAGGCCGCGGGCTGGCTCGGTCGATGACCCGGTCCCGTTCCCCCGGCCCCTCGCAATGCCCCCTCTTCCGCCGCCCGACCCCCGCGCCCCCAACGGTCCCCGCTCCTGGGGCGGTTCGACAGCCACACCGCGCCGTCCCGCGGGCGACGGCGCCCGGCAACCGTCGGCTTCGGACTCCGGCGAAGCGTCGGGCGCCGCGTCGACCTGGCCCGCGCGGCGTGCCACCCGGGTCGGCCCGCGCATCTCGGTCGTGGTGCCGATTTTCAACGAGGAGGAGAGCCTCGCGATCCTCCACGGGGAAATCGCCGCGGCCCTCGGTTCGATGGAGGTCCCGTGGGAGGTCATCTACGTCGACGACTGCTCCCGCGACCATTCCCTCAGAGTCATGCTCGAACTGCGCCGGAGCGATGCGCACGTGCGCGTCGTCAAGTTCCGCCGCAACTACGGTCAAACGGCGGCGCTGTCCGCCGGTTTCGACCAGGCGGCGGGCGAACTCGTGGTCACGCTCGACGGCGACCTGCAAAACGATCCCGCGGACATCCCGGCGATGGTGGCGAAACTAGAAGAGGGTTACGACATCGTGGCCGGGTGGCGCAGGCGTCGGGAGGACGGCTTCTTCCTGCGCCGCCTGCCCTCGCGGATCGCCAACCGCCTGATCGCGTGGGTCACCGACGTGCCGATCCACGACACCGGCTGCACGCTCAAGGTTTTTCGCTCCGAACTCGTGAAGAGCATGTCGATCTACGCGGAGCAGCACCGTTTTTTGCCGGCCATGAGCGCCGGGAGCGGCGCGCGCATCGCGGAGCTCGTCGTGAACCACCGCCCGCGCCGGTACGGACAAAGCAAGTACGGTCTCGGACGTGCGACGCGGGTGTTGCTCGACCTGTTCTCGATCAAGCTCATCGTGCATTTCTCCCAGCGCCCGCTGCACTACTTCGGCATGATCAGCCTGAGCTTCCTCGCGGTGGGGATGTTTTTCGCGGCGGTGGGCCTCATCAGCCTCGACCCCGACCCCGAGGCCCAAACCGCGGTGGGGCCGATCGCGATCAACGACCTCGAGCTCGTGCTCGTCTCCAGCGTCACCCTCGTTTTCATCCTGATGGTGTTTTTTGCCCTTCTCGGGCTGCTCGGCGAACTTGCGGTCAAAGCGAGTGGCATGCACCGGCGCGGGACCCTGAGCCGCATCCTCAACGAGCTCCACTGATGTCGTCCAGGCAACCCATGTTCGAGGACTCCGGTGCCGGCGGGCCCGCCGGCGGAGCAGGAGTCGGGCCCTTGCCCGGCGGCGCGTTCGAGGGCGTTGTCCACGCGTCGGGTGTCGAAATCGGCGTTGCGGATGCCGTCGAAGCGCCGACGGAACAGCTCGACGTCAGTGTGATCGTCCCGGTGCAAAGCCCCGAAGCGGAGGTGGCCGACGTGGCTCGCGCGCTCGGCAACGAGCTCGACGCCCAGGGCCGCACGTGGGAGATCATCTTCGTGTTCGACGGCGTGCGCGGCACCGCGTGGAACCACGTCCAGGAACTGCGCGCGCGGCTCGGGCCGAAGATCAAAACGATCCTGTTCAAGAACGCTTTCGGCGAATCCGTGTGCCTTTCGGCGGCCTACGAACGTGCGCTCGGCCGCGTACTTTTGACGTCGCCGCAATACGTGCAAGTGGATCCCCTCGAGCTGGGTCCGATGCTCGCGGAAATGGACAAGGGCGCCGACTTCGTCATTCCCTGGCGCCATCCGCGCGTCGACCCGGTGCTGAACCGCATCCAATCGTCGCTGTTCAACTGGGTCATCCGGCGCATCATCCGCGGCGAGTTCAACGACCTCAACTGTTACTTCCGCCTGATCCGCCGGGAGGTCCTCGACGACATTCCGATCTACGGCGACATGTACCGCTTCCTGCCGGTGATCGCCTACCGCCAGGGTTACAAGGTTTTCGAGATCAAGGTCCGCCACCTGAAGGAATGGGGCAAAGCCGGGTTCTTCGGAGTCGGTGTTTACCTGCGCCGGTTCCTCGACATCCTGGCGGTGATGTTCCTGACGAAGTTTACGCTCAAGCCGCTGCGGTTTTTCGGAACGCTCGGCGGCATCTTCGCGCTGATGGGCAGCGCGGTGTGCGCCTTACTCGCGTTCCAGAAGCTCGCTTATGCGGAGCCGCTCTCGGGCAAACCGATGTTGCTGCTCGGCGTGCTGCTGATCGTCCTCGGCGTGCAGATCATCGGCTTTGGCCTCGTCGGCGAAATCATCATCTTCAGCCAGGCGCGCAACTTGAAGGAGTACCGCGTCGAGCGGATCTACGAGTGAGCGAACCCGCCGTTTTGATCCGCTCGCTGGTGTCCGCCGACGACGAGCGCCGCGACGCATTCGTCGCAACGCACCCGCGCGGCACCACGTTCCACACCGCGCGCTGGCGCCGGGCCATCGAACGTGTGTTCGGCCACGCGCCGCGGGAGTTGGGGGCATTCGACGGCGAGCGTTTGGTCGGCGTGTTGCCGCTCGTACGGACCCCATCGATCCTCGGGCGCTCCAACCACGTTTCGGTGCCGTACGCGACCTACGGCGGGCCCATCGGCGAGCAGCCGTCGATCGAAGCGGCGCTTGTCGCTCGCGCGATCGCGGTGGCGCGCTCGGAGGGTGTGGGGCGGCTCGAACTGCGCTGCGCGTCGGACCCTCCGCCCAACCCGGGGCTCGTGCCGAGCGACCTCTATTGGACGTTCCGCAAGACGCTGCCCATGCGTGTGGAAGACGTGCTTGCAGGCATGCCCAAGAAGGCGCGCGCCGAGGCCCGCAAGGCGCGCGAACGCCACGGACTGCGGCTCGTCGAAGGGACCTGGTACCTGGACGACCTCTACCGGCTGTTCATTCGCAACAAACGCTTGTTGGGCTCGCCCGCGCTGCCGGTCGGTCTGTTTGAGGCGCTGCGCGACGAGCTCGGCGCGCGGCTGCTCGTCCACCTCGTCGTGCGCGAGCGCCAACCCTTGTCTGCGGTGATGAGCTTCGTGCACGGCTCGACGCTCGTCGCCTACTACTCGGGCAGCGCACCTGACGTCGACCGCGACTTCAGCGCCAGCAACTTCATGTACATGGCGTTGCAGGAATGGTGTGTCGCCGCCGGCCTGCAAACCTTCGACTTTTGCCGCAGCCGCGGGGATTCGGGTGCGTTCCGCTTCAAGGAGCACCAGGGGTTCAAACCCGAGCCCCTGCCGTACCGCTACGCCCTGATCCGCGCCAAGGGTCTGCCGAGCTTCACACCTTCGAATCCGCGAACCCGCGGACTGCGCCAGGCCTGGACACACATGCCGCTGATCGTCGTCGAAAAGCTGGCGCCGGTACTGTCGCGCTACCTCGCCTGACAGTCGGGAGCAAGACCCTCCAGCACCAGGTTGTTGTCGGCGCGCTCTGCTCGCAACAGCTTCGAACCCGTCCGGTGGCTCGCGCAGGAGCGCGGTTAAAATCCGGCGGCATCGGCAGCCCTGCGCGCCGGATCGGGCGCCCTCCACAACCACGACCATGCACGCACTTCGCCGCACCCTTCACGGGATTCTGCTGTCCGGCCTTCTTTGAGCCTCCCCGCACGCGCCCGATACCGCACTCAACCTGCGCCTCGAGCCGGGGACGAAGTGTTCGTTCCAGTTCACGTCGAAGGTCACGCAGACGATGACGGAGCAGCTCCTCCTGCTGAACGACGAGTCCATTGTCGAGGACGAGGAGATGGAGCACGAGACCAACCTCAGCGTCCGGTTCACCGACGAGTACCGCGCGTGCGAAGGGGGCCGACCCACGGCCATTGTTCGACGCTTCGGGAAGGTCGGAGCGCTCGTCGACTTCAAGTGGCTCTACGACGGCGAAGACCACGGTGGCAAGACCCGGGCCAACAGCCCGTTTGACGAGCGGACCGTGCTCTTTGGTTATGACCGCGGACGGAGCGTGTGGGAAGCGCTCTATGGCGACGACAAGCAGCGGCTCGACGAGGCGCTCTTGACGGACCTCGCCGCCCGCTGCGACCTCGCGGCGTCCCTGCCCCCGGGTAAAGTGAAGGCGGGCGACACCTGGGAGGTCGAGGCGGAGGCACTCGTGCAACTCGTCAAGCCGGCGGGGGAACTGCACATGCGGACGCCCGGCGACGACGAAGGCGCGCCGGAGAAGGAGACGGAGCGCTGGCGGCAGTATCGACAGTCCTTCGAAGGCGAGCTCACCGTGGCCTTCACCGGGACGCGCGAAGAGCTCGGGGTTGTCGTCGCTGTCCTGGGTATGGTCGGTCAAGGCAAGGGCGCTGCCCAATTGGACTTCAACGACGGGGACGGAGATCCCGTCGAGGAACTCAACGAGCTCGGCCTCAAGCTGGAGGGCGAGATTCTGTGGGACGTCGCCCGAGGTCGCCCCTTGTCCTACCGCGTCGAGGGTGATTTCCGACACACGTACCGCGCCGAGACCAGCTGGGTGTACGAAGACGGCGAACCCGGAAACCAGCTGCTCACACAGTTGTTCGAGGGCCCCGCGCGCTACGGCGCGACATGGACCTTTTTAGACTGATCTGTGCCACGGCGCCGCGGCTTCCGGAGTCAGTCGTTGCGCGAATCGTTCCGCAGCAGCCAGTCCACGGCTTCGGTCACGTCCGTGAGCACGGGTGGGGCGCCACCCAGCGCGCTCGTCGTTGCGGCGCGCTCGGCGGCACCCTTGCCCGTCAAAACCAGAATGCCGCTGCAGCCGGCGCGCGAAGCGGCGATCAGGTCGCGGGCGCCGTCGCCCACCACCCATGCGCGTTCGGGGGCGACACGTAAGTGTGCGAGCGCTTCGAGCAGCATGCCGGGCGCGGGTTTGCGGCGGGGGGATTCGCGCCGGAATGCGCCGACTCCTTCGGTGGGGTGCTCAAAACACGAGTAGATGGCGTCGAGGTGCGCGCCAGCGCGCGCGAGGTGTTCGGCGAGGCGCGCGTGGATGGCGTCCAGGCCCGCTGCCGTCAGCCAACCGCGCCCCACCGCGCTTTGGTTTGTGACGAGCGCGACTTTGATCCCAGCGCGGTTCAAGCGCGCCACAGCCTCCGCGGCGCCGGGCACCATCACGAGCCGGTCCGGATCGACGAGATACCCGGTTTCCGTGATCAGCGTGCCGTCGCGGTCGAAGAGCACAGCGTCCGGCGGCCGCGGACCGCCGGCAAGGCGGGACGTGCTCCCCCTAGCGGAGCCGCTCAATCGCGTTCGCCCAGGTGCTCGAGTCGGACGTGGATGCGCGCGGGCGCGAGGTTGTCGTCCACGCGCACCGGGAACACGATCCACTGAAATTCGAGGAACAGTGGGAAGTACCAGGTGCTGACGCCCAGGTAGCCGTCCGTCCAGGGCACCACCGTCGTGCGTTGGGACGGGGTCAGGAGCCGTGTCGCGGGCGCGTATCCCGCCAGGTAGAGGTCGATCCGGTGCCACGCGCTGCGGGGCAGATCGAGCGCCGCCGGCGTTGAAAAACCCGAGTCCCGCCCGTCGACGTGGACGACCGCACCGGGGGGTGTCGACGCGATCAAGACACCCGGTTGGTCGCGCTGAAAAAGACAACTGCCGAGCAAAGCGGCGGCGGCGAGCGCGAGGCCGCCGGATGCGGCGCGCGCCGCGCCGCAGCTGGCCCCTTGTGCGGAACGGGCCGCGAGCGCGGAACGGGCCGCGAGCGCGGAACGGGCCGCGAGCGCGGAACGGGCCGCGAGTGCGGCGGGGCGCGCCGCTTCGCGCGGTTCACCGCCGGGGACCGTGCGGACTGCGATTTCCATGGGCGGCATTGTGGGGCGTGCGCCCGGTGGCGGGCAAACTCTTCGCCCACCGGTGACCCCGCCGTTGCGTTCGAGGTGCGGGTATGGAACCCTCCGCGCCGTGGCGCACAACAGGCGGGGATCGAAGGGCGGAAAAACGGGCGGTGCACCGTCCGTGCCGGCCGCGAAGCCCGACGGGCAAGCTCTTCGGGCGACACGCCTCGATGGGCGCTGGGATCGTGTCGCAATCGCGCTGTTCGTCGGCGCGCTCCTCCTCGGCCTGACACGTTTTGTGCGGCTGGGTGAGTGGAGCCTGTGGATCGACGAAGCGCTGTCCCTATCGGACGCCCTCCACGGGGACGCGCCCATCAATCCCCTTGGGTATTGGCTGATCGGGTTGTGCGCGCGTGCCGCCGACGGTCGCCCGGACGAATGGCTGCTGCGGATCTTGCCCGCGTGTTTTGGCTACGCGACGATTCCGCTGTGCGCATGGGCATTTCGGCCCGTGGCGGGCGGGCGCGCGTCGGCGGCGGCCGCGCTCGTGCTCGCTGCATCCAGTTGGCACCTTTATTGGTCGCAGAACGCACGCTTCTACACCCTGGCGGCGCTACTGGTGCTGCTCGGGACCGGTCTCGTCTTGCGCGGTTTCGCAAAAGGGCGGGGAGCGCTTGCGATCTTCGGTCTGGCCGTCGCGGCGACGAGCGCGCTCGCACACCCCACTGCGCTGCTCGTTCCTATCGGCATCATTCTCGCGGCGCCCACGTTGATGGCGCTGCGGGTGGGACTGCACCGCCGTGTCACCTGGGCGGTCGCCGCGGTGGGGGGGCTCGCGTTGCTCCTGGGACTTGGATGGCTCGGCGACCTCGTCGATCGCTGGCAATCCCTGCGAGGCAGCGGCAATCCCGCCCACTTCGTTCTCACCGCCGGTTACCACATCACCCCTACGCTTGCTGCCGCTTTTAGTTTGGGGCTCGCGTGGGCGATCCACCGCCGCCACCGCGGCATGTTTTTGGCGGCCGCGGTGGCGATCATTGGCTTTGGCGCGGCTTTTGGCACCTCGATCGCGGCGCGCATGACGGCACAGTACGCCTTTGCGCTCTTGCCCTTCATCGCGCTCGTTGCGGTTGCGCCGTTTGCCTCGCGTGACCCGCTCGCCCCGGCGCTCGCAAAACCCGCGCGCACGGATTGGGGCGCGGCAACAACCGGTTGGTTCAGCGCGGCGCTCCTGGTGCTGGCCCTCGTGCCAGCCCTCGTCTCGACGGTCCTCTACCTGACGGTTCGGCACGGGGAGCGCCCCCGCTGGCGCGAAGCCTACGCCCACGTGTTCGAAAATCGCCGTCCGGGCGACATCGTCTTCGGCATGGCGGCACCGATCGGCGAGTACTACCTCACGGCGCGGCGCAGCCAAGTGCGCGAGCCCGTGGAGCTCGTTTACCTCGATCGATTCCGCGCTGACGTCCCCGAGCGTTGGGATCGGCGCGGACGGCGCGCATGGTTCGTGCTGAACGAAGAAGAGCTCTACGACTGGAGTCCGACCCAGCGCGCAAAGATGCGCCGCATCCTGCGCGAGGACTGCCGCCTCGTGGCGCGCTTCCCCCTCGAAGTCGAATCCCGTGACCTCAGCGTCTGGGTCTACGTACGCGAGTAGCGCACGCGGCCGCCGTCCAAATCACTGGTTGACGCGGCCCTGGAAGTCGCCGGTTTCCGTGCTGACCTTCACCTGGTCGCCAACCTGGATGTGGGGCGGCACCTTGATCGCACGGCCCGTCTCGAGCACCGCGTCCTTTTTGACGTTGGTGGCTGTGTTGCCACGCACCGCGGGTTCGGTTTCCTTGATCGCGAGCACCACCGAGGGTGGCAACGTCAACCCGATCGGACGCCCGTTGTGGAACGTCACCTCGATCGTGCTGTTCTCGACCACGTAACCCATCGCAGCGCCGATCAGCTCCTCGGTCAGCGGGAACTGGTCGAACGTCTGCGAGTCCATGAAGACGTACTCGCCGCTCGACTCGCGGTACACGTACGTGCACTTCTTGCGGTCGAGGAAAGCCACTTCGAGCATGTCGTTCGAACCCAGGCGCAACTGCGTTGAGGCGCCGGTGCTGAGGCTCTTCAGGCGGACCTGGATGATCGCGCGCAGGTTGCCGGGGGTTTTGTGCTCGTAGTCGGTGATGACGTGCAGGTCGCCGTCCTTTTCGATGACTTGGCCCTTGCGGACTTCGGTGGCCTTGACGCCCATGGGATGCAGTGGGGGGTAGCACCCGCGAGCGCGGGTCCGTTGACGAGGGAATGGTGCGTGCATGCCGCCCGTAGCGCGCGGCTTTGGCACGCGCTAGGGCACGCGCTGTAGGCACGCGCTGTAGGCACGCGGCGCAGGCCTACTGTAGCACAGCCCCGCGCGGCACTTCGCTATGTGGACAACGCGTTCGCAGCCGCCGCGTCGCAGCGTCAGAACGCGCGGCGCTGGCTGGACGACGGGATGCCGAGCGCCTTGCGGTACTTCGTCACGGTGCGGCGTGCGATGCGGATGCCGTGGCGGCGCTCCAGCTCTGCGGCGAGTTGATCGTCAGAGAACGGGTTTTGAGGCGTTTCCGTATTCACGAGTTCGGCGAGCTTGACCTGCACGCTGACCTGGCTCGCTTCTGCGCCGCTGGCATCCGTCGTGCCCGACGTGAAAAACGCCTTGAGCGGGAAAATGCCGCGGGGGGTCTGCGCGTGTTTGCCCGCGACGGCGCGACTGACGGTCGAGATGTGCACGCTGGTTTCGTCGGCGATCTCCTGCATGCGCAGGGGGCGCTGCGCACGCGGGCCCTTCTCTAGGAACGGCCGTTGGTGCGCGAAGATCGCACGCGCGATGCGCAGAATCGTGCTTTGGCGCTGTTCGATCGCGTCGATGAACCAGCGCGCCGATTCAAGCCGTTTGCGCGCCCAGTTGCGGTCGTCACCGCCGCGCTCCATCGACTTGAGCACAGTCTCCGTTTCCGGACTCAGGCGCAGTCCCGGCCCCCGCTCGCGGCCGAGCCGGACCTCCCACTCGCCGTCGACCTCTTCGACCAGGATCTCGGGCACGATCGGCGCGGCGCGCTCTTCGCCATAGTCGCTTCCCGGGTTCGGATCTAGGTGGCGGATGCGCTCGAACGCCAACTTGATCGCTTCGATGTCCGCGCCCGTGGCTTTTGCCATCTTGGGCAGGCGGTTGTGCATCAGGTCTTCGAGGTGCTCGGCGACCAGTTTTCGCGCGAGTTCGTCGAGGGGATCCGACCCGTCGAGTTGCAACAGCAAGCATTCGCCCAAGGAACGGGCACCGATCGCCGGATGGCTCGCGGCGCGCAGGGCAGCCAGGGCGTTTTGGAGCTCCGCTGCGGTGACTTCTTCGATGGGCGCGGCCGCGGCGAGATCCTTGAGAGACTCCTCCAGGTAACCGCGGCCGTCGAGGCTCCACGCGAGGAACTCGACGAGGGTTGCGGTCCGAACGTCCAGCTCCGCGAGCGCCAGTTCCTCAAGCACGGCTTCCGCGAGGGGCAGCGCGCGGGCGGGGGCGTTGGCCATGGCCTCCAACTTGCGGTCGCCGGCCTCGGGGTCACCGCGGGGTGTACGGTCGATGTCGTCGTAGTCGCGCTCGTACTCCCGCTCGTAACCGTCGAGTTCGTCCCGCACCCCGTCGCGCTCGGCGAGCTCCCGTTCGGTGCCCTCCGCGGGCGCGCGGCCGGGCTCGTCGGGGTTGCCTTGGCCGTCCTCGGACCCGTCGGTCGCGTCGGCGGCCGCGATGCCCGGGTCCGCGAGGGCTCCGGGGCCGTCCTCGAGTTCGAGGAAGGGGTTCTCCATCAACTCGGCTTCGATCCGCTCTTCGAGCTCCATGCCCGAAAGTTGCAGGATCTGCATCGCCTGGATCATCTGCGGCGACTGCACCAGTCGCTGCTCCATGCGCACGTGTTGACCGAGTCCGAGTTTCATCGTGTGGCGTTCTCCCGCGAAGTATAGATCGGCCGCGGGCGCCGGTCTCCCCGATCGCGACGGGCACCCGCGCGCAGAGCCTCCCCGCGGCCGTGGCTGTAGCCTTGGGGCCACACAAAGGTTATGGGTGGGGGATGCCCACCCTGATTCTCAGCCGCGCTGGCGAGCCCGAGCGCACGCACATCCCGTTGGATGGCGCCGATCGGGCTCCGGCGGGGGGGTCGCGGCGGCCCGGGGCGCCCCTCT
>Ga0163144_10001915_pt1 | contig 48534 bp, 41 predicted proteins | sample OliLak19BULKMAT1_FD_123175 | JGI IMG/M metagenome (GOLD analysis project Ga0163144, IMG submission 123175) | Freshwater microbial mat bacterial communities from Lake Vanda, McMurdo Dry Valleys, Antarctica - Oligotrophic Lake LV.19.BULKMAT1 | ecosystem: Environmental > Aquatic > Freshwater >... | reverse complement strand
CGCCGATTCGACAACCGGCGGTTCCTTAAGGCCATCGCAGAAGTACGGTGCCTGGGTCGTTTCTTCACATTTACCGATCGCTCGCGCGGAGCGCGAGCGATCGGTAAATGTGAAGAAACGACCCAGGCACCGTACTTCTGATTTGCGGCCGTTGACTACGCCAAGATGTCTCGCGCCACCTCGCCGTGTACGTCCGTCAAGCGGAAGTCGCGGCCTGCGTAGTTGAACGTCAGGCGCTCGTGGTCGAGGCCCAGGAGGTGCAGGATCGTCGCGTGCCAGTCGTGGATCGACGTGCGGCCGTCCACGGCCTCGATGCCGTTCTCGTCGGTCGCGCCGTAGGAGAAGCCGCCCTTCACGCCGCCGCCCGCCATCCAGGTGGTGAAGCCGCGGTTGTTGTGGTCGCGGCCGTCGCCGTTCTGCACGTACGGCGTGCGGCCGAACTCGCCGCCCCACACCACGAGCGTGTCCTCGAGGAGGCCTGAAGCGGCGAGGTCCGCCAGCAGCGCACCGATCGGTTTGTCGATCGCGCGGCACTTCTCCGGTAACTCCGTGCGCAGGTTGCGGTGGTGGTCCCAGCCGCCCATGCCGACCTCGATGAAACGCACGCCGGCGGCCGCGAGGTTGCGCGCGATCAGGCATTGGCGCCCGAACATGTCCGTGCCTTCTTGGCCGATCCCATAGGCCTCGAGCGCCGCAGGCTTGGCCTTGGAGAGGTCCAAGAGGCCCGGCAGCTCGGCCTGCATCCGGAACGCGAGCTCGTACGACTCGATCACGGCCTCGATCGAGTCTTCGCCCTCGTTGCGGCGCGCGTGCTCGCGGTTCAGCGCCTGCACCAGATCCAGTTGCCGGCGTTGTTGCGCGGTGTTCTGGCGGGGATTCTGGATGTCCTCGACCGGCGCGCTTGTCGCGCCGAAGCGCTGGCGTCCGCTGCGTTCGAGGCCGATGCGCAGCCCCTGGTTCGTCGCCGGCAAAAAGCCGCTGCCGTAGTTCTGCGCGCCGCCGTTGTTGCTCGGCGGGTTCAACGTGACAAAACCAGGCAGGTCCTGATTGGTCGTGCCGAGGCCGTACATGGACCACGCGCCGAGCGAGGGCCGCACGAACTGGAAGCTGCCTGTGTGCAGCTTCGCGTAGGCCTGGGGGTGCGCGGGCACGTCCGTGTGCATGCCGCGCAAGAGGCAGAGTTTGTCCGCGTGTGCGCCGAGCGCCGGGAAGAGGTCGCTCAGCCACAAGCCGCTCTTGCCGCGCTGCTGGAACTTCCACGGTGACGCCATCAACGTCGCGCCGCGTCGGTACCCCGACAGCGTCGCGCCGTCGCGCTGGGCGAGGCCGGGTTTGTAGTCGAACGTGTCGACGTGCGACGGCGCGCCGGACATGCACAGGAAGATCACCCGCTTGGCGCGCGCCTTGTGGTGGGGGACCTTTGGCGCCAAGGCGCCCGGTTCCTGGAAGGGCCGCGCACCAGCGAGCCCGCGCAGCGCGAGGAGCCCGAAACCGGACGACGCGAGCCGCAGCGCGTCGCGCCGCGACGGCCGCGCGAGGGAGTCCGAGGTCCGGTGCAGATCGAGGGCGCCGGTCGAGTCGTTCAAGGGGTCGTTTTTCGCAGGGTTCATCGCGGGTCTCCTTTTTCGGTCTTCTTTTGGTGGGCTCCCTTTGGGGACTCCGCGACTCAACCGATCGTGCGGAACTCCGCGCTCTGGAACAGGGACTGCGCGAAGGCCGACCACGCAGCGTGGCGCGGGTCCTGCGGCGCCTTCGTGGCGTTCGCGCCCGGGCGCGAACGCGGGGTGTCGGCATCGCCCTCGGGTCGCCGCGCCGGCCGCCCGGGTCGCCGCGGCCGATCGCGTCCCGGCTCCGTGGCCGGGCGTTTGGGCGCCTCGACGAGGCCTTTGTAATCGGCGAGGAAGGCGCGCACGGCCTTGTGCTCGGTGGCGCTCGGCGCGCGCCCGAAAGCCAACTCGAAGGCCGCCTCGACCCGCCTGCCATCGTCGCCTTCCATCGCGAGGAGGCGCGCCGCGAAACGATCCGCGTACCCGAGCACGTCCTCGTCGTTCATCAGGAAGAGCGCCTGGGTCGCGACATTCGTCGCCTCGCGCGCGCCGGTGACGAACGAGCCGTCGGGTGTGTCGAAGACGTCGAGCGCGTCGACCACATGGCCGCGCAAGTTCGGCAGATACACCGAGCGCACGGGCCGCTCGCGCGTGAGGAGGTCGGCGAACTCCTCGCGTCGCAGCGCGCCCTCGAGCGCGCCCGCAGGCGAGCCGACCGGGCGCTCGCGTTCGAGCGCGCCCGAGACCGCGAGCAGCGCGTCGCGGATGGCCTCGGCCTCGAGGCGCTGTTCGGGCATGCGCCAACGTGTGAGGACCTCGGGGTCGCGTTTTGAACAACGCGGGACGTCGCGGCTGTCGAGGCGGTACGCGTGGCTCAGGACCATTTGGCGCACGAGGGCCTTGGTCGACCACCCGTTCGCGACCAGCTCCGACGCCAGCCAATCGAGCAGCTCCGGGTGATCCGGCGCGAGGCCGCCCGCGCCGAAGTTGTCCGGGGTGCGCACGAGGCCCGTGCCGAAGATGTGCAACCACACGCGGTTGGCCCACACCCGCGCGGTCAAGGGGTTCTGCTCCGAGGCGACCCACGCCGCGAGCTCGTCGCGGCCGCTGCCCTGTGTGATCTTGGCTTCGGACGCGGCGCCCGTGCGCAAGACCTGCGGCACGCCTCGCGGCGCGACCTCACGCGGGCGATCGAGCTCGCCGCGCTCGAGCACTACGATGTCACGCGCCTGACCTTCGACGACGCCCATCGCGAGGCGATTCGAGGGCAGCGCGCGCCCGCGCTCGTCGAAGCGCCCGAGCAGGTCCTCGAGCAGCGCGTTCTGTTCGCGCTGCACTCGCTCGCGCAGAGCGTCTGCGGGCGTCTTCTCGGCTCGCATCGTGTCGCCGCCCGCGGCGCGTTGTTCGCGCGCGCGCTCGAGGAGACCTTGGGTGCGCTCCTGTCCGCGCACCAACAGCTCGCGCAGGCCCGGATCCATCGTCGGCCCGTTCGGCACGTGGGCCCCAGCAGGCAACTCGAGCAACGCAGACGCCTGGTTGTTGCCCGGGGAACGCTGCGTCCCGAAGCGTGTCTCGGTGCTGAGGAAGATGCCGGCGACGGAGTAGTAGTCCTCGATCGGGAACGGATCGAACTTGTGGTCGTGGCACCGCGCACACGACAGCGTCACGCCGAGCATGCCCTGCGAGAACGTGTCGATCTGCTCGTCCACCATGTCGAGCGAGAACTTGCGCGGATCGCGTTCATTGTGGCCTTTCGAGCCGATGGCCAGGTAACCCGTCGCGATCAGGTTCCACGCGCGCTCGTCCTCGTCCGCGGCGGGCAACAGATCGCCGGCGAGCTGTTTGCGCAAGAACTGATCGTAGGGCATGTCCGCGTGGAACGCGTCGATCACCCAGTCGCGGTAACGCCACGCGTGCGGATAGAGCACGTTCGATTCTTTGCCGCTCGACTCGCCATAACGCGCGACATCGAGCCAGTGGCGCCCGAAGCGCTCGCCGAAGGCGGGCGAGGCGAGCAGTCGATCGACCACTTGCTCGAATGCGTCAGGCGACTTGTCCAACTCGAATGCGCGCGCTTCTTCTGGTGTCGGCGGGAGTCCGGTCAGATCGAACGTCACGCGGCGCAGCCAAGTGCGTCGATCTGCGTCGCCGACGGGCGCGACCCCTTCACGCTCCATCCCGGCGAGCAGGAAGCGATCGATGTCACTCCAAGCCCACCCGAGTGTCTCGGTGACCGGCGGCGTCGGGCGCACGACCGGTTGGAACGACCAGAACTCGCGGCCTGCTTCGATATCGATCTCGCGGTCGAGGGAGTGCTCGGTGAGCTCGTCCGTTGCGGGCATCGCGGGCGACTCGGCGTCGTCGTACGAGGCTGTCGCAGCACCTGGCCAAGGCGCGCCCATCGCGATCCACTCCTCGAGGTTTCGAATCTCCGCCTCAGCGAGCTTCTTCTGGGGCGGCATCTGGAAGCTCGGATCGTCGTAGCGAATTGCGTGCACAAGGGGCGACTCGTCTGCGTCACCTGGCACGACCGCGGGACCCGTTGTGCCGCCGCGCAGCAGCGCCTCGAGGGAATCGACCTTGAGTTCGCCCTTGAGCCTCTTCGAGGTCTCGGCGTGACAGCGGTAGCAGTAGAGCGACAGCACCGGGCGCACCTTGCCCTCGAAGAAGGCCTCCTCTTCTGGGGTCACTCCGCGAGGGCCGGCGCTCATGTCGATATTCGTGCCAGTGCTCGCCGGGGTCTCTGGCCGCGGCTGTGCGCCGGCGCGTGGACCGAAGTCCGCCGCCGTCAGGAATCCGTCGCGGTCCCGATCGAGGCGCCGGAAGGCTGCTAGACCGCGCGGGAATTCGCTCTCGTCGACCTTGCCGTCGAGGTTCAGGTCGAGCCGGCGCCGCAGCGCCTCGAACCCTTGACCACCCTGTTGTTGCGCGCTCGCGGGGGCTGCTGCGAGCGCTCCGCCGAGGATTCCGAGCGCGAGCGCGCTCCGCGTCAGGAGACGGCAGTGGTTTTTTGAGGCCATATGGTGTTCTTGCCGGTCATGGGTCACGCGCGGGCGCCAGGTTCCAGGGTGACTGGAGCGTCGGGTTGCGTGCGCTGCCGGCGTCGACGGCACACGGTTTCCTCATTCCAACCTTCGACCGGAGGGCACTCCAACTTTCGGTCGGCGGGCGCCATGCACTCCTCAGAACCCGCGTCCTCGGCGCCGGTTCCGGAAGATGTGGGCGAAGCGGATACCCTGATGGTGGCGGGCCCTGGGAAGGGTCCCACGACGATACGCCCCCCATGCCCATCGCGCTCGAAGGCCTGCTGGCGGGCCTCGCCCACGTGGCGCAGGGCCCCGATCACTTGGCTGGGGTCGCGCCGCTGGTGCCCCAGGCCGGGCGCGGGACCGGGGTCCGGCGACGCGCAGCGCTCGTCGGCGCGCAGTGGGGGCTCGGGCACGGGCTGGGTGTGCTCATGCTCGGCGCGGCGCTCCAATGGGCTCTCGATTTGGCGCAGGTGGAGGCTGCTTCGGGTTGGGCGGAACGACTGGTCGGCGTCGTTCTGATCGTGCTCGGGGTGCGGGCGCTTGGGACAGCGCGGCGGCTGGCACGCGAGCTCGAGCGCGCGCGTGGTGAGACGCGTTGCGAGCAGCGAGCCCATGGGGCTGCGCTACGTGGTGCGTCCAGTGCGTCGCGGGCAGCGGTCGGCATGGGACTCCTGCACGGGCTCGCGGGGGCTGGCCATTTTTGGGCCGTGCTGCCGACCGTCGCGATGGGGCGCGGGGATGCTCTCGTGTATTTGGTGGTTTATCTCGGCGCGAGTGTCGCGGCGATGGTTGGGTTCGGGCTCGCGCTCGGCGCGCTCGTGCGCCGCTCGGGGCCGCGCGCGCTGCCGCGGCTCGTTGGGGTGCTCGGCGCAGTGACCCTCGTGGTCGGTGGGTACTGGAGCTGGAGTGCGTGGAGCTGAAGCGTCGTACGCGTCGGCGTCGCGGAGACCAGAGGTACCGAACCCGACCCAAAAAGTAGGCGAGAGTCGCGCGCGCGGAGCGCGCGCGACTCTCGCCTACTTTTTGGGTCGGGTTCGGTACCTCTGGTCTCCGCGACGCCGACGATTCGGAAACCGTCGGTTGTTTTCGCTCAGCTGCCCTGGCCGTCAGCCGGCTTCGGCGCGGCCTTCTTCGCCTTCCACGGATAACCCTCGGACTCGGGCGAGCCCTTGACCTCGCCCTTCAGCGAGCCGTCCTCCTGGAGCTTGCCTGTGGACTTGAGGCGGCCATAGGTGTCCGACTCGTACTCGAACGACACGGTCTTCGTGGCCGCGTCCCACTTGCCGTTCTCGAGCTTGCGCGTCGAATCGCCCATGCTCATCGTGCCCTGCACGGTGCCCGCGGCGTCCGCAGCGAGGGTGAAGTCGAACTCGATGCCCGCAGTCGTGAACTCGGCCATCCAGCGGCCCGTGAGCGGTCCGTCGATCGCGACGATCTGCTTCTCACTCGGCTTCTCACTCGACGCGCCCGCGGTCTCTGTGGCCTCGGCCGCATCCACCGCGCCCCGACGCCGCGCCGGGCGCGACTCGTTCTTGGTCTCGTCCTCATTCGTGCGCACATCGCGCGGCAACAGCGTGTCCGCCATCGCGAGGTTGTACGCAGTCACCGCCGAGCACGTCGCGGACTGCACGAGGTACTCCTCGATCGCGTACTCGAGCGTGTCGCGCTGGGTGTGCCACGAGAAGCCGTACCCCATGCCCTCGAGACCCGGACGGTTCTTCTCGATCCAGAAGAAACCTGGCACGCCCTTCTGGTTGAACGAGGCGTGGTCCGAGCTGCCGCCGCGCGGCATGCGCTCGCTCGTCTGGTGGCTGATCGGCAGATTCGGGAAGGCCTCCGCGAGGGGCGCGGTCGCGACCTCGAGCATCGGCAACATCGACGGGGTGCACTGCAAGCCGCCCTGGTAGTACGTGCCGCCGTCGTCGACAAAACACGCCGAGATCTTCGAGAGCTCTTCCTCGGAGAGGCTGTTCGCGTACGCGCGGCTGCCGAGCAGCCCTTGTTCTTCGCCGCTCCACAGGCAGAAGCGGATCGTGCGGCGCGGCTTCACACCGGCCGCCATCAGGATACGCGCGGCCTCGAGCGTCACGCTCGAGCCCGTGCCGTTGTCCTGCGTGCCTTCCGAACCAGGGCCATTCCACGAGTCGAGGTGCGCCGACACGATGACGACCTCGTCCGGGAACTCGGTGCCCTTGATCTCGGCGATCGTGTTGTAGACGGGGATCGGACCCGGCGTGAAGTAGTGCTTGAGGTCGACCTCGACCTCGACCGGCTCGCCGTCGGAGAGGCGCGAGTTCATCACGTCGTAATCCGAGCGCCGGATCGTGAGAGCGATCTCCGTCGGGATCGTGTCCTCCGTCATCTCACGCCAACCGCGCGCGCCGCCGGTCGTGATCTCGTCCCGCGAGCCGGCGGTGATCCGGCCCAGGATCTCGATCTCTTTGAAGGCCTCGTCGAAGGCGCGCTGTTTTTCGGCTTCGGCGCGCTGCGCCTCAGCCCGCGCCTCAGCCCGCTCCTTGGCCCGCGCCTTGGCTTCCTCGCTGTCTTGCTCGCCCACGGTTGGTAGCTGTTCAAGTGCTTGGTTGCCACGGTTGCGGCCGCGGTTGCGTGTGACGGAGCGGCTCAGGACCCAAGCGCCCGTCAATTCCTCACGGCGCGCTTCGAGCTCTTCCATCGTCGTCGGCATCTTGACGACGCGGCCGCGGACGGGGCCTTCGGTGCCCGCGGTCCAGGCCTGGGTCGTGAACTCGAGTTCGCGCTCGACCGGCGCGACCATCTTGGCGCTCGAGGGCCCGCGATCGAAGCGCATCCCGACCTCGCCCCAGCGCCACATGTGCGAGTTCGTGAGCCCGTACTTCGTGAACTGTTCGCGGGTCCAGACGTTGGCGCGCTCGAGGCCGGCCGAGCCGGTGAGGCGCGGGCCGATCTCCTTGCTGATGTAAGTCAGCGTCTGCCAGACCTGCGAGTGGTTCTTGCCTTGGTCGATGATGTTGCGGATGACCTCGGGGTCGCCCTGGGCGAGGGACGGCGCGGCCGTTGCGGCGAGCGCGAGGACTCCGTAGATGCTGCGGTGCATGGCGTAGGTTCCAGAGAGCGAGAAGTGGGGGATCGGGCTCGGATGTTATTCCAGGAGCGGGCGTCCCGCAGCGGCCCACAGGGGCGAAGGGCCTTACTTGCGCGACTCGTACGAAACGCGGCACGTTCGCGGCGGACCGGGCTTAGGATCCCTCTCCGCGCCCGTGCCAGTACTCCCACATGCCAGTAGTCCCCGAGGATCCCGCCCGGGCGCGGCCCCGCAGCGGGTCGTTACGGCTCGGAGCGTTGTGGCTGATCATCAGCCGCTCGCTGCGCCAGCACGCCCTCTCGACCTCGATCACGGTCCTCTCGGCGGCGCTGGCGAGCGGGCTCGTCATGGCGCTGTTCACCGTCCACGGCGCGACACGGAGCGCTTTCAGCGGCGGCCAGTTCGCCTACGACGCGATCCTCGGCGCGCCGGGCAGTCAGGAGCAGCTCGTGCTCAACACGCTGTTTCACCTCGATGCGTCGCCGGGGAACATCCCGTGGGCGATGTACCGCGAGCTCGCGGAGGATCCGCGTATCGAGCGCGCGGTGCCCTACGCCCTCGGCGACAATTACAAGGGTTATCGCATCATCGGCACGACGCTCGAAGCCTTCCACGGGCGCAGCCTCGTCGCGCCGGGGGAGCTGTTCGATCCCAGGCAGCGGCAAGCGGTCGTGGGCGCCGCGGTGGCGCACGCCACGGGCCTCGTGCGCAACAGTACGTTCCAGCCGAGTCACGGCCTCACCTACGACCCGCGCGACCCAAAGGCCCACGCCGAGCGCTACGTCGTCACAGGTGTGCTGGCGCCCACGGGCACGCCGGACGATCGGGTGATCTACATCCCGATCGAGGGTGTGTACCGGCTGGGGGGGCACGAGCTGCGCGGCAGCGGCGTGGCGATCAAGTCCGAAGAGTTCAAGCAGCGCGAGATCCCCGACGAGCACAAGGAGGTCTCGGCGGTGCTCTTGCGGTTCAGCCGCGCCGGGGTGACCCCCGGCCTGCAACTCAACTTCCAGGTCAATGTCGTCGGCAATGCCGCGACGCTCGCCTGGCCGATCGCGCAGGTGATGGCGGGTCTCTACATGAAACTCTTCTGGGCGATCGAGGTGCTCGGGATCGTCGCGGGGATGGTGGTCCTCGTCACGGCAGGCGCGCTGCTCGCGAGCCTCTACAACACGATGAACGAGCGGCGTCGCGACCTCGCGGTGTTGCGCGCGCTCGGCGCGCGGCGGAGCACCGTGTTCGCCGCGATCGTGGGCGAGGCGGCGCTGATCGCGTTGATCGGGAGCCTGCTCGGCTTCGGCGTGAATGCCCTGATCCTCGCGCGGGTTCGCGGGCTCGTCCTCGACCACACCGGCGTGTTGCTCGAATACGGCGCCATCGGGCCTGCGCAGCTCTGGACGCCGGCCCTGATGGTGCTGATCGGCGCGCTCGCGGGGGTGTTGCCAGCGCTCAAGGCCTATTCCACCGATCCGTGTCGTACTCTGGCGGGAGGTCCCTGATGCTGCGTTCCCTACGATGCGCGTTGTGGGCGGCGACTCCGTTCGTCGTCCTGCTCACCGCTCTCTGCACCTCCTGCGAGCGCTCGACCGTCGACGGTGGCACCGCCGAGCTCGAGTTCACCGGTGGCGCCCTTGACGGCTCTGACGACGAGCGTCTCGCCGCTGAGTTCGTGCGCACCGAGTCCGAACGCGTCGCCGCCGCCGCCGCGGTGATCGTCGACTACGACACGCCGATCCAGCAGCTTGTCGAGGAGATGGGCCTTACGTACGACGAGTCGAACGCGATGATCCTGCTGCCCGAGGACGTCGTCCGGCAGCTCGCTGCGGCGCGCAAGGCCGGAATCGCGTTTGATGCCCAAGATCGCACCCCTCCAACCGCTCTCGCGGGCGGGCGCCTCGGCATCCGCTTCCGGCACCTTGCGCTCGACGTCCTCGACGACGGGCCCTACGAGGCGCTGCTCGACAGCCTCGTCGGACGCACACCGGAGGGCGTAGAGCCCGGTGATGAGCCGCCAGTGTTCCCGGCCTCGATCGCCGCCCTCGACGGCAAGGACGTGACCCTCGTGGGTTACATGATCCCGGTCGAGTGGGACGACGCGGAAGTGCTCGAATTCATGCTCGTGCGCGACCTGCTCGCGTGCTGTTTCGGTGGCGCGCCCCAGGCAGACGAGTGGGTCAAGGTGCGCATGGCCCCGAAGAAGGGCGCGCGCTATTTCCCTTACGTCCCTGTGGTTGTCGAAGGCCGTCTCCAGATCGAAGGCATGGCCGATGCCAACGGTTATGCCGTGGGGTGTTACCGCATGACGGCCACCAAAGTGCGGCGCGAGGACTGACCGGCGAGCTTCGGTTAATGTCTCTTCTCGTCTCTCGAACTGGCTCCTCGCCTCTGAAACTGGAATCGCATCTATGGGCCGTATCTTCGAAGTCCGCAAACACACGATGTTCGCGCGCTGGAACCGCATGGCCAAGCAGTTCTCGCGCATCGGCAAGGAGCTCACGATGGCCGCCAAGAATGGCGGCCCCGACCCACACGGCAATCCGGCGCTCCGCCGCAGCATGCTGAATGCGCGCGCCGTGAACATGCCGAAGGACAAGGTGGACGCCGCGATCAAACGCGCCTCGGGCCGCGACGCGACCAACTACGAGGAGGTGATCTACGAGGGTTACGCGCCGCATGGCGTGCCGATCCTCGTCGAGGCGGCCACCGACAACGTCACACGCACCGCGGGCAACGTGCGTAACTTCTTCAACAAGCTCGGCGGCAACCTCGGCAGCACCGGCAGCGTCAGCTTCATGTTCAAGCGCATGGGCGTGTTCCGACTCGATCCCGAAGGTCTCGACGCGGAGGAGCTCGAGCTTTACCTGATCGACCACGGCCTCGAGGAATTTGGCGAAACCACGGGCGAGAAGGGCGAGCTGCAGCTGATCGCGCGCTGCGAATTCACTAGCTTCGGGCAGCTGCAGAAGGCCCTCGAGGACCGCGAGATCACGCCGATCTCGAGCGAGCTCGAGTACATCTCGGACGTCGTCGCCGAGCTGCCCGAGGACCAGGCGAAAGAAGTGCTGACCCTGGTCGACGCCCTCGAACAGGACGAGGACGTGCAGAAGGTCTACCACACGCTGGCTTGAGGCCGGGGGCTGAGACCAGAGGTACCGAACCCGACCCAAAAAGTAGGCGAGAGTCGCGCGCGCGGAGCACGCGCGACTCTCGCCTACTTTTTGGGTCGGGTTCGGTACCTCTGGTCTCAGCGCGCCTTGGTCTTCACGTTCTCGCCGATGTACGTCATCGCGTCGCGTAACGTGTCGTAATCGGGGTGCGTGAGGCGGAACCAAGTGTTGCAGAGCCAGCCGCGGTCGAGGCCCAAGGTGCGCGTGCCCGCGGCCGGCACCGCGTGTTCGTAGATGTGTGCGCCGTAACGCTCGAGGGTCGCGCGCACACCCGTGTGCCCGGCGACGACTCCGTCTCGGTCCGGCCGGATTTGGATCGAGCCCGCGCTCGCGCGGCGGCTCGGTTGGGCGTCGCTCGGGTGACCGAGGACGGCGAGCGCCCACTCGCGGAACACGTCGAAATCGTCCGCTGCGCGGTACATGTCCCAGATCTTCTCGCCGGCCGGCCGCGCGCCGAGCTCGCCGAACTTCAGGCCTTTGGGTCCGAAGAACCACTCCATGTGCGTGGCGGTCGACGTGAGGCCCAGCGCGTCGGTCACACGTCGGCCGACCTCGCGCAGCTCGCGGTAACCCTCGCCCTCGATGCGATTCGAGATCGCGATTTGCGGTGAGATCCAGCGGGTGCGGTTGGCCTCGAGGCAGCCCGGGTAATAGTGCCCGACGAAGTCGTGTCGCACGCCGTCGGGGCCGAGGATCGTGTCGTAGAAACCCTCGTGGCCCTCGATGAACTCCTCGACCGCGAGGCGCTTTGTGCCATCGAGTTTCAAGAGTGGCAACATCGCGTCGAGCTCGGCGGCATTCGAGACCTTGTGGGTGTCGAGCGCGTTGTAGCCGTCGACCGGCTTGATGATGATCGGGTAACCCTCGCGCGCCGCGAAGTCGCGCAGCGCGGCGACGCTCGTCACGCCCTCGGAGGCCGCGCACGGCACGCCGTGTTCGCGCAACAGCTCTTTCATCGCGACTTTATCGCGACAGAGCCGCGCGGTGGCGACGTCGAGGCCGGGCAGTCCCATGGCCTCGCGCAGGCGCGCCGCGGGCTCGATCAATGGCTCGTCGATCGTCTCGATCCGGTCGAACGGCCGGTCGTTCGAGAGCTCCTGGGCCAGCGCCAGGAGCTGGTTGAAATCGAGCACATTCGGGCAGGCGCGGTACGTCCGCAGCTCGGCCTGGGCCCCCATGCTGAGGCGATCCGCGGGCGTCGGCCCGATGCCCGAGACCTCGGCGCCGACCGACCGCAGGCCACGCAGGAACGCGTGGTTGTAGACGTGGGTGTCGGGCGCGAGGAAGAGGACGTGCATGACCAAGCGGGATCATGCCCGCCGCGCGACGCCACGTCGAGTGGCGATGGGGTCCAACCCGGGACGAGACTGAACGATCGCGGCCTTGGAGGGCGCCGGCGCTCGAGCGTCGCTGTAGCTCGTCCGGTCGAATCGCTCAGCGCGCGCGGTCGGTGACGCGACGCATGACGGCCTCGACCGGGCCGCGGTCGAACCTCTGCAGCCACAGGTGAGCGAACAGGACGCTCGCGCCGCAGAACGCGGCGACGGCGGCGAGCACGAAAGACAAGGACTGATCTTCGAGGCGCCCTACGGCCTCGAGGGTCCCCATCCCGACGACGACGTGCGCGACGTAGAGGGTGAGCGCCATCTGGCCCGTCGCGACGAGAGGCGCGAGCCAGCGCGCCTCGGGCCAGCGATTTACGACCTCGAGCGCGAGCACGATGACGGCGCAGGCCGTGCCGCCAGCGGCCAAGAGGTACAACGGCATCGGCGGCATCGGCGCTGTGCCAAACAAGGCCTCCACCGCAGCGCGAGTCTTGGCGTCGGCGCCCCTCGAGAGCTGCGCGATGAGCGCTTGGCTGAGGAGCTCCGCGCCGAGCGCGACGAGCACTCCTCCAGCGAGAACAAGGCGGCGTACGCGCGCCTCGTCGAGCCGCGCGCGGCCCAGCACCATGCCCACGAGAAGGAACCCGATCCAGGGCAGCGCGGGGTGGAAGCCGTTGAAGAAGAGGTGCCGCATCATCCCGCGCGGCGTAAAGACGCCGCTGTACTCGAGTGTCGCGAAGTTCCACCCGCGCTCGTAGTCCAGCGCGAAGATCAGCACGACGAACAGCGCCGCTGCGCACGCCGCGAGCGCGATGAGGCGACGCGACGGCGTCGCCAGCAGAAAGGCCGCAAACGCCAGATAGACCCCGTAGAAGTGCAGGATGTCCGCGGGCCAGACCTGGAGGTAGAGGAGGCCTACGACGAAGAGGAACAACGCGCGTCGCAGGAGCGCGCTGCGGACGCTGCGGAGCGCGGCGGCATCACCGGACTCGCGCGACCTCTTCGACATCAGCGAGACGCCCACGCCGGCGAGCACGACGAACGTCGCCGCGGCACGCCCGTCGAGGAGCCCGATCACTGCCGCGAGCCATGCAGGGCCGCTGTCGGCGGCGCCCATCACCAATTTGAAATTCACGACGACCATCCCGAACACCGCGAGCGCTCGGGCGACGTCGAATCCGACCGTGCGTTGGGTCGACCTGCTGCGATGGGGGAGGCTCGGCTTCACGCGGGCATGTGGCGAGCGATGCGCGTCTCGAGGTGGCGCCGCACGTCACCCCACTCCGTTGCGAGAATGCTGAACATCACCGTGTCGCGGTAGCTCCCGTCGCGCCGCCGCGCGAAGCGCCGAATGACTCCGTCCTGTCGTGCGCCGAGCGCGCCAATCGCGCGCTGCGAAGCGAAGTTGAAGCGATCCGTGCGCAGGCCGACGACCCCGCAGCCGAGCCGATCGAACGCATGCTCGAGCAGCAACAGCTTGCAGGCCGTGTTGACGTGTGTCCGCTGTCGGCTCGCCGCGTACCAGGTGTACCCGATCTCGACTCGGTCGACCGCCGGTAGGATGTCGTGGAACCGAGTGCTGCCTACCAACGTGTCCATCGCGAGGTCGCGCACGGCCCACGGCAGCATATGGCCGGATCGCTGCCCTTCAAGCGCGGCCGCGATGTAGGCCTGGACCTCCTCGGGCGCCGGGATTTGGGTGTACCAGAGCTCCCAGAGCCGGCCATCCCGGAGGGCCTCGGCCAGGCCCGGCGCGTGCTCGGGCGCAAGTGGCTCGAGGCGCACACCGCGGCCCTCGAGGACGATGGGGGCGAGGGACAACATGAGTCAGCCGAGGTCGTCCGAGCGGTCACCGGGGACGCGATAACGCTGTTGAACTCGCGCTCCAGCTTTGCGCGCCGACGTCGGGTCGAAGAGCAGCACGCCGCCGATGTCCGTGCGGATCGTCACGGGTTTTTTGGCCGCGTCGATCCAGGCCACAAATTCGGCCAAGTGCCGCGGGGTCTTGCCGTCGACCTCGAGGACGATGTCGTACTGAAAGTGCTCGTAGCCGACGCTCACGTCGTCCGCGAGCACTTGCGCGAGCACGACGAGCTCCTGGCGCTCTTCGGTGCGATGCCCGGAGTAGTAGGCGTAGAGCAGGTTGTTGGGGGCTTTATCCCACCACTTCTCGCCAAAGATGCGCAGGAACTCCGCGGAGAGGCGCGTGAACACCACGCCGCCGAAGAGGAACCACGATGGCTGCACGTCGTACTCGTATCGCGGCACGAGCCAGGCCATCGGCGTCATTTTCATCGTCGTCTTGAAGCGCCGCCCGGCGCGCAACACACGCGCGCTGACATCATCGCCCACGAAGTGCTCGCCCACCACGACGTCGAACTGGCAACGAAAGCGACCGCGATACCGCACGGTGCCGTTCGGCGCGATCTTCAAACCATCGAGCTCGAGCAGGACGTCGCCGCGTTCGAGTTTCCCCCAGGCTGTCGTCCCGTACTGGACGGTGTTCACGAGCACACCGCCTTCGCCATCCTTCATGCCGAGCCAGGCTCGCAGCGCCGGGTTCTCGAGCTGCTGCACACCGAGCCCGAGGCCCGGCACGGACGTCTCGTGGCCGAGCTGTACGCCCTCGAGGAACGTGCTGATCACCGGCGATGGCACCATCTCGCCGATGTTGTCCGCGTCCGGCAGCGACTGGAACGCGATGCCGACGACCTGGCCCTCGTGGAAGACCGGGCCGCCGCTGTTGCCGTCATTGATCGCGGCGTCGACGGTGACCGCGAGCAGCTGCCGTTTGGAGTGCTCGTAGCGCTGGACTTCTATGCGCGAGACGACCCCTTCGGTGATCGAGACCTCTTCGCCGCCGACGGGGTAACCGACGACCGAGACCTGGTCGCGTAGCCGCGGCAGCTCGCCGATCGAGGCGGAGCGAATGCCCTTGGTGAAGGTCGGGTCGACCTCGAGCAGGGCGAGGTCGCTGTCGTGCGCGATGGCCGCGATGCGCGCCACCACTTTGTCGGGCGAGCTGCCCTTCTGCACCTGCAAGAACGTCGCGTTGGCGACGACGTGCGCCCCCGTCAGGATGCGGCCACGCCCGATGACGACCCCGGAGCCCGTGCTCGCGCGCGGCGCGAGGGTCTGCCAGGGGTTCTCGTAGTCCGGGTCCTGGTACGTGCAATAGACGCGGACCACCTGGGGGTAGGAATGGGGGTTCAAGGGGCGGAGTGTAGGGGGCGCCGTTTGCGGGGCAAGTCGAACTGGGAGGCCCTTGAGCGGGCCAGATACGTCTCCGCCAGCCGATTCCCACGGTTTTGGCAGTTCCCGCGGGACGTCATGCCCCTCCCCCGGATGAACCTCGTGTCGGGGTGTTCCGCATCCCGGCGTGTCTCTTCTTCAACACCCGTCCCCATCAAGACCATGTTCACTACCCTGCTCCTTGCATCGCTGGCCCCCATGGGGCCGGCGCTCCAGGATGACCCGAGCCAGGTTACAGCGCCCTCGGTGCGTCCCACCTTCCAGCTCCAGTATGACAGCCCCGAGCACGCGCGTGGACTCGCGCCTGCGTCGACGCTGCAGCGCCTGCCCGCGCCGCCGTCGTGGAACGAGCCGGAGGCGCCGCTCAGCGTCCAGCGCTCGCGTGCCGCGGAGGCTCCCAAGGCTGACGTCCAGCCGACCGCCACGTTCCGCTCGAAGCGCGCCATCCGCGAGCTGATGACCGACGTCTTCGTCTCCGAGCCCGGTGACGGACGTGTCTGGGTCCGCGGCCGCGACTACCGCGCGAGCTTCGGCACCGAGGGTTTCACCTTCCTGCCGGTGTTCGGCAAGGCTGCGCCGCACGAGTTCCCCGTGGAATTTGCGGTGCGCCGCGCGATGCTCGGCGGAGAGACACTCCAGAGCGGCGTGCAAGCCGTCCAACAAGGTGATAGCCGGGTCAGCCTCAGCCACCCGGGCTTCCGCGAGGTGTACAACCTCACGCTCGATGGTGTCGAGCAGACGTTCGTGTTCGACACGCTGAACGGCGCGGGTGACCTCGTCGTCGAGCTCGAGGTCGGCACGGAGCTGCAGCTGCTCGAGGACGCCGATGGCCTGCACTTCGTGCACGAGACCCTCGGCTTCGTCACGTACGGTGACGCGTTCGTGTTCGATGCGACCGGACGCCGTTCGGCGATCGCGCGCACTTGGACCGGCGACGGGATCGAGCTGCGTGTGCCGGCGGCGTTCGTCGCCGACGCTGTGCTGCCGTTGACGATCGACCCGGTCGTGAACGCTTGGACCAACAACTTCGGCGTCAATGACGACTCCAAGCCGGACATTTGCTACGACGGCCAGGGCAACCAATACTGGGTCGTCTGGCAGGAATTTACGTCTGCCGCGAACGCTGACTGCTTTGTCACCTCGTTCAACAGCTCAGGTGTGCAAGGCAACGCGTTCGCCGTCGAGACGACGACCGACGATTGGCAGGAGCCGAAGATCGCCTACCACTACAACAGCAATCGTCTCTTGGTCGTGGCCAGCGAGAACCCGAACGGGTCCGGCCGAATCCAGGGTCAGCTGATCGACGCAGGCGCGCGTAGCCTTGTCGGCACTGAGTTCCTGATCAGCAGCATCGGCTTCCCGAAGATCAACCCGGACGTCGGCGGCAACAACTGGGACAACGCCACCAACTCGTACTTCTGCGTGGTCTGGTCTTTCCAGGCTGCCGCCGGCAACCACGACGTCCAGTACCGGATCGTTAACTGGGACGGCACGCTCGCGACCTCCACCGAGACGGTCGAGAACACGGCTGACGACACGATCCACACATCGATCTCGGAGACCCACGGCGACGGCGACCTCATCGGTGATTACTGGACGATCGCGTGGATGCGCGACACCAACTCGGACGGCCTGGGCCAGATCCACGCCCGGCGCGTGGTCTGGAGCGGCGTCAACACCCTCGGCGCAGGCAACTTCGTCGTGGACTCCGCGACGAACTGTGCCTGGCCGAGCGTGACCTCGCGACTCGACGACAACTTCCTGGTCGCCGGCATCAACGATCGGCCGGCCATCATCGCCTATGAGCGGGACTTCCCGACCGCCGCCAATCCGCTCCTCCGTCAGCGCAGCCTCTATGCACGCGTGACGGTCGACGGCGCGACCGCGAGCTCGGTCTCGATCAACGGCACCGTCGACGGCAGCGATGCCGAGCTCGACCAGCGCGACTGCCACATCGCGACTGACGGCAGCGCCTGGTATCTCGGGTACTCCGAGATCTGGTTCGGCAACCCTCAGGGCTCGGACTACGACACGTACTACTGCTCGGGGCACGTCACGCGCACGACGACGTCCGCGTTCATCGCCCTGGCCGAGCGGCACGTCAACATGTCCTTCTCGGGCAGCCCCGAACGCTCGACTCGCGTCGCGACCGTTTGGGACGGCGAGTCCGCTTCGATCTCCGACGACGCCGCCGCGGTCTGGGAGCGCAATCTCGGCGCCAACGGCGGCGAACTCAATGGCACGACCATCGATATTCCGACGATCGACGTGTCGACGAGGATCGCGGTCGGCCGCCAATATTGCTCCGCCAACGACCACAGCGGTGGCTCGGTCTTCGGCATCCGGAACTCCTGGATGTGGATCGAGGGTGACCAAACCCTCACGGGGAGCCACTTCGCGCGCTGCATCGACGTGCCGGCGAACACCTTCGGGTTGCTCGTGACCTCGCGTACGACAGCGAACGTCAACCTCGCCGGCGGTGGCCTCGGGCGCTTGTGCCTCGCCAATGCGGGTCGTTACCTGAACTCGATCCAGAACAGCGGCACGTCGCGGACCTTCAACCACACGGTCGATCCGACCGCTCTGCCGACGCCGAACGCGATCGTCGCCGCAGCGGCTGGCGAGACGTGGTACTTCCAGTACTGGCACCGCGACATCGACAACGGCATGCCGTCCTCGAACTTCAGCAACGGCGCCAGCGTGACCTTCGGGCCCTGATCGTCGCTCCGCGCGACGGACACAGAGGGTTCCCGGCCTGTCCGCGGCTCGCTGTGACCCCTCAACGCTCTCCCGGGGCGCCGTCGATTCGATCGACGGCGCCCCGGCTCATTTCGCCGCGCGCGCGTCGATTTACGCGGGCCGGGCCGTGGTATCCTGGCTGCCTCACTCGCGAGGCCGCTCGACGCGACCCGTCCACTGGCCCGCTCTTCGACCCGATGGCCCTCAGTCAGACCGCCGAATACGCGCTGCGCGCAGTCGCTTGGCTCGCCCAGAACCCTGGCGCGCCCCAGACGACGCAGCAGCTCTCCGAAGCCACCCAGGTGCCCCTGAGTTACCTGCCCAAGGTGTTCCAGCCCTTGGTGCGCGCCGGGATCATCACCGGGCAGCGTGGGCTCGGCGGCGGGTACACCCTCGTCAAGGACCCACGCGACCTGACGATGCTCGAGGTCGTGAACTGCGTCGACCCGATCGTGCGCATCGAGTCCTGTCCGCTCGACATCAAGACCCACGGCGTGCGCCTGTGCCCGCTGCACAGCACGCTCAATCAAGCGATCATCGCCGAGGAGAAGCGCCTCGCCCAGACGCGCATCGGCGACCTGATCGGCCGACCCGGGGAACTGCAGCCCTTGTGTGAGGTCGCGAATCGGATGCGCGAAGAACAGCGCGCCAAGAACGAGAGCTGAGGCCCACCCCGGCGGTGTGCCCCAGAAGCTTGCCCCACAGATCGGCAGGGCGAATTCGCCCGAGTGGCTCAGTCTTTCGTGATCGACGTGATGCGCACGCCGTAGGCGTTGTCGATCGTCACGACCTCGCCGCGGGCGACGACCTTGCCGTTGATCAAGATGTCGGCGGGCTCGTGCGCTTCACGGTCTAAGGGGATCAGGCTGCCCGGGCCGAGCCGCACGAGCTCGCCGAGCGTCAGGCGCGAGCGGCCGATCTGGACGGTGACCCGCACCGGGACGTCGAGTAGCGCGTCCATCCCGATCGGCTCGCCCGTCATGGCGCGGGGCGCGAGCTCGTCGAGCACGGCGGTTTGCACCGAGACGGCCTCGGTTGCTTCGTCGATCGCTCGCTCGAGGTTCTTCTGTTGGTCGGCCATGGTGGGGGCGGTGCTCTCAATCCTCGGAGGTGGGGTCCTCGTCCGGACTGGACGAGATGCGATCGATCACGACGGCCATGCGGCCCTTGTGCGAGCCGAAGTGGCCAGTCGCACGAATATGGTCCTCGACGCGCACGATCACCGGTTGACCGATGTGCGCGTTGAGCGGGATGACGTCGCCGACCTCGAGCTCCAGGAGCTCGCGCAGCGGCACCAACGTCGCGCCGAGCTCGGCTGCGACTCGCACGCCGACCGCTGCGAGGTGCGGCGGCGCGTCTTTCGGGCGCTTGGACTTGTCTTCGTCGTCCTCAGCCACGACGCCGGGCAGATAGAGGCGCATCTCGCTCGCGCCCCCCGGCCCGTCGAAGATGAGGTGGATCATGAGCCGCCGACTGTCCGCGTCGGGACCGAGGTCCTCGAGCGACGTCAGCTCTTCCGGTTCTTGCCAGATCTCGCCGCGCTCGACGTCGAGATGCAAGGCCTCGGCGAGCTCGGCCAGGATCGTGTCGAGCAGGCTCGACACGACGCGACCCTCCGTCCGAGTCAACGTCCGCACCGGCGGTGCGCCCTCCGAGCTAGATTTCGGTGCGGGCGTGCCCTTCGCGCTGGATTGCGCCGCGGGCGCGGGTCCCGAGAGGACGATGTCGCTGACCCGCATCGCGGCCGCCGAGTCCCAGACGAGCCAGGCGAGGCGCCCGGCGCACTGGAAGCCGTGCACGATGAAGGGCTTCATGAAGCCGTCGAAGAGCCCGTGGGCCGTGACCTCGGCGAGCTCACCGACCTGCAGCTTGTGGTGGTTGCGCAGCGACCCCGCCAGCGCGTTGGCGATCGCGCCGAGCCGCGCGGACAGCGACTTCGACAGGTGCCGCATGCGCTCCTTGGAGAGCGTCCGCGGGTGCGCGAAGTCGCGCACCGTGACGTCGAGCGAGCGTGAGCGAGCGCCTGCGGGCGAACGCAGCGCTTCGACCTCCGCCTGGCTCACGTTGCTGCTCATGGACGTCGCGCGCTCACTGCGCCCGCTTGCTCCCCAGGAAGATCTGGCGGATCCGACCGTGCACGCCGACGTGCACCTTGCCGACGAAGTTGGGTTTCAGATGGGTGACGTCGAGGTAGACCGAACGCCCATCGCTGCCGCGAACCTCGAGGTCCGTCTCGCGGCCCTTGAACTCCACCACGTCGCCGTCATCCAGTTGCACGGTCCCTTTCTTGGCGTCGACCTGCAGGGCGTGCTCGCGGAAGGGCCCGCGGAAGGTCGAACGACGGGTGTGCGAGTCGCCTGCGCGCAGGCCGCTCTCTTCGTCCACCACCAGCGGCAGCACCGTCCCTCCGATGTGGACGGGGAACACGATCGGCTCGATGTATTCCTCGAGCTGCGCCGTCAGCGCGAGCTCCTCGCCCACGCCGTCCTTCATGATGTCGTTCAGCCGGAACCGACTGACGACGTCGGACATCGTCTCCTGCATGCGCGGCAAGTAGTCCGGGTCGGTCTTGCGCTTCTCCGGATAGAGCTGGTCGTATCCGAAATAGCTGCAGCTGGGCGAGAAGGCGAAGTAACGCGAGTAGTTGTCGTCCAGGGTGTTGGCGACCGTCTCCTTGTCGAAGAACGCGATGGACCAGGGGCCATTGAAGGCCTCGGGCCCCTTGTCCTTCTTCGGCAACGCCATCAAAGCGATCCCGCCGCCGGAAGCGATCATCAACACCACGCCGAGTAGCAGCTTTATCGCGCCCTTGCTGCCCTTCGCCGCGCTCGTTTCGCCGGCCTTCTGGCCCGCGTCCTTGTCTTTGTCGTTAGCCATGGTCCGTTACTTCGGTGGGGTCACGAGTCGCGCATCGACGCCTTGCGCGGCGACCCCCGTCTCCGGTAGCTCGCCGTACCAGCCCCGCGCCTCGATCCGGGCGGGTGCGTACTCATGCCGCTCGATCAAGTAGTTTCGGACGCTGTCGGCTCGAACCTGAGCCAACCAGGCGTGGTCCCCGAAGTAAGCCACTCCGGCGTCATTCGCGTGCCCCTCGAGGACCAGGGTCTGTCCGCGACCGGGACGCAGGGTGTCCGCCAGCTCGTCCAGGTACCGACGGGCATTCGCCTCGAGGGTGCCGAGGCCCCGCTCGAAGAGGGCGACCTGCGGCTGGCGCACTTCGTCGCGGGCTTGGAGGGCCTCCAAGTGCTCGGCCTTGAGCAGCTCGTTCAACGCCGCCTCCTGGTGGGGCGCTTGCCGCTCGGGGTCGTCCTCAGGCGGGAGGTTGAAGCGCCGGCGCATCTCGGCGTGGATCTCTTCTTTCTCTGCGCCGGACAAGACCCCGTCCAGTCCGTGTGACTTGAGCGCGATCACGAACGAGCCGAGCCCCTTGGCCATCATCCCGTATTGCCGGTCTTTCGAGAGCGCCACCAGGAGGATGAAGAAACACAGGATCAGCGTCATCATGTCGCCGAACGACACGAGGTACGCTGGCGCGCCCTTCTTCTTGACGCGTTTGGTGATGACCTTGGTCATCTGTCCAAAGACTCCTCGTGCATGCGTGCACGCTCTTTGCCCATGGCGATGAGGCGCACGGTGACACGGCGATTCGCCCGCCGCGCGAGGGCGCTGTCGGGGGTCGTGTCACGGGGCGCCGCCGAGCCCACGCCGGCGATCTGGACCATCGCCGGGTCGACACCGCCAGGGCGTGTCACGACCTCGGCCGCCGCGCGCGCGCGGGCGATCGCCATGGAGCGTTCGTCCGGGTAGCGATTCGTGGGACGGAACTTGTTATCGGTGTGGCCCTCGATCAGCACCACGAGAGGGTAGTAATGCACCGTTTCGCCGAGCTCACGCAGCGCGACCTCGAGCGCCCGCGAGATCTCTGCGCTGCTCGGATCGAACGAGCACTTCTCGTCGAACTCGACGCGCACGCCGTCGCCGACCGTGCTCAGATCGATCGGAATATGCTCGTCGGTCAAACGTTGACCCATCTCGTCCATACTGTCCGAGAGCTGGTCGACTGGCCGTGTGTGCCGCGTGCGCGAGCCTCGACTGAGGTCCATCGCGAGCATCAGGTCGTGGGTTGGAGCCTGGAAGCTGTTGCCCTTCGTCGGCCGCATTCCGCGGGTGCCGACGAGGCTCTTCGGGATCGTGAACGAGTCGTACTCGCGGATGCTGCTGAACGTGAACAGCAGGATGAAGAACGTCACGAGCAACGAGATCATGTCCACGAAGGTCGTGATCCACGGCGGTGCGCCTTCGATCCCGTCCTCGATCTCCTTGACGATGACCTTCTCGCCCATGGCGCAATCCTCGTGTTCTCCGGCGCCGCGAGCGGAGCCGGATCAGGCCTCCGCCCCGATCGCCTCGCGCTTGCTCGGCGACAGGAAGCCCTTGAGCTTCTCTTTGATCAGCTGCGGCTTCTCACCGGATTGGATGGCGACGATGCCCTCGATCATCAGCTTGCGGAGCAGCACGTCGCCCTTGGCGACCATCTCGAGCTTGCCAGCCAACGGGATGAACACCATGTTCGCCGCCATGGCGCCGTAGAGCGTCGTCAGGAGGGCGACCGCCATGCCGATGCCGATCGCGCCCGGGTCCGAGAGGTCCTGGAGCATCTGGACCAGGCCGACGAGCGTCCCGATCATGCCGAAGGCGGGCGCGAAGGAGCCCATCTGGTCCATGATCTTGCGACCGCTCGCGTGGCGCTGGTCCTCCCACTCGGCCTCGAGCTCCATGATGTCGCGGACCGTGTCCGCGCCGAAGCCGTCGATGACGAGCTGGATGCCCTTGGCGAAGAACTTGTCGTCGACCGAAGCCAGCTTCGACTCGAGCGCGAGGAGGCCCTCCTTGCGCGCGAGGTTTGCGTATTCGACGATGCGCTCGATCTCTTCGATCGGCATCGGTGACTTGCGGACCGCCGCCACCATCGCGACCTTGAAGACGCCCTTCAGGTCGGACGAGGGGAACGCGAACATCGTCACAGAGATCGTGCCCCCGAAGACCATCGCGACCGACGGGAAATCGATGAACACCGGGATGCCGCCCGGGCCGATCGCCATCGCGAAGAGCACGAGAGCGAACGCCAGAGTGACGCCGATGATGGTGTTGAGGTCCATGGGGTCGGGGCTCGTTGGGGTCCCGGGACAGGACAGCCTCCGGGATCATCGACTGAAATCGGGGTGTCCTTGAGGGCGCCACACCCCGCAGACCCAGGGTCAGCGCGCGCGCTCGAGCTGGAAGGCTTTGAAGTACGCCTGGTGCTTGGTCGGGTCGACCGTGTTGATGGCAGTGAAGAGCTCGGCCACGCGGTCATCCGGCAGGTGGCGCAGGACCTTGGCCGCGTCCTCCGGCGAATAGACGTTGAGCAGTTCCTTCGCGGTCTTGTCCGAGTCGCCGTCCGCGAAGAACGGCGCCATCTTCTTCCAGTGCTCCTTCTCGCGCGCCGTGATGGCCGCGCCGTTGGCCTCGAGGTCGCTCTCGCGCGCGCGTTGTTCGTCGCTCTCGCGCAGGAGGTTGCCCTTGATCCGCTCGAACTCCTGTTTCTGGCGCGCCAGCGCCTCTACGTCTTGCTCGAGGAGGCCCTCACGCTCGTTCAGGGCGCGGGCGCGCTTGTCGAGCTCGTCCATTTTCGATTTCAAGCGGTTCTCGAGCGCGGAGAGCTCCTGCGACGAGAAGGGGTCTTGCATCACGAACGCCGTCAACGGGCTGCGCGCCGCGTCGAAGAGCTGACTCGGGCTGCGAGTGTCGTTCTCGAGCTGCACCTCGATCTCGGGGTCGCTCGCGCCGCTGCCCACCGACGCCTTGCCGGCCTCGGGGAACATGCCTCCGACCCCCTTCATCGTGGAAAGCTGCGCGCCGGAGAACGCGGCGACGAGAAAGAAGGAGCCCGCCACGAGGGTCGTGCCGCCCAGGCCATAGGCCACGTATTTGGTGATGTCGCTCATTCGATGAACCCCGTTTCGGTGCTCGGCGCGGACCCAGTTTCCGCCCCAGGTCTCCGTCTCGACGGCTGAAGCGGTCGAACCAGAAACGCAGACGCTGACCCCGGGTGTACTTCGGTCTGCTCGTGCAAAGTCCGTGAGTGGCGCATTCCGGCTGCTTCGTCCTGCGCCGAACGGGCGCGGGACTCTGTGACAGCGCGAGCCTGATCGCGGGCCCGTCGCTCGAGACGACGCATGGCCTCCGCATCGGCGCGGCCCGCTTGCCAGGGCCGGCGGCGCTCCTCGGCTGCTTCCTCGGCTTGGGCTGCGCGGCGCCGCGCGAGGTCGACTTGTCGATCGATGCGCGAGATCGCCGCGTCGTCCTGCAGCATGCGCCGCGCATCGAGGACGCCGACGAGTACGCTCGACGCGTACTCCGACTGCGCGGCGACCCGCACGGCCTGCAAGCGGTCGGCTTCGGCCGCGGCATCGGCCGCGGCGCGCGCCGCGAGCGCCCATTCCGCGCGCAGGACACGCTCTTGGATCTCACGGACGCGGCGGACCCGCGCGAGGCGCTCCGGATTCAACGCGCACCTCCACGGTTGTTCGTGTCAGCGTCCGTGCCGGCGACGAGGAGGAGCATCTCGAGCATCTCGTCGAAGCTCGTCGTGTCCTCGTCGCTCTGTCGTAGGAACGCGTCGATCACGGGCAGCCGCTCGAGGGCCGCATCGAGCCGCGGGTTGGTGCCTGGCCGGTACGCTCCGATCTCGACCAGGTCTTTGCCTTCGCGCCAGACCGCGAGCAGCTCGCGGACTCGGTTCGCGGCTATGGCGTGGGGCCGATCGACGACCTTGGGCATCAGACGCGAGAGGCTCGCGAGCACGTCGATCGCCGGGAAGTGACCGGCGCGCGCGAGGTCGCGCGAGAGCTCGAGGTGACCATCGAGCAAGCCGCGGAGCGTGTCCGCGACGGGGTCGTTCTGGTCGTCGCCCTCGAGCAACACGGTCAGGAGTCCCGTGATGCTGCCCTTCTTCGTGCGTCCCATACGCTCGACGAGGCGCGGCACCGCCGCGAAGAAGCTCGGCGGGAAGCCGCGCACGGTCGGCGGCTCGCCCGCGGCGAGGCCGACCTCGCGGGCCGCCAGCGCGAAGCGCGTGATCGAGTCGATCACGCACAGGACGTCGAGTCCTTGGTCGCGGAAGTGCTCGGCGATCGCCATCGCGACCCACGGCGCCGTCAAGCGCTCGAGCGGCGAGCGATCGCTCGTGGCCGCGACGATCACCGAACGCGCGCGGCGACCCGGTCCGAGGACGTCCTCCATGACCTCGCGCACTTCGCGCCCACGCTCACCGACGAGGCACACGACGACGACGTCGGCGGCTGTGTGACGCGTGATCTGACCCAGCAGAGTCGACTTGCCGACGCCCGCGCCGGCGAAGATGCCGAGGCGTTGACCCTTGCCGAGCGTCGCGAGGGCGTCGATCGCGCGCACGCCCGTCTCGAGGGGCTCGCGCACCGGCTCGCGGTCGAGCGGCGCCGGCGCCGCCGCGCGCACGGGGCGCGCCTTGACGTCGGTGAGGGCGGGACCCGCGTCAATCGGGCGACCGAATCCATCGAGGAGGCGGCCGAGCATCGCGTTCGTGGCCTCGACCTGGAGGCTGCGCTCGAGCGCGCGCACGACCTGGCCCGGCGCGACTCCAGCGAGGTCGCCGAGCGGCATCAGGAGCGTGCGGTCGCCGCGGAAGCCGACGACCTCGGCGTCGAGGATGCCGAGCGGCCCGCGCTCGATTCGGCACAGCTCGCCGATCGCGGCTGGCACACCGACGGCCTCCAGCACGACGCCCGAGACACGCTCGACCTGGCCGCGATAGCGGGGCCGCGCGGCCTCGCGCAGAAGGTCGCGGAAGCGCTCGCGGTCGATCAGCGGCTCTTGGCCGATGACGGGCTCTGTGCTCATACGGGTCCCTCCAACAACGCCCAGCGTTTCATACGAGTCCCTCTAGAAGAGCCTCGCGAATGTTCTCGAGCGCCTCGAACGGATCGCGCACGAGGAGGCCGCGGCGCGTCTCCACGTGCACCGTGCCGCGCGCGAGATCCGAGTGCGGGACGAGCTCCGTGTCCTCACGGAACGCGATGTCGCGGAGCTGCTCGAGGTCTTCCGGGTTCAAGTACACGAGGCAGCGACCGCGATCGACTCCACCGCCCGCGAGCGCGTTGCGCACGATGCGCTCGAGGTCGTAGGCTCCTTCGGCGAGGCGCGACCGCAGCAACTGGTCCGCGATCTCCGTCGCGAGCTCGACCACCTCGCGTGGCAGGCTGTCCTCGGCCGACGTACGCGCGCGCTCGAGCTGCTCGATGGCAGTTTCGAGGGCGCGCACGGCGCCTTCGGCGGCCTCCGTGACACCCTCGGCACGGCCGCGGGCGTACGCAGCCTCCACCGCGCGCTGCAGGACGCCTTCGCGAACCCCGTCGAGCCCTTCGGCTCGCAGATGCGCAGAATTCGGCGGCGCTGTCAACGCGACTCGGTGTTTGACCGTCATATCAGTTCACGAGCTCCTCGCCGGCGCGATTCGGGCTGAACTCGCCGCTCTCCATCAACGAGCGCACCGCGGCCATGATCTCGGCTCGTGCAGCGGCGACCTCGGTGTACGCCACCGCGCCGATCAGCTCGCGCTCGTCGAGCACCATGTCGCGCACTCGCGACGACAGGTTGCCCATAATGTTGGATTCGACGTGCTCCGGGCAGGCCTTGATCGCCATCGACAGCGTGCGCGTGTCGATCGAGGCCAAGATCTTCTGCATCGCGCGTTTGTCGATCTGGGCGAGGTCGTCCCACGTGAACATGAGCTCGCGCACTTGCGCCGCCATCTCCTCGTCTTCCTCCTCGAGTTTCTCGAGGACTTTGGACTCGACCTCCGTCTCGGAGTGGTTGAGCATGTCGGCGACCGTCCGCAGGCTCGCGTCGCGCTCGCGCGGCGGCGGCACCTCAGCGGCGGCGCGGAGGCGCTCTTGCAGGTCATCGGCGATCGTCAGCATGATCTCGACGCCTGGCGGCGTAATCGTCGTCATGCGCTTGACGATCTCGAGCGTGCTGTCCTCGTCGAAGGCGCCCAGCACCGCCGACGAGACGCTCGGCGACACGTGGCTCAGCACCAACGAGACGATCGCCGGTGACTCTTGACGCAGGACGCGGCCGACGAGGTTGCCGGGCAAGCTCTCGATGAACCCGAACGGTTGCTCGCGGCGCCGGCGCATGTGGATATCGCGGATGACGCGCTCGGCCTCGTCCTTGCCGTAACTCGACTCGAGGATCGCGAACAGCTCGAAGTCGTCCTGCGCCCGCACGCCAGCCCGCGCGTGAAAGTTCCGGGCGAGGTCCTCGTAGAGGCCATCGACGGCCTCGGGCGTGCAGAGACCCGGCTCCAGCTCCGTCATCGCCTCAGCGACTTTGGGCACGATGCGCGCATCGAGGTGGCGCATCACGTTGGAGCTCACCTCCTTGTCGAGGCTCAGCAAGAACGCGGCGACCCGCTGCGGGCCGCTGGCTTCACGCTTTTTCTCGGCTTCTGCCATGGCTCAGCGACTCTCCGATCCGGCGTAGAACTGTTCCCCGAGGGCCCACCGCGACAAGAGCGCGCTGACCTTCTCCGGGTCCTTCTCCAGGAGCTCCTCGACGTGTTTACGCGCGAGGAGGTCGAGGTCGATCTCTTCGTCGCCCAAGAGGTCGGACAACAACGGCTTGCCGTCCGTGCCGAGCTTGATCGTCGCGGTCCCCGTCTCCGGGTCGATGATCGCGCGGCCGCTCCCCGGGCGCTGTCCGCGCGCGGCCTGTTTCGCGCCTTTGAGGCTGCGCAGGAGGACGATCAGGAACGCGACCGCTGCCGCGATCTCGATGCCGTGCTCCAGGAGCTTGCCGATGAGCGGGTTCGGCGCTGCAGGCGCCAGCTCTTGCACCTCTGGGATCGGTTTGCCTTCGGCGTCGCGTTGCACGCTGTGCAGCGCGAGCGCCGCGCCCTCGAAGGAATCCTCGCGCTTGAGATCGAAGCTCGCCCAGCCCTTCACGAGCTTCTCGGCTTGCGGCAGGTTGGCGGCGATCGACTCGTCGAGGACGAGCGAAATCGACATCCGTTGCAGGATGTGAGGCTGCGCGATCTGGTGGGTCGTGCGAGAACCGAAGACGTTGGTCTTCTCGGCCTCGTCGGTCGTGTTGCCGGTGACCGCCGCGCGTTCGCTCGATGTGCTGGCGCCTTCGGAGATGTTCGCGATGGCGCCGGCCGGCCCGCCACCCAAGGACGCCGTGCTCGTGTCTGCGACCTTGAGCGTGCGCTCGGTACGCGGCTTCTTGGCCGGCTCCAGCGTCTCTTCAACGGACTCCTGGCGGATGTGGCTCCATGTTCCGCTGACCCCGACGATCGAGAGGCCAGGCCCGAAGACGCTGTCGAGCTTCGCCTGCAAGGAGCGCTCGAGATCGGTGCGCCACGAGCTCTCGATGGCGAACAGCGAATCGGCGTTCTGCGCCTCGCCGCCGTCGAACAGCATATTGCCGTTCTGGTCGCTCACTTTGACTTTCGCGAGCGGGACCCCGGTCGAGCTAGCGACGATGTTGGCGAGAGTGCGGCGCTGCGACGTGTCCGGCGGGGCTCCGCCGCGCAGCGTGAGCGTCACGGCGACGGTGCGGTCATCCCGACGCTGGCCCATGAGCGCGCTGGTCACACCGCCGAACACTTTGACGTTCGCTCGGCTGACCCAATTGATGTTCTCGAGTTGCAGCTCGGTCTCCTGCCAGTCGCGCTTCTCCGAGCGCTGGTCGCGCTCGCGTTGGCCGAGAAACATCGCCGACGACCCCGTGACCTCAGCGTCGATGCCGCGCAGCGGTCCGGTGAAGTTGCCCTCAGCGTGCATCGCGTTGCGCGCGTCGTACAGGCGCGCCGATTCGACGAAGACCGTGAACGGACCGGGGGGATTGGTGGTCTGGTGACGGATACCGGCGTTGGCGAGCGCCGAGACCGCGCGACTGAATCCGCTGTCGTCGAGACCGGAGACCAGCACCTCGAAGTGCGGGTTCTTCGACTGGTACAGGCTGAACCCGCCGACCGCGAGCGCGGCGGTGACGATCACGCCGAGGGCCCAGCGCGCGGGCGCGCCGGCTTCGACGAATTGCCGCCAGAGATTGCCGAGGAGCTGTTGCATGGGATCAGACCGACATCCGCATGACCTCGCGGTAGGCGTCGATGAGCTTGTTGCGGACCTGGAGCGCGAATTGGAAGGAAAGCTCGGACGACTTCAGCTGCGAGGCGACCTCGTGGATGTCGAGCTTGCCCTGCAGGACCTCGAGGTGGATGCCCTCGGTGCGTGTGAGTTTCTCGTCGACGGACTGCAGCCCGGCTTTCATCGCCTCGCCGAAGCTCGCGGTTCCCTCGGTCGGTGCCGCTGAGGGTTGCAAGCCGCTGGACTTGGCGCGCATGCGCTCGAGCGCCGCTTCGAGCGCCGCGCGTCCACCGCCGCCATTCTGGATGCCGTCGACCATAGGTCAGTTCTGTCCGATGTACCGGAGCTGTTGGATGACTCGGAGTCTTTCACTCCGCGAGGCGCAGCGCACGGTCCGCCATGCGCTCGGTCGTCTCGATGACGGAGAGGTTCGCTTCGTAGGAGCGGACGGCCGTGACGAGGTCCGCCATCTCCTGCATCGTGTTGACGTTCGGGTACAGGACGACGCCGCGCGCGTCCGCGTCCGGGTGCTGGGGGTCGTAGACCTCCTCGAACGCGCTCTGGTCGGTGACGACCTCGTCGACGCGGATGCCCACGAAGTCGATGCCGCCGTTGAAGGCCTCGCCCAGGACAGGTCGGAACGACGCGACTTCGCGCCGGTAGGGGAGCCCCGTACCAGGCATCTTCGTCGTACGTGCATTCGCGACGTTCTTGGCGATCACGTCGATCCGCGAGCGCTCGGCGTCGAGCGCCGAGGCGGCGATGCGCATGCCACGGAAGCTGCGCGCGAGGGGGTCTCCTTTGATTCCAGTCATGATCAACGATCCGAGGTGAGGGCCTGGCGGACTAAGTTCGAGCGACCGCTCAGAATCGCGGCGTACAGCTCGAAGCGAATGCGGTTCTCGCGCAGCATCGCGGACTCACGTTCGGCGTCGACGCTGTTGCCATCGGCGCGGGCTTCGGAAGCCCAGTCGATCTGCACCTCTGGTTCGATCTCCATCAAGCGTTCGGGCGGCGTGCCGCGATCCATGGCGTCCACGAGCAACCGCTCGAACTCGACATCCCGGCGGCGGTAGCCGGGCATGTTCTGACTCGCGACGTTCATCGCGATGACGTCACGACGCTGGGTCGTGGCGCTCATCAGGCGCTGCAGCAGCGCGTGACCAGGGGATTGCAGAAGTGACATGTGCTAGCTCCTCAGGCCACGAGACCCGTCGCGCGCCAGATGCGCATCTTGTTGGCGAGGGTGCGCGCGGTCAGACCGAGCCGCCGCGCGGCTTCGGTCTTGTTGCCGCCCGTGCGCTGCAGCGTCGCGAGGATCGCGATGCGCTCGACGATATCCATCGGTTGGTTGGCGATGGCTTCCTGGAACACCGGGTCATCCATCGAGAGGCGGCCGTGGCTGCCGGTCGGCTCGTTGTTCGAGGCGGGCCCGAACAGCAGGTCGTCGAGCTCGATCGAGCTCGTCGAGCTGAGAATGACCGCGCGCTGGACCACGTTCTCGAGCTCGCGCACGTTGCCTGGCCAGCCCCAAGCGACGAGGCGCTCACGGGCGTCCACGCTGAAGTCCGGGACCGCGACGCCGTTGCGACGCGCGTGCATCTCGGCGAAGCGCCGGCTCAGAGGCAGAATGTCGTCCGTGCGATCGCGCAGCGGCGCGACGTGCAGCGGGAGGACGTGCAGGCGATAGTAGAGGTCCTCACGGAATCGACCTGCGGCGACCTCGCGAGCGAGATCGCGGTTCGTCGCGGCGATGACCCGCACGTCGACTTTCAAGGTCTTCTGGCCTCCGACGCGCTCGAATTCGTCCTCCTGCAACACGCGCAGGAGCTTCGCCTGCATCGCGGGCGAGATCTCGCCGAGCTCGTCGAGCAGCAGGGTGCCGCCGTCCGCGAGCTCGAAACGACCGAGCCGCTGACGGTCGGCGCCGGTGAAGGCGCCGCGCTCGTGCCCGAAGAGCTCGGACTCGAGCAGCTGCTCGGACAGCGCCGCGCAGTTGACCCGGATGAATGGCTGCTCGTTCCGCGGCGAGGCCGCGTGGATGAACTGCGCGATGCACTCCTTGCCCGCGCCGCTCTCGCCCGTGATGAGCACCGTGCCCTTGGAACGCGAGACCCGCGCCGCGGCCCGCAAGAGGTCGCGCATCGCGCTGCTTTCGGCGACGATCGAATCGGGCTCGGGGCCACGCACTTCGTCCCGCAAATAGCGGTTCTCCTGCGTCATCCGCAGCTCGCGGTCCAAGCGCGCGAGGGCGAACTGGATCGCGTCGATGCTGCACGGCTTCATGAGGAAGTCGCGAGCGCCGTGTTTCAACGCTTCGACCGCGGACTCGAGCGTCGCATGGGCCGTGCACAGCATCACCGGCATGTCCGGCCAACGCTCGCGCAGGCGTCGTGTGAGCTCGATCCCATCGACCTCCGGCATGCGCAGATCGGTGATCACGACATCGGGCTGCTCGCGCTCCGCGAGCATCATCGCCGCGGCCGCGTCACGGGCCGAGACGGCGGTGTAGCCGAGGGACTCGACGGCCTCGGACAGGAACTCGCGGCCGAGGGGCTCGTCGTCGACGACGAGGACACGTTGGATGGTCATGAGTTGGACGGGCTGCCGCCCGAGAGGGCGCCCGAGAGAGACGTGGAGTCGACGTGTTTCGAGGCCACCGCGTCGCCTCGTGACGGTCGCTGACTTGGGGTGTGTTGGTGCGGGTGACCGAGCCGCAGCTCGAAGGTCGCGCCGCCGAGCGGACCGGGCTTCGACGCGAGCCGGAGCGAGCCACCATGGAGCTCCGCGATGCGCGCGACGAGGGCGAGCCCGAGGCCCGTCCCTTCGGCGCGGGTCGTGAAGAAGGGGTCGAACAGGTGCTCGCGTGCTGACTCCGGCACACCGGGTCCCGCGTCGTGGACTTGCAGCAGCACACCGTCGCCCTCGGCGCGCACGTCGACGCGGACCACTCCGCCGCCCGGTTGAGCGTCACAAGCGTTCGTGATGAGGTTGCGCAGGGCTTGCCGCAGCTCGATCGGATCGAAAGTCGCTTGCAGCTCCTCGCTGACGAGCTCGATCGTGTGTGCTGAGGAAGTGGAACGGACGGCGGCGATGGCGGCCTCGACCGCGGGCCGCAACGGACCTGTTTCGAGCTGCAGTCGTCCCTGACGCGCGACACCCAGCATCGAGTTGACGATCGCCTCGAGATCGCGCACTCCGGCGCGAATCCGGCCGGCGTGTTTGGCAAGACGTGAATCGGCGGGCGCCTCGCGCTCGAGCAAGTCCGCGAAGCCTGCGATCGCGTGCAGCGGGTTGCGCACCTCGTGGGCGACGCCTCCGACCATCGTCCCGAGGGCTGCGGCGCGGGTCAGACGGCGCATGCGCTCCTCGGCGTCGGCGAGCTCGGTCTGATCGTCGAGGGTCTCCACGGCGCCGCGCTGACCGCCATCTTCCTGGAGGTACGGCGTGCACCGCCGCACAAGGACGCGGCGCTGGTTATCGGCGCACTCGACCGACTGCCGCGCACCGTCGGCGCGCGAGCCAGCGAGGCCGAGCGCTGCGTAAGACGCCGTCGGGGCCTCGAGTAGGGTCGAAGTCGGGACACCGAGCATCGCCACCGCGGCCGGATTGGCGCGCACGATGCGGCCATGTTCGTCATAGACGACGACGCCAGTCGGGATCGCCGCCAGAACTGCTTCGAGACTGCGGGTCATGTACCCGAGCTCGCGCACCTTCTCGGCGAGCACGTCGTTCGTTCGGCAGAGCTCGGCCTCGACGTGCACGGCGCGGCGCTCGAGCCGCGCGTGCGCATCCCGCAGCTCCCCGAGCAAACTCGTGGTCGCGTGGATGGCCGCTTCCGCCGCGGCGAAATCGTGGAGCACGGTTCCCGTCACTTGCCTTGCTCCGTGTTGTTCGCACCGATCCCGCGCAGCTGACGCTCGAACTCCATGAACTCGATGTCTGCCTGGGCATAACGCGCGAACGCGCCAGCGGCGGGTGTCGTCGCGAGCATGCGCAGGATGTCGAGCGCCTCGGGGTTGCGCTCCATCGCCCGGTACGATTGCGCCAACCAGTAACGCGCCTCGTGGCTCTGCCGCTGCCCGATCAGCAGCTGGATCGACTCGGGATAACGCCCGGCGCGGAACAACAGCTTGCCGTGTCGCACCGCGTCGGCCGAGTAGTCGGCCGACTCGAGCGAGACGAGGTCGGGCCCCTTGCGTTTCGAGTCGTCCTCGATCACCTGCAGCGGGGGCAGAACGGACTGGAGGTTTCCGCGCAGGCCGGCGTCGAGTCCAATCGTCGGCGCAAGCGCGCCGGGGATGTAGTTGTCCGAAGTTCGCGGGGCGCGCGTCTCCGCTGAATTGCCCGCGCTTCCGCCGCTGCGCATGTGCACGCCGGGCATGCGCGGGTCGACTCCCGCCTGTTCCAGCAAACGGTCGAGCGCGAGCTGCAACCGCGAGACGTCGCCGCGCAGAGTGAGGACACGCGCCTCGTTCTGGAGGTCGTTCATGCGCCGCGGTTCGGTCGCCCCGAGCAGCAGCGGCAACGCATCCGCGGACCTCGACTCGACGCGCTTGGCGATCTCGCCCAGATAATCGAGCGACGCGATCGTCGCGTCGTGCTGGGCGACGAGGCCCTGCGTGCTGTCCTGTGCGCCTGTCAAGCCCGGCAGGGCGAAGAGCCCGGCCAGTGCGAGTTGGGTGGTCGCGATGTACTTCAACATGTGAGTTCCCTGTCTGCTATGTGCGCTGCCTGCTTGGGTCGCTGTCGACTCTTGCAAGTCAGAGCGAGCCGTTCATGGCGGCGATCGCCCGCTCGATATCGTCGTTGCGCTCGAACAGCACGGACGCTGCCATGTAGATCTGGTTGCGGTCGGCGAGGCGCTCCGCTTCCTGTGCGCCGGTGCGGAGGACTTGGATGGCCTCGTCGAGGCGCTTGTCGCCGTCGAGGGCGCGTGCGTAGGCCAAGACGACCCGCAGGCGATCGCCGCTCTCGAGCCCGAAGCGGCGCCCGTAGATCGGCCGCAACAGGTCCATCGACTGCTTGAAGCGCCGCGACTCGAGCTGCGCTTCGCCGAGGTGGATGCGATCGCGGTCGCCCGTCAGTCCGCTCGCGTCGGTTTCGAGGCCGAGCGCGACCTCCGCGCGTTGGTACTCGGCGGCGACCTGACGCCCGAGGCCTTCGTTGGCGGCGGTCTTCCACGTCGCCATGGCCGCTAGGTGCGCGCCGCACGCGTTGGCGCTCGCAGCTGCGCGGGCATAACGCTCGCCGCGCACCGCGCCCTCCGCCACTTCCGCGGCCTGCAGCCAGGCGAGGAACGCGTCCTGGTACTGACCCGCGCGATCGAGCGCGGTGGCCCGCAGGTCCATCAGCTCCGGATCGCGATCGCCGAGGACGCTGTACGTCGCGGCGAGATCGATCGAGCGCAGCGCGAGCAGCGGATCGTCGTTGAGCGAGCTCGCCCGCGCTCGGATGATGAGGCGCTCGCGGCGCTCCGCGGCGCCTTGTGGCGCCGAGCTGTCGTCCAAGGCGTCGAGCACGAGCAGCGCTTTGTAGGCGTTCTCGCGCTGCACCGCGGGATTCGTCGCAGCGACTGCGAGCTGCGTGTGCGACTCGGCCAGGCGACGGCGCGCTTCGACGCCGTACGGGTGAGGCGAGCGATAACCCGCGAGATCGTCGAAACGCTCGATGGCCTCGGCCCAAAGGCCGGCGACACCGTATTGCTTGCCGGCCTCGAGCAACGCCGCGGGCACGAGGTCGGAGTCGGGGTAGTCTTCGACGAGGCTGTCGTACAGCCGCGCGCTCTGCTCCGCGCGATCGCTGCGAATCGAGGCGATCTCAGCCCGAATCCAAGCGGCGCGCGGCGCCTGCGGCGACTGCGGATGGTCGGCGAGCGCGCTCCACAGCGCGACGTCCGCGCGATCGAACAGGTCGCGCTGTGTCGGGTAGGGCGGGAGCTCGTCTGCGACCTCGATCTTCGTCGAGACCACACGCGCAGTGAAGCCGACCGAGCCCGCGATCCAGGCGAGCGCCTCCTTGGGAGTCCGCCCGATGAGCCGCGCCAGGACCGCGGGCTCGCGCTGGAGGTTTTCGAGTCCAACGACTTCGAGACCGAGCTCACGCGCGACGTACTTGACGACGCTCTGGAATGACGCATTGGTCGATGTCACCGAGACGACGCGTTCGCCGTCGCTGTCGCGCGTGACCTTGACCTCGAGCAGCGGCTGGGTCGCCGTTCGCTCGGCGCGTTGCAGGCTGAGCTCGGAGGGTGTGTCCGACGCGCTCGAAGTGGATGGCGCACCGAGAAAGGCCACCGTCGCTGCGTACAGTGATGCCGTGCACGCTCGTTCGAGAAGAGGCCTCATCGTTGCACCACCTCGTTAGCGAGCGTCTTGCCCTGGTCGAAGAGAGTCAGCGCGATCAAGTAGTCGATGTCTTCGCGAAGCGCGACGGTCATCGGCTCGCCGCGGTCCTGGCTGGCGAGGATGCGGAAGAGGCTCTTGCGTGCATCTTCGTAGTGGCCTTTCTCGATCAACCTGCGAGCGTGCGCGAGGGCGAACTCTTGGGTGTTCGCGTAGTCGCTCGAGTCGAGGACCGTGAGACCGGGCTCGCGCGCTCGTTCGACGGGCGCCGACTGCACGATCGTCACGGGCGCAGGCGCCGCGGTCGGCGACTGCGCGCCGCGGGCGAAAGCCTCCGCCAGCGTTGACGTGACCGTCATCAGTGTTTGATTGACGCTCTGGCTCTGCTGCTGCGTGAGCAAGAAGATCGAGGCGTTGACCACGAGGAAGCAGCCGACGAGCACCCACAGGAGCTTGCTCCGCGCTGGCGGCAGGTCGATGCCGTTGGGGAAGTTCAGGAACGGATTTGCGCCTGCGCCGAGCGCCGGCGGAGTGTTCGCGGCGATCGCTCGACTAGGCGCCGGCTCGGGGGCCGCGGGCTCGCGGACCGTCTCGTTCAAGTTGACCTCTGGCTTCTTCCCGGCCTTGGATTGCTCCTGCTGTTTGACCTTGGCCTGCGCGGGTTCGTGCGCTTCGCCTTCGACCTTGGTCGCGCCGCTCGCCGGCGACTTCGCCTGGGCGGAAGCCGGCGTCGAGTCGCTCGGCGCGGGCACACCCTTCGACGCAGGCTCACCCTTCGCCGTCGGCGGCGTCGGCACGGCCCATGTGTCGGCCGCGAGCTCGGCGAGCGAGTTCGCGTCGCCCAAGAGGTCGTCGTCGCCTAGGCCAGCGGAGCTGCCGAGCTCCATCAGCTCGCCGAAGCCAAACAGGTCCTCGTCGAGGTCGTCCGCGTTGCGCGGGAGCGCAGCCCCTGCGGAAGGCAGCGGCGCGCGCGGCTCGCCCTTCGGCGCTGTGGCGCCGACCGGCGTCTTAGACGCCGTAGACGCCGTGACCGCCCGCGCCGGGTCGACACCCTGGCCGACGGCCTGGGCTCGGGACGCCGCGAGCAGCTCCGCCATCCCGAGGACGTCCGGGAAGTCGAAGAGGTCTTCGTCGAGGCGCTCGAGCTCGGCCAGGCGTTCGTTGGATGCGTCAGCCATGGTTCAGCTCCAGAGCGCGCGCTGCAAGGCGCGTCGCGGGTCAGGGCCTGCGAGCATTCGCCCGACGACGACGGCGAGCGCCGGCGACAGGACGATCGGCGCGTGGGGATCCTCGGCCAAGGTCGCGAGCAGCTCGCGCGCTGTATCGGGCGCGAGGTGATCGAGCTCCGTCAGATCGATACGGCCGTCGACATCGAAGTCCGCCGTCGAGACCGTGAAGCGCGCGCGGACGCGGGTGCCCTCGCCCGGCGTCGAGCGGATCGAGAGGTTCTCGGTCAAGGTCGCGACACGCGCGAGGCCGCTGTTCAGGGGCATAGAGGCCTGCAGTTCGTGCTCGACGGCATCAAAACCACAGCCGTGATCGCGAACCTCGAGCATGAGTACGCGCGCGTCCATCTCGGCGTGCAGTTCGATGGCGTGTTCGCTCGCGCCGTACAGCGTCCCGTAAGCGTGGCGCGTCGTGTTGTCGACGAGCTCAGCGACGACGGTCGCGATGCGCGCCCGTGTGGCGGGCGAGAGCTCGGAGCGCAGGCACCAGGCAGCGACGTCGCGGGCTGCGCGCTCGGACGCGCGCGGGCCGGCGGCGTAGATGCGCTCGAAGCGCTCCGCGGTGATCCCGCCGGGCGCGGACGTGCGGAGGTCGTTCTCGACGGCGCGCGCGAGGTCCTCGAACGGGAACGGCTTCGTCAAGAACTCGGCCGCGCCGAGGCGCAGCGCGCGCCGACAGTCCGCGACCGTCGGCAGACCCGTCATCAAGACGACTCGCGGCGCGCCACCGCGCGCGACGAACTCGTCGAGCAAGTCGAGGCCGCTCATGCCCTTGAGGAACAGGTCGACGACGAGCACCTCGGGCTCGGGCAGGGCCAGGGCCTCTTCGGCGCTCGCCGCGATCGTCACGCGGTGGCCGCGCAGACCGAGGGCATCTGCCAGCGCCCTCGCCACGGCGAGCTCATCGTCGACGATGAGGACATCCCGCCGCGTCGTCAAGCGCTCACCTCGCCGCGCGGGAAGCGCAACACGATGCAACGGTGTTTGGGGGTGGCGTGGTGGACGGTGCAAGTTCCGCCGAGGCGCGCGACGTCGCGGCGGCCCATCAAGAGCGGCAGATCGAGGCGCTCGTGGTCGGGGTCGAGCGCGGCGTCCTCCGGCGGGTCGTCGACGACCGAGAGGGTCGCCGTGTCGGCCTCCGCGTGGGCATGCAGGAGCAGCTCGCGGCCATCGCGGTTGAGGCTCGCGCGCACAAAACGCCGCAGGGTCGCGACGAGCAGCTCGCCGTCCGTGTGCAGCGTGACGTCCCCTTGTTCGACGACGAGCCACAGGCGCGCGCGCTCGCACTCGTCGAGACCGGCGTGCAGACGCGCGACGAGCTCGGCGAGGGTGCATTCCGTGAGCCGGACAGGCGTCGGCATCGTCCAGTGCCAGAGGTCGTCGACCGCCTCTTCGACGGCGCCCAGGTCGCCGAGGGCGCGATCGACGGCGGGCACTCGCTGCCGCTGGCCCTCGAGGACCATGCGCAGCGACGCGAGCGGTCCCTTGACCGCGCGCTGCATGTGCTCGGCGAGCGCGACGCGCGCGTCGCTCGACGTGTCTTGTGTGAGAGCCTCGAGAGTCATCCGCTTCCTCGTGTGTGGACCAGCGCAACACTGGTGCCAGGTGCGGAGATCGGCTCGCTCGGCCGGAACGCTTTACCCGTGAGGCCGAGATTCCGGAATCCTTTTCCAGGTGCGGGTCGGTTCGCGGCAGAGGCGCGCAGGGCGACGTCGGAAAGGACTTCGTCGGGCTTCGCGACATGTGTCGGATGTTCCGACGGGGCGGCGCCCGGATAGGGGCTGCGCGATGCGTCTAGGAGTCTGCGAACTCACATCGCGGCGCCCACGCACGCCCCAACTGCGTCTTGCTGGGACGCACGTGGACACCACACTGCGAGTTGGCTTCTGTGGCGCAGGCTCTTGACGGTCGAGACCAGAGGTACCGAACCCGACACCCCAAAGCCCGACACCCCGAAGAAGGAACTCGAGGAAAAGGCGAGAGTCGCGCGCGCGGAGCGCGCGCGACTCTCGCCCAATTTTTGGGTCGGGTTCGGTACCTCTGGTCTCGACCGCTAGACTCCCCGCCCTCGATGACGGAGCGCGACCCAGGGGTGGCTGAGACACTTGCGGCGACGGCCGGCGTGGCCACGGCGGGTGACAGCCACGTGGTGGGCCGTCACGGGCGCCTCGTGCGGCGCACAGCGCTCGTCTCGGTCCTGACCCTGGTCAGTCGGGTGCTCGGGTTCGTGCGCGAGATGCTCGCTGCGGCGCTCTTCGGCGACCGCTCCGGGATCTACGACGCGTTCATCACCGCGTGGCGCGTGCCGAACCTGTTTCGGCGCTTCCTCGGCGAGGGCGCGATCTCGACGAGCTTCCAGACGGCGCTCACCCAGGTCGACGCCGACCATGGCGACGAGGTCGGACGCGCCCTCTTCTGGTCGACAGCGCGGCTCCTGACCGGGGTGCTCATCGGCTTGACGGTCGTGACCCTCGGGCTCGTCGCGCTCGTGCCCGACACGATGCCGCTGACCGGTTGGCGATGGCTCGGGGCGGACCCCGGTCCCGTGCGCGAATTGACGATGCGGCTGATGCCGTTCGTTCTGTTCATCTGCCTCGCCGCGCTCGTCAGCGGCGCGCTTCAGGTGCGCGGCGTTTTCGGCGCGCCCGCGTGGGCGCCGGCGGTGTTGAACCTCTTCTGGCTCGCGACCCTGATGATCGTCGCGCACGCGTTCCGTTCCGACGGTCCGCGTTACATCGTGGACGAGGCGTCGCGGCACCTCGCGATGACACGTTGGCTCGCGTGGGGGGCCCTGGCGTCGGGCCTCGCCCAGCTCGCCGTGCAGCTCCCTGCGTTGCGCGGCGCCGGGCTCGCGGGGGGGCCGCGCGTGACGCTGCCGCCGGGGATCTCGGCGCCCAGCATGGTGCTCAAACGCGCGCTGCCCTTGGCGTTCGGCGCAGCGGTGTACCAGGTCAACGTCATGATCGACGGGTTCATGGCGGAGGCGCTGCTCGCCGACGGCGGCCCGACCATCCACTACCTCGCGAATCGTGTGCAGCAGTTCCCGCTCGCGCTGGTCGCGATCGCTGCGACGAGCGCGGTCTTCCCGGTCATGCAGGCCTACGGCCACGTCGGGAATCGGGCCGCGCTGCGTCGTTTGCACGACCGGACCCACGTGGCCGTGGCGTTGGTCGCGGTCCCCGCGAGCGCCGGTCTCGCGGTCCTCGCTTATCCCTTTTCCGAGGCCGTGTTCCAGCGCGGCGAATTCGGCGCCGAGGGCGTCGCGCGCACAGCCTTGACGCTGCAGATCCTGTGCCTCGCGATTTTGCCCGCGGGCGCGACGGGCCTCGTCGTGCGGGCGTATTACGCCCTCGGTGATCTGCGCACGCCGGTCCGGGTCTCGGCGCTGCTGCTGGTCGTGAATGTCGCGCTCAACGTGCTCTTCCTCGTCGGCCTCGGCCTCGACGTCGAGGGCCTCGCCCTCGCGACCGCGATCACGAGCTGGATGAACGTGCTGCTGCTCTGGCCAGGCCTCGCCTCCCGCCTCGGCTTGCCGCGCGGCGAGGTGGCCTTCGCCGGACCCCTCGCGCGGATCGTGCTCGCCTCGGTGGTCGCGGCGGCGGTCGCAAAGGGTGTACTTCTCGTGGCGACCTCCGCCGTCGGGACCGGCGGCGCGGTGGCCCTCGCGATCGGCGCGTCGATGGCGTCGTACGGCGGCCTCGCTGTGCTGCTGGCGGTGCCTGGAGCACGTGATCTGGCGGGTAAGTTACGAAGTCGCTTTACGCGCTGAGGGCGCGCGCGGCGGCCGCCGGGAGGGCCCCACGCCGGCTCCCGCGAAGTCGTAACTCGACCTTCACGTCGGGTTCCCGTGACGAGTCACGGCGTCGAGCCTTGCAACCCGGACCCGTGCGACGAATCATCGCCGACCTGTCGCGGCTCAGCGGCGCGCTAGGGGGCGCGTCGTGGCGGTCGCCCTGCCCAAGCACCGCACCCGCGTGAACCCTACTTCGCTCCACTCGCCGATGGCGTCCAGCCCCGCATCCAACGATCCCGCGCAAGACGGTGATGCCGCTCGCGAGCGGGAAACCGCTCGCGCCAGGGATACCGCTCGCGAAGGAGGAGGTGTCCCGGGCGGGAGCCTCTTCGAACGGGAAGCTACCGCGAGCCGCAAGGGGGCCGCAGCGCCGCAGAGCGCGGCCGAGCGTCGCGCGCACGAGATTCTCGACGCGACCGCGCCGCCCGAGGACTTGCCCGAGCCGGACCTCGCGCCGAACGCGCGCACGGTGCTGGAGCGGCGCTACTTCCTGCGCGCGGCCGACGGCAGCCTCGCGGAGGACCCGCGGCGCCTCTTCTGGCGCGTCGCGTCCCACGTCGCAAAGGGTGAGCTCGCCTGCGGCTCGACTGCCGAAGAGGCCGTCGAAGTCGCGCGCGACTTCTACACGCTCATGGCGGAGCGCATGTTCCTACCGAACAGCCCCTGCCTCACGAACGCAGGACGCCGCGAGGGCATGCTCTCGGCGTGTTTTGTTTTGCCGGTCGAGGACTCGGTCGAGGGCATCTTCGATGCGGTCAAGGCGACCGCGTTGATCCAGAAGGCGGGCGGCGGGACCGGTTTCAGCTTCTCACGCCTGCGCCCCGCCGGTGACCGTGTCGCGAGCTCCGGAGGCCAGGGCGCCGGACCCCTCGCGTTCATGGAGGTCTTCTCGAAGACCTCGGATTCGATCACCCAGGGCGCGTTTCGCAAGGGCGCCAACATGGGCATCCTGCGCATCGATCACCCCGATATCGGGCAGTTCGTCGACTACAAGAACGACCGCTCGAAGCTCACGAACTACAACATCTCCGTCGCGGTGACGGACAAGTTCCTGGGCGAGCTGCGCAGCACGCCGGAGCGTGTGCACGAGGTGCAGAACCCGCGCACGAAAGAGTGGGCGCCGCTCGCGAAACGCGACCTCAAAGGGCGCGACGTGCGCGGCCAAGACGGGGCGGTCCAGTACTGGACCGTCAGCGATCTCTGGGACGCGATCGTGCAGCACGCACACGCGAGCGGCGAGCCCGGCGTCATCTTCATCGACCGCATCAACGCCGCGAACCCGATCAAGAACGTCGGCGAGATCGAGGCGACGAACCCGTGTGGTGAGCAGCCGCTGCACGCCTGGGACTCGTGCAACCTCGGCTCGATCAACCTCGGGCGCTTCGTAGAGGGCGAAGGTGAAGACGCGCGCTTCCACTGGGACGCGTTCCGCGAGGCGGTGCACACCTGCACCCGTTTCCTCGACGACGTGATCGAGGTCAACCACTATCCGCTGCCTCAGATCGAAGAGATGTCGCGCGCGACGCGCCGCATCGGGCTCGGTGTGATGGGCTTCGCGGACGCCCTCTACATTCTCGGACTGCCGTACGACTCGCTGGAGGGCACGGCGTTCGGCGAAGAGATCATGCGCGTACTCCAAGAGGAGTCGCACCTCGCCAGCGAGATCCTCGCCGAAGAGCGCGGCGTGTTCTCGGCGTGGGAGGGCTCCGAGTGGGAGCAACGCGGTCGGCGCCTGCGCAACAGCTACACGACGACGATCGCGCCGACGGGCACGATCTCGATCATCGCCGGCTGCTCTGGCGGGATCGAGCCGCTGTTCTCGCTCGCCTTCACGCGCCAGGTGATGCGTGACAAGGACGGGGTCCCGACCACGATGCGCGAGGTCAACACCGTCTTCGAGAACGTCGCGCGCGCCGCGGGGTACTACAGCACCGAGCTGGTCGACCGCATCGCTCGCGAAGGGACGCTGCACGAAATCGCCGAGATCCCGAGCGACCACAAGCGCCTTTTCGTCACGGCCCACGACATCACGCCGGACTGGCACATGCGCATGCAGGCGGCGTTCCAACGCAACTGCGACGCGTCGATCAGCAAGACGATCAACTTCCCGAATGAAGCCACGGTCGATGATGTGCGCTCGATCTACGAGCTCGCCATCGATCTCGACGTCAAAGGGGTCACGGTCTACCGTGACGGTTGCCGCGACCTGCAGCCGATGGCGCTCGAGGGTTCGAAGCGCGCCGCGGGCACGGTGACACTGCCGGTGGTGACACCGGCGCCGGCGCCGGTCCCTGTTCCGGGCCCCGAGACAGGGTTCTTCCTGCGCGGGTCCGCGGCGGGCCCCATGCTCGCCCCCGTGAAGTTGCCGGAGATCATGCCGTCGCTGCGCATTCGCCAAATGACACCGTTCGGCAACATGCACGTGAAGGTCAGCGTGGACCCGCGCCAAGGACGTGAACGCGAGGTGTTCGCGCAGCTCGGCAAGGGCGGGGACGTCGCGAACTCTGACCTCGAGGCGATCTGTCGGATCCTGTCGCTTTGGTTGCGCTCGAACGGCAGTGTCGAGATCGCGATGAGTCAGCTCAGCGGCATCGGCACGAGCCTGTCGGTGGCCACCAAGGACGGCCGCATCATGTCGCTCGCGGATGGCCTCGCGACGGCGCTGCGGCGGTATCTGGAGGCGAAGCAGAAGTACGGCCTCGAAGCGCTCCTCCTCGGGCGGGTCGATGCGACCGATGGAACGACCTATGACTCGCCGGCGCCCGCGGGCGTGGCCGCTGCAACCGTCGCTGCGCCGCTGACCTCGGCGCCCCGCTACGGCCCGCCCCGCGGCGAGCCGCGCAACGTCGCCCGGTACAAGATCAAGTGCCCCGAGTGCACCTCGGACTTGAACTTCAGCGAGGGTTGCGTGAAGTGCGAGTCGTGCGGCTTCAGCCAGTGCTGATTCCAAAGCGCGTCAGCGCGTGATCAGCGCCCGCCGCCAGCGGGCGGCGACTTCGTGTCGGGGGCCGGCGGGGGCGAAGCCGCTTGGCCGCCTCCCTGGTCGCTGGACTTCGGATTCACCGGCCGACCGAAGATGTCGCGTTCCGTGCTGGCCTCGACCGTGCCACGTCCGAAGATGTCCCGCGTGGGGTTGGCCGTGGGCCGGCGCGGCGCCAACGCGATGCGGTTGCCCTGACCGAAGGTTAGGACCAAGCTCTTGTCCGAGAGCGTGAAGGTGTATTCGCGCTTGATGCCCGAGCGCTCCCACTCGAAAGCGGTCGACACCCGGTCGGTGCCCGAGCCGATGAGCGTCGTGACCTGTATCGTGGTCGCGTCGATGAGCTTGTACTCGCCGATGAACGACTGGTGCAGATCCGCGCCGTGCACGCCGGAGGGCCAGGACATGTGCACCTCCATCGCGAAGAAGTGGTCGTCGATCAGCACGAACCCGGTGCCGCCGCGCCCTTGGCCAGGGAAACCCTGCAGCTGCACGTCGAGCACTTGCCAACAACCTTTGAGGCCGTTGGTCGGACGCGCTTTGCCCTCCTTGGGCAGCGCGCGCCCAAAGATGTCCCGCGCTGGTTCCGGGGTCGCTTCGTCGGGCTTGGGATCCTGCGTCGCGGGGCGCCGCAACTTCGGCTCCTGATTCGAAGTCGAGCTCGAGAGGGGCGCTTGGGCCAGAAGGGGCAGCGCGAGGCCGAGGGTCAGAATAGGGAAGCGCATGACGTGGGGTCTCTGGCAGGGAAACGAGGCGATGAGGCGAACGGATCAGCGTGAAGGGCGTCTCCGCCGTGCACGTGACGGCGAGCGAAGAGGTGCGGCGAGCGAAGAGGTGGGGCCGCGCCGCCCTGCTGTGTCCTCCAGTGTCGGCCCAGCGGCTGAATACCCCAAGGGGTCGCGTCCGGTTCGTTCTGGGTGAATTCGGTACCGAGATCGGGTTCCACTGGTCACTCGCCTCCGGTGGTCCGTAGGTCCCCCTGGTATTCTCAGCCCCCCCGCGTGCCGCGGGGCCGCCCCATTTTCATGCGAAACCTCATCCTGGCCTGCCTCGCGGCGGTGTTCGTCGCCGCGGCGAGCGCGCAGACGGCCACCGCCAAGCTCTACTCGAAGGGCGAGCCCGGACGGGTCCTCGTCGCGATCCAGGTCGTCCCGGAGCCCGGCGCGTGGCTGTACCACGACGAGGCGGACTCCGGCGGCAAGCCGACCGTCGTGACGTTGTCGCCGGCCGAATGGGCCTGGTCCAAGGCCCAGTTCCCCGAGCCGAAACGCAAGGCCGACCCGATCGTCGGGCAGGCCAAGGTGCACACGAAGGAGTTCGTGATCTACGCCGTCGCGACGGGCGAAGGGCTCGACCCCGACCTGGTCACCGTCGCGCTCGAGGGTCTCGCGTGCAACGAGCGGCTGTGTCTGCCATGGAGCGTCGCGAGCCTCGAGACGCGCGGGCCCGGCACCGACAAGGTGTGGAAGGACTTCCCGGCGGCGCTGCTCACGGCGCCGGCTGCGCAGGCTCCGAGCCAGGGCGCGGCTGTTCCGTCAGCGGGCGAGGCTGTGCCGAGCGAATGGAAGCCGGAGTTCGACAACCGTACGAAGATCGTCGGGCGCGCCTTCGCGCGGCAAGAGGGCGACACGATCGAGGTCGCCGTCGAGCTCGCGATCGCGCCCGAGTTCCACGCCTATCACGGACCGACCGCGAAGGACGTCGGGCCCGGCGTCGGACAACCGACCGTGCCGACGATCGAGGGCGGCAACGTCGAGTGGGGGGAGTGGAAGCTCTCGAAGCCGAAACCCTACGACCACGACACGGGGTTGACCTACGAGCACGAGGGGCGCCTCGTGCTGCGTGTCACCGGTGAGGCCTACGACGAATTCGACCCCGAGTCCGTCGTGGTCAACATCAAGGGCCAGGTGTGCGACGCGCGCGGCTGCATCCCGTTCGAGCTGACGCCGACCGTAGAGCTGGCGACGTCGGGTGTGATGGTCTTCGGTCTCGACATCTCCACGTATCTGGGTCATGGCCAGGGCGCGGGCGCAGCGGCGACGACTGTTACGAACACCGCGAACGTGGGCGGCATGAGCTCGGGTTCCAGCAGCAGTCTCCTCGAATTCCTGCTGATCGCGGTCGGCGCAGGGCTCATCACGCTGTTGATGCCCTGCACGTACCCGATGATCCCCATCACGATCTCGTTCTTCACGAAACAGGCCACGGCGCGCGGCGGCAACGTCCTGAGCCTGGCGCTGCTCTATGGGCTCGGGATCGTGCTGATGTTCGTGTTCATCGGTGTCCTCGTCGGGCCGGTCATCGTCGAATATGCCCAGGGCTGGGTCATGAACTTCGCCATCGGCGTGTTGTTCGTGGTCTTCGCGCTGGCGCTATTCGGGCTATTCACGTTGCAGCCTCCGGCGTTCCTGATGAACGCTGCGGGCAAGGCCAGCCAGCAGGGCGGCTACATCGGCGTCTTCATGATGGGCGCTTGCCTCGTGATCACGTCGTTCACGTGCACGGCGCCCTTTGTCGGCTCGCTCCTTGGCGCGGGCGCGGGCTCGTCCATGAGCCGCATCATCCTCGGCATGGGGGTGTTCGGCTTGACGATGGCGACACCGTTCGTCGCGCTCGCCCTCCTGCCCGGTCGCTTGCAGCGCATCCCCCAGGCCGGCGGTTGGATGGAGACTCTCAAGATCTTCATGGGCTTCGTCGAGCTCGCCGCTGCGCTCAAGTTCTTCTCGAACGCCGACATCGTGCTGAGCGGCGGCAACTTCGAGAATGGCGGCTGGATCTCGCGCGAGATGTTCCTCGCCCTGTGGGTGGTCATCTCGGTCGTCGCGGCGCTGTATCTCTTCGGGCGCATCAACCTGAAGGGCGAGAACCCCGACGGCCACATCGGCGCGGGGCGCCTCCTGGGCGGGATCGCGATGTTGATCTTCGGTGCCACTTGTTCGCTCGGTGTCATCGGCTACCAGCTCGGCGGCACGATGTCAGCGCTGGCGCCGCCGACGAGCTACACGTCAGGCCTCGTGCCCATCTGGGGCGGCGAAGAGATCCGGCACGTCGTCGTCAAAGACGATTACGATCAGGCCACCGCGCAGGCCGTCGCGGGCGGCAAGATCCTGCTCGCGAACTTCACCGGCCATACATGAGTGAACTGCAGGATGATGGAGGACTCCATCTTCCCTCGGTCGGCGGTCGCCGACGAACTCCAACACTTCATCGAAGCCCGACTCCACTCGGACGCCGACGACCCTGTGCTGCGCGCGCAGATCGCCGAGCTGATCGAGACTGTCGCGGGCACGATCGGTCAGCCAACGTACGTGGCGCTCGATCCACGGGACGGCCGCGAGCTCGGCCGCTACCTGGGCGCGGCGGTGACGGAAGAGCACGTCAGAGAATTCATCCAGTTCCTGAAGCAGGCCCAAACGAACTACGGAGCGTCGAAAAACTGAACGGCGAGCCTGTAGAAGGCGGCGAGCCTCGTCACGCTGCCGGCGCGGAGGAGGCCTTGCGGCGCTTCTTCGAGGCGGCGCTCGTCGCGGCCGAGGGCGGCGTGCTCCAGAAGCTCGTGCTCTCGCGGCCGCGGCCTGCGAGCGACGCCCCGCCGCGTGTCGAGGGGCGCTCTTTTCGCGGCCACGACGGGGGGCCGCAGGTGCAGCTCGTCGAGAGCTTCACGACCCGCGATGTGACCCACAGCCTCGCGCCCGGTGCAGCGGAATCGCGCTTGCGTGCATGGGTGCCGGGCACGTATCTGCGCGCGTTCCTCCGCACGGACGAGGCGGAGTGGCAGCTGCTCGTCGGCAAGCGTGGGCAGATCGGGCTGCAGCACAAAGCGCTCGCCTTGGCGCCGAATGCGCCCCGCGCGCGGCCGATGCTCCGCGGCGACGAATCAGCTCGCGCGCCGCATGCAGCGGACACTGCGGGCGAGGGTCATGACCGAGTCAAAGCGCGTTGGGTCGACCCCGAGGCGCCGTTCCTGCGCGAGCTCGGAGTCACGAACGCCGCCGGCGTGATCCCCGCGATGGCGCGCAAGTACCGCCAGATCGACCGCTTCGTGGAGCTGCTCGACCACGCGCTGGGTCGCGCGGACCTCTCGGCGATCGACAAGAACCGTCCACTCCGCATCGCGGATTTCGGCTGCGGCAAGGGTTACCTGACGTTCGCCGTGCACGAACATCTGCGCCTGACACGTGGGCTCGCGGTCGAGACGACGGGCCTCGAGCTGCGTGAGGAGTTGGTCGCCAGCGCGAATCGCGCGGCCTTGCGCTGTGGAATCCCTGGGCTGCGGTTTGTGCGCGGCGATCTCGAGACCTACACGCCTCCGGCGGCGCCCGACGCGGGCCAGGGCGCGACTCTCGACGTGATGGTCGCCTTGCACGCGTGTGATACGGCTACGGACCACGCGCTGCATCTCGGCGTCACGTCCGGCGCGGTGCTGCTCGTCTGTTCACCGTGTTGCCACAAGGAGCTGCGCCCGCAATTGCGGCCGCCGGCCGTGCTCGCGCCGGTCTTGCGCCATGGTGTGCATCTCGGGCAGGAAGCCGAGATGCTGACGGACACGCTGCGCGCGCTCCTGGTCGAGGCCGAGGGCTACGACACGACCCTCGCGGAGTTCGTGTCGCTCGAGCACACGAGCAAGAATCGACTGCTGTTGGCGGTGCGCCGCGCTGGAACCGAGGATGCTGCGCGCCGCGCGTCGCGCCTCGAGGAGATCGCGGCGCTCAAGGACTTTTATGGTGTGGAGAGGCAGCGGTTGGAGACGCTGCTCGTCCGGAATTGAGGTTGCCGAATCGTCGATACGGAGCCAGGCTCGTTCTACCCGATTTGGTCGCGCGCGCTTCGCGCGCGCCGCGCGCGAAGCGCGCGCGACCAAATCGGGTAGAACGAGCCTGGCTCCGTATCGACGATT
>Ga0163144_10001914_pt1 | contig 48537 bp, 36 predicted proteins | sample OliLak19BULKMAT1_FD_123175 | JGI IMG/M metagenome (GOLD analysis project Ga0163144, IMG submission 123175) | Freshwater microbial mat bacterial communities from Lake Vanda, McMurdo Dry Valleys, Antarctica - Oligotrophic Lake LV.19.BULKMAT1 | ecosystem: Environmental > Aquatic > Freshwater >... | reverse complement strand
TTTCTCGGCCGCGAGTCGGACGGCGAACCCGGCTGGAAAACCATCTGGCGCGGCCTCGAAACCCTACTCGTCGCACTCCGAGGCTATCGCGCAGCCCGCAGAAAATATGGGTAATGATGAGCTTGCCGAGCGGGACCTGGCATTGTTGTAGAGCGCGGCCGCGCAGGTTGGACTGCCGACGTTGCCTGCGCTCGTTCGAGCGTCAGGTACCGTCCGGCGGCCGGTACCTACATCGTGCGACTTCACTTTGGCACGACGCGCAGCGTGTAATACGCCTCGGCCGGGTAGAACATTGCGCCCGCGTGGGCCAGGTTCTTCATTCGCAGCTCATACACAAAGCCGGCACGCAAAGGCGGTAAAACCAGCTCGGCACTGCGCGCGTCCGCGGCGACCTCGACCGATTGTACTTTGACCGCCTGGCGATCGACGTCGGCGCCGCCGTACTCGGGCGTGGCGATCCGCCGATAGCACTCGATCGTGTAGCTGTCCGCACGGCTGGCTCGTTTGCTATCGACCGGCTGTGTGAACTCGATTTGGAAGCCTCGCGGCGTGGCCCGCACTTCGGCGATGCCCGCTGGCAGCTCCCCTTGCGGCCGCATTCGCACGATCGAGCCCGTGTTGCGGCCCGCACCCCAGCCGCTGTCGCGCAGGTTACCCACATAGACGTCGCCATCGGGCGCGACGGAAGCGACGACTGGCCCCTCGAATGTTGCCGCACTGGCTGAGTCGGCGGGCTCAACCGAAAACGGATACACCGCGCCCTGATACGTGTCGCCCACGCGGTCGAGGCTCATGCGCACCAGCCGCTGCGTGTTGTATTCGCAGCCCAACAGGTGCCCCTCGAAGGGCCCAAAGAGATCGTGGCCCAGCCGCTTGCGAACGTCGGGCGGCGTGTCGAGAAAGCAAATGCCGTTGACGCTGCGGCTCCAGGGATGCGGAATCTCGATCGCCGCGTCGCGATGGGGCGGGCGGCTGTCGGCAATCGAACGGTTGTTTTGCTCCAGCTTGTTGATGAAACCGTAATGCTGTCCGGCGACGACGTGATTCAGCTCGTTGAAGGGCGTGTAATTTCCCTGGTTATCGGTGACGAAGACGTCGTCGGTGCGCGAGAGCGCAATGCCCATGGGAAATCGCAGTCCGCCGGCAATCGGTTGCAATAGAAAGCGGCGCGGATCGTCGGGCGTCGGCTCGCGCGGCACAAGCTTAACGACCCAGCCGCGCAGTTTCGCGGCGGCGAGACTGCGGTTATCTTGTTGGCAAGGCAGCGCGATCGTGTAGCTGCCTAGTTCGTCGCGCGGCAGGCCGACTGCCCAATCGTGGTAGTCGTCGGAATGGCCCCAGCCCGAGGCAACAACTTCGGTTCGCTCGGCAAGACCATCGCCATCGCGATCGTACAGCCGCAATAGGCCGTTCTTGTTGATGACGTCGATTGACTTGTCATCCGTCGCAGCGCCGTGCGTGGCTACGCCATACGGGGCGGCCAGGTCGTCGGACAAGGGCGACTGCGTCTCTTCGAGGCCATCGCCATCGGTGTCGCGGGCCAGCCAGACCTGACCTTTCAGCGACGAGTACACCAGCGTGCCATCCGCGCGCCAGGCCAGGCCGGTAGGCATTTCCGCGGTCGGCAGCGGCAACTGCACGGCTTCGTAGCCGGGCACGCAATTCAGCCGCACGACCGGCATTGGTGGATCGGGCGGCAACACGACCGGAAAACGATCGGCCGGCGAATCGCAATGGTACTCGAGTTCGCAAATGAGCGGACCGTTTGTGCTGAGCTGCTTGCCGTTTTCTCCCTTCGCACGCGGGGACAGCGTGACACTTGCTGGGTCGCTGGCATCGAAACGAGCATTGTCGGGCGAAACGATGCGGACTCGCGGTCGTCCCGGGGCGGTAGCAAGGATCGCGGTGCGGCCGTCGTCCTCGCGCGATGCTTTGTCGTCCGGCAATACCTTCAGTCGCACGCGAGCATCGGCGGGAACGCCTGAGATCTCAAACCTGCGGCGGAAACCTGTGGCTGAACTGGCAGTTGCCGCCGGTTTATTGTCTGTCGAGGGCCTGTCTGGCCGTACGTCCGCCGGCGCCGAGAGAGGCGCGATCGCCTGGACGACATGGACGATGATGGATTCTTGAGCGTTTGCTTGTTGCACGGCCGGCTTGTCGCCTTGGATCGGCGACGTGGCTGCGTCCGCGGCGAACTTTAGGCGGTAGCCGAAACGAAGTCCCACGGTTTGGTGTTCCCACCAGTCGAGCTCGGCGGCGAACTGGCCAACGATTGTCGGCGGCTCAGCGCGACCCGCGCGGACGAGCGTTAGTTCGCTCTGCTGATCATGGAGGGGAAAAAGTTGCGTGCCGCCGGGGGCCCAGAACCAGGCCTTGCCGGCAGTCCGTTCGCGGGCCGTGTCGCCGATCCACCAGGCGGCCAGCTCGTTTCGTTCCAAATCGACGAGCACGTTGTGGCGGTTGGCCAGACCGATCACGAGCGGACGTATGAAGTGCCGCTTATCGAGATGGAACACGTCGGTGAGAACGGCGGCCGGCTCGGCGACGTTTGGCATGTTCCGCCTGCGTACGACGCGCACCGCGCTGGCCTCGGGTGGAGTGAAATTGGGCTCGTTGAGCACGCGCCATACCGCGGACAACTGCCCTGCCAGGCTGTCGTCTAACACGCCGCGGACGGGCGTGGTGACCGAGGGCATTTCCATGCGCGGCACGATCCGCGCCGGATTGCGGACCCAGCGGTCGAACCACTCGCGGCGGATGCGGCGACCCAACACCGACAAGTCGGTGCCATGCGGCGCGAGCGTGTCCTGTTGGGGAATGGCCGTGCCGATCTTGTGGCAACTCGCGCAACCGAATCCGTCGGAAGTCACCAGGCGGCTGCCCGCGACGACCAGGGCCGCGTCGGGCGATTGCGGTCCCACGGGCGTGGCCAACTCGGGGGGCCGATCCGGAATGCGGTCGCTATCGACGAGATAGCGCACGAGCGCCGCCGATTCGTCGTCGGTAAGCTTAAAGCGCGGCATGCGGATCTTCAGCCAGGGTCGTCGCGGTCCATCGCGCGCGGCGATTGCGGCCGCGAGTGCGTCGTCGTGCAGCTTGTCGCCCACGCCCGAGAGCGCGGGGGGAGCGAGTGCCTGCGACAACACGGCTAATTCGGGATGGGCCTTTGTCGTCGCGGGGGTTTGCGCGGCAATGCCTTCGCTCAAGCCCCTTGCGTGACAGGCCAGGCAATTGAGATCCGAAAGGACCTGGCGGCCATCGATCGGCGGAAATTGGCGAGAGTCGGAATCGTCGTCAGCCTTGTTGGCAGACTTTGCTGTTGAGGCCGACGAACCTGTCGACGCGAGCGAGACCAGGTATATTCTCACCGCGTCTCGCTGGGCTTGCGTGAGCCGGTAGCCGGGCCGACGCCGCGCGGCGTCGGGCTCGTCGAGACAGGCGTGTTGCCAATCGGAACTGGCCGACAAAGCCGCTGGCCGCGCAAGCGGGCGGCGAGCCGCGGTATTGTGAACCGGCGCCGCATTGAAATCGTCGGCCAAGGCGTGACACGCCGCACAGCGGTACTCGCCTGCTAGGCGGCGGCCGCGCTCGATTTGGCGATCGTCGACTTTGGTTTCCGATTGGGGTGAGTCTTCGACGTCGCCGAGCGTTGCCAGGTACGCCGCCAATTGGGTCCGTTGGCGGGGCGAGAGCGGAAAGACCGGCATGCGATGCGAGGCGTTGATCGGCGCGGGATCTTCGAGCCAGCGGACGAAAAAGTCGGCCGGACGCTTGGCCGCGATGGTGGAAAGATCGCCGCCCCCCAAGACGCTGCCCGATCCGAGATTGCCCACGCGGTGGCATGCCAGACAGCCGATGGAGTGCAAGAGCGTTTCGCCGGCGCTGCGGTCGTTGGCAGCGGTCTTTTCGTCGGGAGTCTTCTTATCGTTTGCGATCGATGCGTTGCGGGTGGCCGCCATCGATTGCAGAAATGCGACGATGTCGGCGGCTTCGTTTTGGGGAATGCCCATGCCGGGCATGCGGAATTTTACGTCGAGAATTCCAGGCGGGGCTTCGGCTTCCGTTGCATCGGCGTCTTTGCTTTTCTCAACGGAGGTTGATTTGGAAAGCGGAGCGTGAGGAGTTGCCCCAACCCAGGCGGACAACCACTCGGGCCTGATATTTCCGGACAGATGGGCGAGCGACGGCGCGGTCAAGGGCTTGGGTTCGCCAGGCACCTGGTGACAAGCGGCGCAGCGCAAGCCACGGACCAATTTGCGGCCGTCTTCGAGCGCGCGCGAATGGGGCGGCGTCGTGGCCGGATCGTGGAATAGGGCCGTTTCGGGGACGGGCTCGAGCACGAATTGCGGCCCGGCCCAGTACAGGCCCAGTCGCGCCGTGCCGGATGTGTTACGGAAACGCACGTCGATCGGCACCTCGCCGAATTCTAGCTCGAGGGGCTCGGCCAGCAGCCAACGGGCTGCGCCGGCTTTGGCTTGGAGAATGCGCTTACCGTTGACGCTCAGTTCCACATTGCCGCCACCGGCATAGACGCAAAATCGATACGCGCCAGCGGCAAGGACACGAAGCTGGCCCTGCCAATGGGCCGAGAACGGGCCGGAGGGAACTCCTGGGTCGGGCGGTTGATCGTGAGCATTTTCGCGCCAGACGAAGTTCACCGCCGCGTCAACGCGCGCGTCAACGCGGGCGTCGACGTGCGCGGGCGGCGCGCCATCGGCGCTGTATTCGGCGACGAGCCCTGGCGCGAGTTGGTCGGCCTCCTCCTCGTCGCTGGCATCTTGTGCGGCTGCCGCCGAGAGCGCGGGACAGCACAGGCCGATGCACAGCGCAACAAGCAGACTCAAGACCCGTGTCGTGGTGGCTGCTGGGATCAGGCGCGATCGGCTCGCAGCGACTTGACTCATGGGGACTTGCTTCACAGTGCCTTGCTTCACGGGGACTTGCTTCACGGGGACTTGCCGCTGCTGGGGCTGAGCTTCGCCAGGTCGTCGCTCGTGATGGAAGGGCACCAGTACTTTTCGATGTGCTCGACGACCAACTCCGTGCCCCGGTCGTGGCTCACGTGCGGGGCATCTTGTGGGTCGTACATCGTGTCGGTCAAGTCGCGCAGGAGAACGCAGTTCATGCCCCAGCGCGTCATCTGGCGAATGCCGAACGAGCGGCCCAGCACGCACATATTCGTGTGGACGCCCATGATCAAGATGTTCTTCACACCCTGCTTTTGAAGGTAGTTGTAAATATGCTCGCCCGAGTCGGAGACGAGGTCGTCCTCCGCGACGCGAATGGCCGCGTGCTGTCGGCTCCAGGCGCGGTGCATGCGGTCGCCCGGCGTATCGCAGCCGCCGTCGGAATCGTCGATGGGCAGCGGCGGGTCGCTGAGCTTGCGGGGCTCGGGCGGCTTGACGGCCGGCGCGCCGATGGCGCGCTTGCGCATGGGCGTGTCTTTGTAGAAGTCCATCGTGTCGCTCGGTGCATGGACGATGCGGATGCCGGCCGCGCGGGCCGCTTCGACCAACGGCGCCATCCGTTTGGCCAGCGCGTCGCAACGCTCGGTCGCGCCCCGGCACCAATGTTTGTCCCAGACGTCGCAGATAACGAGCGCCGTTTGCCGCGGATCGAACGATTTCTCCACGACGACTTCATCCCACGCGCCGCTGCCCTTGAACGTTTCGACGCGGGTGCGGAGGTGCAGGGGGAGTGCGCCGCCGGTCGCCGGTTGGGGCTTTTCTTCGGCGTGGGCGACGGACGCTGCTAACAATAGCAATAGGCTTGGTATCAGTGGTCGGGAGAGGTGCGTGAATGGAATGTGGGGCGAGGATGGCATGGGTGGACCTTGTTTGTATTGCGAGCTGGGCGATTGGGATATCGAATTAGGTTATGGCGCGGGCTTCGCCCGGGCAACCCAAGTGGTTGGTTGTCTGTGCATCGATCGGTGCTTTTCCCTAGCCCAGGCATTCATGCCTGGGATTTCGTCGCTCCTTACGATTCGTCGTCCACCCGCTTCAGCGGGCCAAAACCATTGAGGCCATTCCGCCCTGAAGGGCGTATAAAACGAGAACTATTACTGACGATTTCCCAGGCATAAATGCATGGGCTAGTGAAATCTCGATCGCCAAAATCCGCGGTCGGGTGAAAGGACTCGATTGGTACGCAACTTCCACGGAGATCGCGAAAGCCCGAAAGAACGAAAACGCGAAACCAATTCGGGCTTTCAAACTTTCGCGCTTCTCGTGGTTCGCAGGTCAACGACAAGCAGACGATGCGGCGTCTTGCGGACAATTTGTAGTTTCCGTCGGTTCCCGATCGTATTTGGTTCCGTCTATGCCGGGCTGCGTTCGATCCGTGGCCAACCGAACAGGTTTTTCATGTACGGATCTTCAGGTTCGTCACTTGCTTCAATCCGTTTCCACGGGCGTGACGCGGACACTCTTGAGGTCCATCAGGGTTCCGTTGATTTTGCCGGCCGGTCGCAACGTGAGTTGCTTGCGGCCTGGTTTGAGTGTCACGGTGCCGCAGTTGATTTGCCGGTAAGTATCCCAATTGCCCGTGCTGGGCACTTTGCCGGAGAGCTTGATGTCGTCGATCGACAGAATATACGCGTTGCCGGCCGATTCGGGCGGGCAGGCACAATCGAGCCGCACGATGTACTTGCCGGCCTTCGTGACATTCATGGTCCACACGGCCTGGTCGTTCTCGCTCGACCAGTACCCCAAGTTACGATACACCGGCTCGAAGACGAGCGTGCTGCCGTAGATTTCGGCGTCGGAAGCGAGCAGCCAGAACTCGCCGCGGAAGGCTTCGGGCTCGACTAGCTTCGGTTCGTTGCCGTCGAAAATGCGCCGCGGCGCTTTGGTGCCCGCTAGATACGCGAGCAGATCGGCGATGTCCTGGTGGCTGACATCCTTCTCCAACCCCTCGGGCATGAGCGACTTGCCCGAGCTGGCCAAGGCGTCGAGATCGGTGCGAAGGATGGTCGTCTCCTTGCCCTCTTGGCCCACGAGCGTGACGCTGTTGCCGGTCTCCGAGCCGAGCATGCCCGTGTGCGTTAGTCCACTGACCGTCTGCGCGGTGTAATTGACGAATTTACTTTCGACCGCGCGGTTGGGGTCGAGAACGGCGACCAGCAGAAACTCGGGCGATTTGTCGGAGAGCGCGGCCAAATCGGGCCCGACCTGCGTGCCGACTTCGTCCAGGCGATGGCACACGGCGCAGTGTTTTTTGAAGATCGCGGCGCCGAGCTTGGCGTCTCCTTTGCGCGCGTCGGTTTTCTGTGTAGCGCTGGCGACTAGGGCCGAGCGAATTTCGTCGATGACGGCCTGGCGATTCGAGCCGGCGGCGGACGCCAGCAGTTTTTCTGCCCGAGCGCGGATCGGTTCTTCGCGATAGTCGAGCAATCGCTGGCGCCGGGCGGCGTCGATCTCGCCGGCCAGCACATCACCACTTTCGACGCGGCTTAAGAGTGTGTTAAGCCAGGCTTCGCGACTGAGCAGGCTGTCGAGAATCCGGCCGCGGAGATCCGGGCCATAGCTTTTCCAGGCGGCTAGCAACGCAGCGGGCACTCGGTCGTCGTCCAACTTGGCGAGCGCCGTGACGGCGGCCGATTGCAGCGGCGGCGTGGAACGTGGACCCAGCAGGTCGCCCAGCGCGGCGACGTCTTCGGCACGATTGTCGGCGCCGCGGCCCAAGAGTCCGATGGCGACGATGCGGTTGGATTCCGGGGCCTTGGCTTCAGCCACGATCGTGCGGGCCGAGGCGAACATGGGCCGTAATCGGTCGATCGCGGCTTTCAGTCCGGCGGATTTCTCCTTGGCAGCCTTCGATTCGTCGGCGGCCTGCTCGCGGAACTTGGCCAGTGTGAGGTTCCGCCGATCGAGCGCATCCAAGAGGCCCGCGAGTGCCGCGATCTGCCAATCGGCGTAGCGGCTCTCGTGCGGCGTGGCGATCACGTCGATCATGCGCACGAGCGAGGCGTGGTCGTCGTAGGCGAATGCCAGTGTGAGGAGTTTTTCGAGCAAGTCCGCGCCGGCAGCGCGCCGATCGGATTTGAGGGCGTCGGACTTCAGTGCGGCCGCGACCACAGCGCTCAGATGTTCGCGCGTGATGGAGCTGAAGGCGGCCGCCGTGATGTAGGGGTCATTGGCGTCGTGTAGCAAGATACCACCCAGCGCACGGCCGGCGCGTTCGTCGGTCCAGGCGCCCAGACTGTACGCCACTTGCATTCCCACGAACGAATCGTCGTCCGCTGCCAGCTTCAATACGGCAGCGGACAATTCGTCTGATTTGGCGAGCCGTGGTTCGCTCAACCGCACCGCGTGCCGCCGCACGCCGGGCTCGCGATCTTTAAGTGCTGCACTCAACGTCGGGATGTCAATCGCTTGCAACCCGTCGAGTGCGCAGAGGGCCTGCACGCGGGTCGTCGCCCGAGGGCTTTCTTTCGATGCCCTTTTTAAGAGCGGCACGACTGTGGCATCTTTGCGTGAGACAAGCTGTTGTTGCACCATATCGCGGGCCGTGCCGCTGGGATTATCCAGTGCCGCAACCAGTCCGGCGGCGTCGAGTTTATCTAGCCTTGGAATCGAGCGTGGCTTCTTGCCGATGGGGAAGATGCGGTAGATGCGGCCCATATTGTCGCCGGCCCGCAGATTCAACTTCTTTTGCCACTCTTTGGGGATGTACTCGGGGTGCTCAATGACGGCCCGATACATGTCGGCGATCCATAGGGCACCGTCGGGCCCGGTGCGAACCATGACGGGCCGGAACCAGTTGTCGCTCGATGCCAAGAACTCCGACTGTTGCTCATCGGCTGCGCGGCGGCTATGGAAGGTCACGCCGTCGCGGTGCATGACTTCGCGATGCACGAGGTTGTGAACCGGCTCGCAGACAAACGAGTTGCCGGCGAAGGCCTCGCCCAGCAAATCATCACGATAGACGATGGCGCTGCAGGCCGAAGTAAAGCGGTTGGCCGTGTTGAAGTCGTTGAACCGCGGTAGCGTGCGGCTGGCGGGAAAGACCGGCGCGGCGCCGGGCGCGTTGGAAACATCGATCCGCGGACTGGGACCCGAGACGTGAATGTTGCGCCTCAGATAGTGATCTTCGAGCACGTACTGGAACATCGGGTCACTGTTCTGCGAGCCGAACCAGTTGCCCCAGTCGTCGCGTTCGCGCATGAATTGGGCTTCGCCGATTTGCGGATCGAGCAGCCCTTCGTCGGGGCGAATGCGAAAATCTCGGAAGCTGATCGGCGTAGTTTGGCCCGTCTTGGTCGAGACGATGTCGCCGCCCGAATCGCCGTTGGCGCAGTAGATCCAATTGTCGAGGCCTAGCCGCAGGCCGTTGGCGCGATGTTGCTGGTTGCCTTCGCCAAAGCCCTTGTACAGGATCTGTCGCACGTCGGCGCGGCCGTCGCCGTTGGTGTCCTCGGCATACAGAATGTCCGGCGCGGCGGTCACCAGCGCGCCCTTGCCCCAGGCCATGACGCCGTTGGGAAAGATGAGACCGTCCAAGAATAAGGTGGCTCGGTCGTAGCGGCCGTCGCCGTCGGTGTCTTCCAAGAACTTTATGCGGCCGCCGGGTTTGCCGCCTTCCTGCTCGGCGTTCGCGCCGATTCCGTTTGGGTAATCGTGCATCTCGACGACCCACAGCTTGCCATCGGGTCCCCAGTCGAAAGCCACGGGGTCCTCGATCAAAGGCTCGCTGGCGACCAACTCGGCCGTGAAGCCGGGATGCAGCCGCAGCGAACGCAACGAGGCCTCGGGCGATTTTGCTTCGGGCTCGACGTCCTTCAGCAAGTCGGCCAGCGCGCGGCGATCGACGACGTTCTTCATGCGGTCGGTCGTTTCGTTCTGCACCCACAGGTGCCGCGAATGGAACCATGCGCCGTTGTTGGTGCCATTGCGGACGATCATCGGCAGGCTACCGCTTTGGCCCGCGGAACCAGACATGACGCGGCGCGACCAGCCTTCGGCAAGCGAGCGGAACAGGTCGAGCGAATAGGTCCGCTCGTTGGAATAGAGGACGTCCTCGTAGGAGTCTTCGTCTACGTCGACAAAGCGGAGGCCGGCGTCGTGGCCCTGGGCATCGACGATCGCGGTACCCGTTGGCAGCTTGCAGGGCAGCGGCTTCCAGGCATGTGCGGCAGTATCGAAGTCGAAGACGGCGTTCTGCGAATCGTTGCTCACGAGCAATTCGCAGCGACCGTCGCGATCGAGATCGCGCAGCCGCACGCCGCGGTCCTGGCCCCGGCTGCTGGTGAGGATTGGCTTGCCGCCGAGTTCGAGTCCTGCCAAGAGGCTGGCGTCGGCGACCCATTTGTCACCGTCGAAGCGCCATGCGCCGCTGATGTGTTCGTTATGGACGAGGAGCATCGGCCGGCCAGCGGCGTCGACGACTCCGAAGCGAGCGCCCGTGTCTTGGCGAGTTCCATCTTTTGCAATCTCGACAAGCTGGACTGGGAACTCCGAAACCTTCCAAGTGCGTGTCCGCGGCGACCAGATGCGGGTTTGCCGGAGCTTCTCGTTGCCAATGACTACATCCAAGTAGCCGTCCTGGTTGAGGTCGATCAATCGCACTCCGTTGTCGCCGCCGTCGGCTGCGCGCAGCGATTGGCCGCCGAGCAGATTCTTTTCGATCCTTTCCAAGGCCTCGCAAAAATTGAGAAACTTTACATTTTTGCCGTGCTTAGAGACTGCATGATCGACCAGCGCCACGATCTGATCGTTGCGGATCCAACCGTGCGGATGGAAGACGAGATTGAACGTCCCCTGCTTGATGACCGTGGAGTCGATGGCCGCTTGTAGGTCGGCCACGGTGCGGGGATTGTTGGGTTTCTGCAAGAACTGGGCGTCCCAATCGCTGGGCATCACGCAGGGAAACTCCCAGCACAGGCCGCCGATCGTGTAGGGATAGCAGTAGTCGTCGATGGTATTCACGAACGACCGATCGGCCGGCACGTATTTGCGGAAGCGGTCGCGGCCATCGGCGTCTTGCACCAACTCGCGCGGCAGCGTGGCGTCGTTGGATGTGAAGATCTGCATGACCGAGCTATCGATCGCCAGATAGCGGCCCTGCGGTGTTGTGCGGTTGAAGATCTCGGCATAGAACCGCGGGCTGGGCGAGTTCATCGAGTCGCAGCAAGGCATGCGGAAGGCCACGGGCCGATTGCCGGGCACGCTGGCGAGCAGTTCGATGCAGCGGTCGTAGGTGCTTTTGGCCTTGGCCAGGTCGCCGCCGGACAGTAGCGGACAGGGATGATCGATGGTGTGAATCTCAAGACTCACGCCTTCTTTCAGCCAGCGCTGCAAGTGCGGATGGGCCGGATCGATCTGGCAGGTCATGATCGAGAGGGCCGCACGGCCGTCGATCTGTTTGAGCCGCTCGAGAATCGGCCGCAGGTAGGCTTCCCACTTCTCGTGGCCGCGCATGTCGTCGATGGCTAGGACCACGACGGCCTCGACGCCGACTTCGCCAACCCATTGCGGGGTCGCTAATTTCGGGAATTCGCGCGATACGTAGTAGGGGTCGCTGGCATCGAGATACGTCAGTCGATTGCCGTCGGCCGCGTTCGCTGCGCTGGCAATCGTTAGGCAAAGAAGTAGCGGGAGGAGCGAAAACAGTCGCATCGGGCCGGCATCTCGATTGCGGGAGGAGCGAAACGCGGTTAGCGGAGTTGCATTATTCTAACCGACGGAATGGCGCAACGCCAAAAACTGGCCTGGCGACTGTCGCGGTCGGGAGACCGCGACAGAACATAGGTTGGGAGTCTGCGACGGAACGCTGATCTCGCCCGATGCCGCCGCGACTTACCACTTCCAGCCTGGGCGAAGCTCGTCGTTGACGACGCAGCCCTCGGGCCATTTGCCGCGAAAGAGGTTGGCCAGGCACTCGGCCGCCAGTGTGGCCATGGCTTCGCTCGATTCTTCGTCGAGTCCGCCCATGTGGGGCGCAACGACCACGTTGTCGAACGAAAGCAGAGGGCTATCGGGCGGCAGGGGCTCGACCTTGAACACGTCCAGCCCGGCGGCAAAGAGGTGCCCGCTACGCAGCGCGTCGGCTAACGCCGCTTCGTCAATCAGGCCGCCGCGCGAGGCGTTGATGAGCACCGAACCGGACTTCATCTTGGCCAACGTGGCGGCGTTAATTACATCGGTCGTTTCCTTTGTACAAGGCAAGTGCAAGCTGACGATGTCGGCCGCGGCGAGCAATTCATCGAGGCTACACAGCGCGACGCCGTGCTTGTCCGTAAACGAGCGGTCGGGCAGCGGATCGTAAGCGATGACCTTAAGCCCCATGCCCAAGGCACGCGGCACGACGGCCTTGCCAATTCGGCCCAGACCGACCAGTCCCAGCGTGCGGCCGGCGAGTCGCTTGAGTGGCTTGCGCTTCCAAATGCCTCCGCGAACTTCGCGATCTCGCGAGGCAACGCCGCGGAAAGCGCCCAGGATGAGCGCCATGGTTTGCTCGGCCACGGAATGTTCGTTGGTGCCGGGCGTGATGGTGACGGGAATCTTCAAGCGCGTGGCCGCGGGCACGTCGATGGCGTCGTAGCCGACTCCCATCCGTGCGATGGCTCGCAGCTTGGACGCGCCGAGGACCGCGGGCGTGAATGGATCCATGCCGGCTAGCACGCCGTCGATTCCATCCAACTGCGCGATCAGGGCGGATTCGGTCATTTTTGTCTCGTCGACGGTCGCATCGACGACTTCCAATCCGGCCCGCGTGAGGGCGTCGCGATAAGGACCGGGGGCATTGCGCAATGCGGTTGGAGTGACGAGAATTCGGGTCATGGCGTGGTCTATTGTTGCCTGGAGATTCGATGAAGAAAGCCATTGGCACGGCACAACACGGTTCTAGCGGAGAGTGTCTAGCCGTTCAAGCGGACTCATTCCAAGGGCGTCGCAAAAAAGAAGAGACAGGAGCCCGACATTCGAGCTCCTGTCCCTGTGCCTTCTCATTCTGTTCCGATTGGAACAAAATTGCTCAGTAGAACCTTTACTTCTTTAGCACCACGAACATGCTGCCCTTTCCCGAAGGTGCGCGAACGGAAAGGGTGACGCCTTTCTCGGGCGACTGTCCGGCCATCGCTTTTTCAAACTCGCCGACGGTTGTTACATCTCGCAATTCCTTACCCACCATGACCTTCATAACCAACATGCCTTCGGTGACCCCTCGGTCGGCGGCGATGCCCGCCGGATTGACTCCGGTGATCAAGACTCCTTTGTAGCCGGTGTAACCGAATTGCTCGGCCAACGCGGATGACATATCGGCGACTTCCAAACCGAAGTCCTTGTTGTTGTAACCGGAATCGGCCGTCGATCCCTTCTCATTGCCGCGAGCATTGGGCTGACTCGCGACGGCGTCCTCGGGCAACGGCTTGACGACGACCGAGAGGGTCATCGGCTTGCCGCCGCGAAGGATCTTCACTTCTTGCTTCGAGCCGGTCGCGGTCTGCTCGACCCTGGATTGCAAGTCGCGCATCTTGTTGACGTGGACTCCGGCGTACTCGGTCACGATGTCGCCAGGGAGGAAGCCGGCCTCGGCGGCGGGCGAACCGGGCATGACCTGTCCGACGAGCAAGCCGTCGTTTCGCGTCACGCCGAATTGCGCGGCGAGGTCGCCGCTCACTTCTTGCAGGCCGACGCCCAGGTAGGCTCGCTGCACGAGTCCCTTGTCGAGCAATTGCTTGACGACCCACTTGGCCTCGTTGACGGGGATCGCAAAGCCGACACCCTGGAATCCGCCGCTGCTCGAGGCAATGGCCGTGTTGATGCCGACGACTTCACCATCGAGGTTCACCAGAGGGCCACCGGAATTGCCGGGATTGATCGCGGCATCGGTCTGGATGTAGGCCGTGCGGGTCTCGCCTAGCGAGCGTCCCTTGCCGCTGATAATGCCGGCGCTGACGGTCGATTCTTGGTTGAAGGGGTTGCCGACTGCGATGACCCAGTCACCCACTTCGAGGGCAGCGGAATCGCCCAACGGAGCGGCGGGCAACGTGCCGGCTCCTTCGATGCGAATCACGGCCAAGTCGGTTTGCTTGTCGGTCTTGATGTCTTTGGCGGCAAACTCGCGACCGTCGGAGAGCTTGACGGTGACCTGGTCTGCGCCATCGACCACGTGGTTATTGGTCAGAATGATTCCCGACTTGTCGATGATCACGCCCGAGCCCATGCCCGCGTGCCTGGGGACAAAGCGTCGGGACGAACCGCCTTCGCCCTGGCCGGGCAGATCCTTGAAGAAGTTCTCGAAAGGAGTGCCTTTGAATGGGTTCTCGCCGCGACCCTGCAACTCGGGGGCGTTTTCGGCGACCGCACGGGCTTTGCTCTTAGACGTGATCGTTACGACCGTGGGAACCGTGGCTTGGGCTGCGCCGCGGAAGGCGAGCGAGAGCTCCTTCGCGTAGTGATGGGCCTCTTTGTGCTTGGCGTCTTGGGGTACGCCCTGCACCTGTTCCTGAGCGCTGGTTTGCCCGTGCCGCAACGCGGCCCCGCCGCCTACCGCGGCCGCCAGCGCTCCGACAAGCAACAGTCGCATGCCTAATGGATGTGTGACAAGTTTCATAGTACCAATCCTCCTCCTGTACTTCGCCAGAGATGTGCTGGAGCCAGCCGCGAGAAATGTGTCCGAACGGCGGGCAGGGGTTCTACCGGACTCTGTGGTAGATACGTCAGGATCGTTCCGGGTGTTCGCGGGAGGTTTTGCCGCGGTAAGATTTACCTTTTTCATGGTGACGGTTGCTGACCCGTGACCGGGCCCTGCGCCGCGGCTTGCAAGCATTGACAAAACCTGTGGCGGCAGTTAGGTTTACGTATTGAAATTGCCCGTTTCCTTCCCGTTTGGGCCGCTCGGATGACCGATTCCCCTGAGCCCGGCCAGTACGTTCGGAACGCGTCCTTCCTGGAGAGTTGCGAAGAGCGGATTGCTTATAAATTCCGCAGCAAGTCGCTGCTGGTCGCCGCGCTTACGCATGCTTCCGGCGCTCAGCACCGGTTGGCTTCAAACGAACGCCTGGAGTTTCTCGGCGACGCTATCCTGGGCGCCGTCGTGTGTGAGATTCTGTTCAATAACTACCCCGAGTACCTCGAAGGGGAGCTGACCAAGGTCAAAAGCGTGGTGGTCAGCCGGCAAACCTGCGCTAAGGTGAGCCAGGCTCTGGGGCTCGAGGAGTTCTTGATCCTCGGCAAGGGGATGACGAGCCACCCGAGTGTGCCGCCTTCGCTGTTGTCCGATGTTTTCGAGTCGCTCGTGGCGGCCATGTACCTCGACGGCGGCGACGCCGCGGCTCGGGCGTTCATCAAGCGGCATATTGGCCCCGAGATCGAGCTGGCCGCCGGTGGTGAGCACGGCGACAACTTCAAGTCGCAGTTGCAGCAACTGGCCCAGCGGCAATACGGCAGCACGCCCACCTACCAGTTGCTCGACGAGAAGGGGCCCGACCACAGCAAGTGCTTCAAGATTTCGGCCCAGATCGGCCGCGACCGCTACCAGCCGGCTTGGGGACGGAACAAAAAGGAAGCCGAGCAACGGGCGGCCCGCAATGCGCTCTCGGAGATCAGCGGCGAGATCGCGCCGTTTCCGTCGGAGGAAACGCCATGACGGGCAAGGCGAGGCAACTTAGACGGATTCGCACGCAGGGTGGCACGTCCCTGAGCGCAGAGAAGGGCGTGGTTTTAGTGCCGAATCACTAGTGCTGTGTCAAACCTTCATTTGCGGGTAGCGGAACTCGTGAGAGTTCCGTATTACCCTGATTCTGTCGCGAACATCAGAAGTCTTACGACTTCTGCTACCCAAAATCTGAGCATTGACAAAGCACTAGAGCTGGTTGCAAAACCGAATTTGGGTGCCACTGCTGGCTTGTCCAGCAGTGCGACGCGGGAAACAGCACTGCTAGACGAGCTAGCAGTGGCACACATCGGCTGCCAGAACCCGATTTTGAGACCGGATCTATCAAAGGACTCAGGCGAAAGGATACGCCCCATGACGGTTCGAGCCGTCGTACTTCTCTCCGGCGGCCTCGACAGCATGCTGGCGGTCCGCATCTTGCAGCTTCAGGGCATCGAGGTCGAAGCGCTGAACTTTCGCACGCTTTTCGTCTGCTGCCAGGACACGGCCGCACAGGCCGCGCACGAGTTGGGCGTCAAGCTCTCGGTCGTAAGCGAGAAGGACGACTATCTCGATCTGGTCCGCCGGCCGAAATACGGATACGGCCGCGGCGCGAATCCTTGCGTCGACTGCCGCATCTACATGTTCGCGCTGGCCGAGAAATGGATGCGACGGACAGGCGCTGCACTGGTTGCCAGCGGTGAAGTCGTCGGGCAGCGACCCATGAGTCAGAAGAAACGCGATCTGGCGCGAATCGCGCACCACTCGGGCCTGGAGGATCGGTTGCTGCGTCCGCTGTCGGCCAAGCTGCTTCCAGCTACCGCGCCCGAGCGAGAAGGACTGATCGACCGCGACGCGCTGTACGACTTTTCGGGCCGCGGCCGCAAGGGGTTGATCGCGCTGGCAGGGCAGTTGGGCCTGAAACGCATCCCTCAACCCTCGACCGGGTGCGCCCTGACCGAGCCGCAATTCGCCACCAAGGTACACGACCTGGTGCAACTCGATCCGCGGGGAACCCGCTGGGATTTTGAGCTCTTAAAGATCGGTCGGCACGTGCGTCTGGACCGGGCGACGAAAGTAGTCGTGGGCCGCCGCGAGGAAGAAAACGAGCGCTTGCAGCGGATGTACGATGAGCGCGAGTCGGAGCGCGTGACGCTGGTGTCGCCCGAGAACTTCATCGGGCCGGTGGCGCTATTGATTGGCCCGGCCAGCGAAGAGGCGTTGCAGTTCGCCGGGGGGTTGCTTCTGCGCTATTCAAAGCACAGCGAAATCGAACAGCCGCGAGCGATTGTGCTCCAGGGCGTCAATCGCCGCGAGATTGCACTTTCGATCGATGACAGGGCCGCGGCGGCGGTGAGCTTGTAGGTGACGGCGTTTCCTTACCGACTTGGGATTGGGTTACTCCTGGACTACGCGAACGGCTGACCGAAATTCCTTAGCCGGCAATCCGTTCATTTGAGTTCGATGGTCACCTTCTGGATCTTGCCCGTGAACTTGTTGTCGCCCAGTTTGTAGTCCTCGGTCACCGGCGTTTCGCCGTCGAGGCCGACGTCGGCGCCTTCGTCGGCGGAGAAGGCGTAGCCTTGCGTGCGGTCGATCCGACCTTCGGCGACTTTCTCGCCGTTGACCAGGATCGTTCCTGTCCCGCCTTTGCCGGCTCCGCCGCCGTCGTACGTGAATTCGTAACGGATCGTCACCTTGCCCTCGGGCAGCGCTTTGAGCGAGGCGACTTTGGAAGCGCTGAGGCCGAGGAAGTTGTAGGCGTACGTGGGCTTGCCATCCTTGAGGTACAAGCTCCAGCCGCCGAAGCGGCCCGCCTGCGAGAGGATCACACCATTGGCGCCCCCTTGGGGAATCGTGACGTCGGCGGTGATGGTGTGCGAACGATTCTTGGTATTGATGAAGACGTTCTCCGTCATTCCCAGCATGCCCTCGTAGACCGTCAGCGAGGTGCGACCGGCCATCAGGTCAGGCCGGCCCACGAGGGCGGCGTTCAAACGCTCGAGAACCCGATCGTCCAGGGGCAACACCTGGTTCTTGACTGCTTCGGTCAGGAACAGCGTCTGCAACTCCTTGAGCTTGTCGGGGTGCTTGGCGGCCAAATCGTTCGCCGAGCTGAAATCTTCGTCGACGTGATACAGCTCCCATTTGTCCTCGAGCAACGGACGCCGAGGAGCGCGCTCCCAAGCGGCGCGATGGACCGTGTGGGCCAGCCAGCCGTCGTGGTAGATGCCGCGGTTGCCGAAGATCTCGAAGTACTGCGTCTTGTGCCGATCCTTCGCTTTGGCATTCGCGAACGTGTACAGCATGCTTACGCCTTCGATCGGAGTTTGCGGCGTGGTGTTGACCATTTTGGGCTCCGGCAAACCGGCAGCTTCGAGGATCGTGGGCGCGATGTCGATGACGTGGTGCCATTGCGACCGAATCTCGCCCTTGGCCGCAATCCCCTTGGGCCAGTGGATCACCATGCCGTTGCGGGTGCCGCCGTAGCTGCCGGCCACCTGCTTTGTCCAGGTAAACGGCGTATCACCCGCGACCGCCCAGCCGGCCGCGTAATGGCCGTAGGAGTTCGGACCGCCCAGATCGTCGATGTGCTTGAGGATCTCCGGGACCGATTCGGGCACGCCGTTGAAGTAGGTCATCTCGTTGAACAGGCCGTTCATGGTGCCTTCGCCGCTGGCGCCGTTGTCTCCGACGATGTAGAAGATGAGCGTATTGTCCAACTGGCCGAGGTCTTCGATGGCCTGAATGACGCGGCCGACCTCGAAGTCGGCGTATTCACCATAGCCGGCGAAGACTTCCATTTGGCGGGCGAAGAGCCGTTTCTCGTCGGCGCTCAGCTTGTCCCAGTCCTTGATGGCCTCGGGCTTGCGGGCGAGTTTGGCGCCCGCCGGAACGACGCCCAGCTTGATCTGGCGGGCCAGCGTTTCTTCACGAAGTTTGTCCCAGCCTTGGTCGAACTTGCCTTGGTACTTGGCGATCCACTCCTTCGGCACATGGTGCGGGGCGTGTGTGGCGCCGGGGGCGAAGTAGGTGAAGAACGGCTTGTCGGGCGTCAGCGATTTCTGAGCGCTCGTCCATTTGATGGCCTGGTTGGCGAGGTCGGTCATGAAATGGTAGTTCGGATCCTTCGGAATCTCGATGCGGCTCATGTCTTCGTAGATGGCCGGCGACCACTGGTTCGTTTCGCCGCCGATGAACCCGTAGAACTTGTCGAAGCCACTGCGCGTGGGCCAGCGGTCGGTGGGACCGGATGGGCTGACTTCCCAAGCAGCGGTCTCATGCGACTTGCCGAAGGCGGCCGTGCTGTAGCCGTTAAGCCGCAACATTTCGGCCAGTGGCGCGACAGCATTGGGGCGCTGGCCTGTCTGGCCGGGGAACGCCGTGGCCGTTTCGGTGATTGATCCCATGTTGCAGACGTGATGATTGCGGCCGGTGAGCAGTGCCGCGCGGGTTGGCGAGCAGAGCGCGGTGGTGTGGAATTTGTTGTAGCGAAGTCCGCCCTGGGCCAGTCGCTCGAGCGTCGGCATGTGGATCGGCCCCCCGAACGCGCTCGACTGGCCGAAGCCCATGTCGTCGATGAGCACGACCAGCACGTTGGGCGCTTGAAGCGGGGCCTTGACCTCGAAGCGCGGCGGCGCCTTGGCGTTGCGTGCGTCGAGCGTTGTGATCGGTGCAATTCTTGGCTCGGGGATCGGCAGCACCGACCGATCGAGATTCGACACGGGCTTGGCAGGGGCGACTGCTCTGGAAATCGGGGCCTCGGTGGCTTTACGTTGCGCAGCCTGCGCCTCAACGCGCGCCACGTCGCAGGCGAACACGGCGGCGATTCCGAATAACACTGCGGTCAATGACAGTACTTTTGTTCGCATGGCTTTTCACCTGAGGTTGTTCAACAAAATGAATCTCGTCGCGGATAGGGGACGCTAGTTGTCGAATTGAAAGATCCGCTTCCAGTCGTCCTTCATGCTAATGACAGTCCAACCCTTTTGCTTGGCCTCATCGTACAGCGCCTGAGAAAAGGTTCCGACCTTTGAGTTGGGCAGCCCGTTTGCGGGGCCGTAGGCATATTCGCGCTGGGCGTCGTCGTGCAGCACCAGCATCATGAGCCTGGCGCCATCGCCTGCGCCGGTGTATTCCAGCATTTGCTGATCGCCGGCCGTGTTGCCGAAGGCCGCGCGCGGCCGACGACCGATGATCAGATTGATGCCTTCGACCTTGCCCCCTTTGTCGTCAATCAGCAAAATCTCGGGCAGCTTCACCAATTCTGGCTGGCCATTGGGGCCGTAGGCGTATTTGACCTGGCCCGCGGAACCGATCACTTGTTCGGGCGGCACGCCATAGACCGACTCGGCATAGACGCGGACGAACTCTTGTCCGCCACCGGTGACGATGTACGTTTTGTACCCATTGGCGCGGAGGTACCGCATCGTCTCGAGCATCGGCTGATAGATCAGTTCCGTGTAAGACCGCTTGAAGCGCGGATGTTTGGCGGTCGCGAGCCACTTCTTCACGATCGCGTGAAACTGCTCGATCGTCATGCCAGTGTGCGTCTCGGCGATGACGCGCTCGAAATCTTGGATCGAGAATTCGGCTAGCGCCGCGCGATCGCCGGCAAGAATCGTGGCGAACGGCTGCTTCGTTTTCCAGTCGGGATGCTGGGGCGCAAGCTCCTTGACACGGTCGATGGCGAAGACCACTTGCGCGTACAGCGGCTGCTCGACCCACAGCGTTCCGTCCTGGTCGAACGTGGCGATGCGTTGGGCCGGTGGTACGAACTTGGGGCTTCCCTGCGTCGTGGTGGCCTCGACGAATTTGACGATCGCCTGCTTGGCCGGGCCGTCGTTCCACGAAGCGAGTGGATCGGACTGGGTCGGCGCTTTTGGAGGTTGTAACTTCTGAGCTTGCCCTCTCGCGATGACGGCCGACGATGCGCACAGGGCCAGAACCGCGACAACGAGTTTGATTCTTGACGCATTCATGGTGAGTTCCAGTTCTCCAAAGTCATCTACGAGAGATTTCGCTTCATGGCTGCAGCGCACCACACGGCCATCAGCGCGTGCAGGGCGACCGCCGGCCACAAGGCCATGCCGTGCTGTCGAAGGCCGATGCCGGCATAAGCGAGAATGGCGACGGCGGCGATATTGTACAGCAATATCGCTGCTACCAGACCTCTGCCGGCGTGGCTGCGCGTGTCATTGCGTGCCAGCCAACAGGCCAGGCCCAACGCCAGCAATCCCGCGCCACCGACGCGCGCCACGGTCAAACCGGCGGATGATTCCAGCGGCGCGCCGACCAGCAAGGCGACCACTGCCGAAGGGAAACCCAGCAGCGCTATTCCAGCGCCTGCTTCGATCGCCGCGGTCACGATGCACAGGGTCTTCACGGAAATTGAACTACTGGACAAATGGCGACAAAAGTTGTTTCCGGCATTGCTTTGGGTGGCCGGTGTTCACTCTTTATTTTCCAGCCTGGTTCGGTTGTTCGAGACGCACCAGCACCCAACGATCGGTCTTGCCGTTCTTGTGGATCAGCGCCGGCGCGTCACCTTGCGTGATGTTGCTCAATCCGGCTTCCAGGACGCAATTCGTGTTGTCGCCAACGGTGAACGCGACGCGCTTAGTCTGCGGGTCGACCGCACCGTGGATCGGCAGCGTATGATCGGTGGCTTCGTCGGTGTAGTTGCCGCGCAATACACCTTGCTTATTGATTGCCAACTGCAAGATCAGTTGCGGGTGATCCTGCTCGTTGCGGACCATTGCGAAGACACCCAAGGGCAGCCATTGATCTGTGGGCGAGGTTTTGGCTTCGGTCCCGGTCTCGGCCAGATCGGCGGCCTGTTGGCTGAACTCTTCGGCCGTTCCGGCGCTCTGCCCATCGACGTTCACGTTTCCGTCGACGCACGTCACGTTGTTCCCGTAGTCGTAAGAGACGGGTGCGGCAGCCCCGTATCCCCCGTAGGTGGCAACCGAATTCCAAGTCGCCGGCGCCCACGCGGCCGTTGCCAAACCGGCGCCAACCCAAGCGCCCGGATGATCGCCGTACCAACCTTGGCCGTACATGTCGGGCCGGTCAAACGTATTCCGCACGGCCGCGTAACCGGCTGCGCCCGAAAGATGGGGCGAGTTACGATTGGCGACGGCCGCGCCCGCGGCTGCGCCTTCCGCGCCGGAAACATTGGGCGAACTGCGATTGGCCACGGCTGCACCGGCGGCAGCGCCTTGCGCACCTGTCGCCGCGGGTGAATTGCGATTGGCCGCTGCCGCGCCGGCCGCTGCGCCCTGAGCGCCCGTCGCCTTAGGAGCGTTGCGATTGGCGGCCGCAGCCCCAGCCGCCGCGCCTTGCGCGCCGGTGGCCGAGGGAGAATTGCGATTTGCCGCGGCAGCACCGGCTGCGGCGCCTTGGGCGCCCGAGGCGGTGGGGGATTTGCGATTCGCGGCGGCCGCGCCTGCCGCGGCGCCTTGCTCACCCGACGCATTGGGTGACTTGCGATTGGAAGCGGCGGCTCCTGCCGCGGCGCCCTCGGTGCCCGAGGCGTTGTGTGCAGCGCCGGTTGGCTTGCCGTGCTGTGTACCTGCGCCACTGAATTCGGACCAGTTGCCACCCGGTGCTTTTCTTGCGCCGCCGGCTTGCCGACCACCGGAGGGCTCACGACCCGCACCTCCCTCGGGCTTGCGCTGGCCCGCGGAGCCGCCTTGCGGTCGCGCGCCGCCGCGTCCACGTTGCTCGCCGCGCGCGCTCGTTGCTGCCAGGCACAGCGCCATCACGAAAGTGAGACCGACAAGTTGGCGCAACATGGCTATTCCTCGCAGTGTTTGAAGAGTGGACGGAATTGGTGGAAATCGTTGATTCAACCCGCCTCAAGAACCGGTCTTTGGCATCGTGTGATTGCCGCTGAGAGTTTGTCTCGTAGTGTTTGTTCGTGCGTCGCACTGCTGGACGAGCCAGCAGTGGCGCCCAACTTTGGGCTCGTAAGCACGTTGGACTATTGTCCGTGACGCAACTGGATGGCCTTCTCAATCTGTCCCTTCACAGCCTCCATGTTGAAGCTGGCGCCCTTTTGCATGGGCGGGAACTCGATGAAGGTCTCGGCGCCCTTCGCCACTACCTGCTGCACGAAGACGAACCTCCAGAACTCGTACGCGAACCAGTCGTAGTACGAAATCGAGCCGTTGTCCTTGCCGTTGTACATGCCGGTCCGCTCAAACGGGTCCAGACGCAAATTGACCAGAATTGGCCAGTCGACCTTCAAGGTTGCGCCAAGCCAGCCGTTGGGCTGATCCGTAAAGCGGTACTTGTAGTCGTTCACGCGAGCGGCACTCAGGGTGCCCTCGGTGAAGTAGAAAATCTCCTTGCGCTTCGAGGGGCCCTTGCCGGTGATCAGGTCGAGTTGGTTGTAACCGTCGAGGTGGACTTTGTAGTTGCGGTCGCCGAGCTGCTTGCCTTTTTGCAACTCATCCACGATGTTCGGGTTTCCGGCCGCCGCGACAAAGGTTGGGAACCAGTCGAGGCCAGAGATAATGCCGTTCTCAACTTTGCCAGCGGGCACCTTGCCCGGCCAGCGGATGATTGCCGGCACGCGAAAGCCGCCTTCGAGCGCGGTTCCCTTGCCGCCGGCGAATGGAGTCTGCCCGCCGTCGGGCCAGGTGAAGTTCTCGGCGCCGTTGTCGGTGCTGAAGGCGAGGATGGTGTCGTTTTCCAGGCCGTTGTCGGTCAGATACTTCATGACCGAGCCGACAATGTCGTCGAGCTGCGCCATGCCGGCCTCTTGAATGCTCCAGCCGTTGTCCGCATTGCGCTTCGACTCGTACTTTTCTGAAAGGTGCGTGACGACGTGCATGCGGGTCGGATTGAGCCACAAGAAGAAGGGTTTATTCTCCTGGCGGGCCTTGTCGACGAACTTCAGCGAAAGGTCGAGGATTTCGTCATCCACGGTTTCCATCCGCTTGGGATAGAGCTCGCCGGCGTCTTCGATCTTCTGCTTGCCAATAGCGCCCCAGCGCGGTTGTACGGTGGAGTCGTTGGTGGTCGTGGCCCACGAGTGAACCATGTTCCGCGGCCCAATCGTTGATTTCAGCGATTGGGGATAGTTGCGGTGGGCTGGATCTTCCATCGCATCGAGGTGATACAGATAACCGAAAAACTCGTCGAAGCCGTGGACCGTGGGCAAGAACTTGTTCAGGTCGCCCAGGTGGTTCTTGCCGAACTGCCCCGTCGCATAGCCCATCGACTTGAGTGCGGTCGCGATGGTGACGGCCTGCTCGGGGATTCCGATGGGAGAACCGGCCTGGCCGACCGTGGTCATGCCGGTACGGATTGGCAACTCGCCCGTGATGAAGTTGGCGCGGCCTGCCGTGCAGCTTGCTTCGGCGTAGTAGTCGGTGAAGAGCATCCCTTGAGCGGCTAGCTTATCGAGATTGGGCGTGCGACCCGCCATGATCCCACGGTGATACGCGCCGATGTTGAACCAGCCGATGTCGTCTCCCATGATGAAGATGATGTTAGGCTTTTTTCCGCTGCCACCGGGCGCACGGCCACCTTGGGCTTGCGCGAGCAACGTCTCACCCGGAGCGACTCGAGCGCCGACTTGTGCGAGCAGTGCAGATCGCTCGCCGCCCTCGATGCAACAAGGCGCCTGCGAAGTGTTCGCAGCGGAGGTCGCGCTGGCTGCCGATTCGACGGGCAGCGAACGCAAATCGCTGGGGGCCGCCTCGGCACGCCATAAGAAACTTAGATCGCCCGTCGCGGCGACGTATCCCAGCAGCGCACCGGCTGCCACAAACATTGCGGCGTGAAACTTGGAACTCTTCAGCATGTTCTGGCCTGCGGATTTCGGGAGAAACAGAAGGATGAATAATGGGTGCGCACCTCCGATACAATCCGGCACGTCGCCATGCCAGTTGTCGTCGCGCGCAAACACACGAGTGTCGTACCACGCCCCAGTACGGAGCCCCAGAACAGAAAGCAACGCAGCACACGTAACTCGACCGCCCAATGCACGGTCTGCCTCGGTCCGTGTCCCACCACGCTCTTGAGAATCTTGTTAGCCATCCACGTGCGCTAGATTCGTGTCGCGCGGGACGGCTCGCTTGAAATGATGAGTATGATGATCATGCGCTTCGGAATTGCCCCTGTCAACGGTTGAAGTGCGTCAACGGTCGAATGGCAGGATGAGCAGGACTGAATGGCAACGTGAGCAGGATTGGCGCTATCGATTCACGTGTACGACCTTGGCAGGCGGAAAGCCGTTGAAGTAGGTCGACGAAGCGTGGCTGTACGCGCCGATGTTCTCGCTATAGACCAGATCGCCCAGTTCCAGCTCCGGCAAGGGCTCGCCCAGTGAGACCGTGTCGAGCGCGTCGCACGTGGGGCCGAAGACCGAGCAGACCTGGGTGGGGCCTTTCTTGAAGGCCTTCACCGGGTAGTGGATGTGGTCGAAGATCACGCCCGAGTAGGTGTGGTAGACGCCGTCGTCGATGTAGTAGCACTGCTTCCCATCGCGCACGGCTTTGCCGATCACCGTGGCCACAAGTGCTCCGGCCGATGCCACCAAAAACCGTCCGGGCTCGGCCAGGATCTCCATGTTCTTGGGAAACAACCGATTGAGGTCCGCATTGATTGCTTTCGCTAATTGCGGAAACGGCTTGACGTGCTGGTCGTAGGGCGTGGGGAAGCCGCCGCCGATGTCGAGGATTTTGACCTGCGGATAACCGCGGGCGTGCGCTTCCTTGAAGATGCCGGCCGCCAGATTCAAGGCCTGCGTGTAGTTTGTGAAATTCGTACACTGGCTGCCGACGTGAAAGCTGAGCCCCTCGACGACCAGGCCCGCATGGAATGCGCAATCGATCAGGTCGACGGCCTCGCCGGAAGCAGCCCCGAACTTCGACGAGAGCTCGACGACCGCGCCCGTGTTGGGCACGCGCAGCCGCAGCATTAACCCCGCCCGCGGCGCATGCTTCTTGATCTTGGCGATCTCGGCATGGTTGTCGTACGTCATCAGCGGCTTGTACGGGTCGAGCTCGACAAGCGTGCGATTGTCCTTGATCGGATTGGCGTAGACGATCTTGTCCCAGATGAACGCTTGCCGCTCTTTGGCCGGCAGCGATTCGATGTTCTTGTGGACGACGTGAAACTCGGCCATGGAAGCGACGTCGAAGCTCGCACCGGCCTCGTACAACGTCTGCACGATCGCGGGGTCGGAGTTCGCTTTCACTGCGTAGTAGGCCTGTACCCGTGGCAGATGTTTGCGGAATGACTCGTACTGCTTGCGCAGCGCGTTGTGATCGACGACAAACAGCGGCGTGCCGTGTTCCTTCGCCAGTTTCTGCAGCACGCGGGGTGCAACCATCAGTCGCGATCTCCCACCAAGAAGTTCTTGAATTGCCAGGGGTCATTCGCATCGACCGACGTCTGCCTGAAGCCGTCGAAGACGTCCGTGTACCCCACGAGCGGCGTCCAGTCCGAGGGCGTCGAGATGAACTTGCCCAAGTAGGGCCTTGCGATATCGAGGACAAAGTCGTGCGGAAGATCGTCGGGCAGGCAGACACCGCGCTGGGGATTCTCGATCATCCACATCAGCGCGGCCACCACGGAGATGGCCACTTGCATGGTCGTGGCGTTCTGATGCGGCACCAGGCGGCGCGATTCCTCGATACTCAGGTCGGTGCCGGTCCACCATGAGTTATAGGTGTGGCCCATCAGCAGTGCGCCCAAGATGTCGGCGCCGCTGGTGATTTCGTCGCCCATAATCCGCAGCTTGGGTTGCAGCTCGTAGTCGTAGCCGCGCAGCTCGTTGAGCGAGGCGATGGCCGCGTCGCAGGGGCAGTAGGCGTAGTGAACTGTCGGCCGGTAGATCGCCCGCTCGCCTTCCCACACGGTGAGCTTATCGGAAATCGTGAAGGCCTCGCCGTGGCGTACCACCATGCCGCGGATCGTATAGTTGGGCACCCAGGATCGGACCCAAGTGTTCAAGCCCATCCGCGCCAGGCAGATCTGGTTGCGGGGGCCGTCTTCGTGTTGATAAGCGTCGGGCGGCAGTTCCTTCTCGTGCGTACCCCAGCCCATTTCGGCCGTGGTCGTGCCTTCCTCGCGGAAACCCTCGACGCTCCACGTGTTCACGAACTCGTCGACCTGCTTGGGCTGGTCGCTGATTTGCGTATCGCGTTCCGAGCAGTGGATGACCTTGACGCCGAGCTTCATGGCCAGGCGATTGAAGGTGCGATCGGCGATGAACTGCTGGACTTGTTCGGCGTCGGCTGCGGCGAGCTTTTTGTCGGCGAGCGCCCGCTGGCCGATATCCAAAAGCGCCTGCTTGGTGAAGTGCGAGATCAGGCCCGGATTCGCGCCGTGTTCGAGCACGGCGGTTGGGCCGGGCGAAGTCCACTTGGCCTTCATCCGCCGGATGTGCATGTGGCGGTAGTAGAGCGTCCGCTGCGTCGGGTGCGAGTACAGGTCCCGGTCGTAGGGGTCCCAGACTTCGACCGAGGTGTTGAGGTACCGCACGCCGTGGTCGTGGCACCACTGGACGATCTCGCAGCAATCGATGTTCCAGGCCAGGTCCACCAAGATGTCGCCCGCCGAAACGTGCTGGGCCAGCACGCGGCCCAAGTTCTCGGGCGCGATCCGCTCGCGCACGAACCGCACGCCCTGGTCGGTCCAGGGCTTGAGCGCCGCGGCACGGTCGTCGAAATCGATGACGGTAATGTTCGCGGGCGGCACACGAATGTGCTTGAGCAGAATCGGCAGCGTACACTGCGAAACCGAGCCGAAGCCGACGACCAACACCCGCTTGTCAAATGGAACCATCCCTTTTCCTCCCGTCATCAACAGACCTCCCGGTGGACGATTGTGCGAAGCCCCATATTCTTGGGAGGAAGGGGCTCGGGGTCAACGGGGTGGGGAAAACTGCACTTAGTCCGATCCCAGGGAACTTCGAGAAACAGCTCGATTTCGTTCCTGGAACGTCTTGCAATCGTCGGATCACGTCGCGCATGTGCGACTAAGAAGAAATTCGGCGGCTTACGGCCAGTTGAATTCACCACTTGGTGCAGCGTGTTTGACCTCATCACAAATCGATTCAAATCGATCGAAATACTCATGCGCAAGGTCGGCGGGGTCCAACGAAAACGCTTCCTGAGCTCGTCGAAGGCAAAGCTCCGCCGCGACACGTCGCGCCTCCGAATGAAAATCAGCATAGACTTCCGCTGCGGTTTCGAGATCTCCCGCATTTCGCATTCCGTAGTCAGCGACCCAAAGGCAATATACAAGCTTTTCCCATGGTGAGAGGCTTGCCATGCCGCCGCAGGCTCTTTTTTGGATAATCATGTCACCGATTTCGATTGCCCAGTTGTCATTGTCGGTGGGGAACGTCATGTTTGTTGCCGCCTAACAGCTAAGCTCAAGATCCGTAGCCCGGAAGGCGCCATTACCGCACCGCCAACCGCGCCAGCACTGATCGATATCGTCCACGTTGGGCGACGGTGACCCAGCCCAGAAACAGATTCACACCCAGCGAGGCGAACAAGACCATCAGCGCGGCGTTGAGCGACATCCAGATGGGTTTTGTTTCAACATTGCCGGCTGCGTCGAAGCCCTTGGGTAGATCGTCCGAGGGGGAACCGCCGTCTTGAGGAGACTCGTTGGTCGCAGCGGCGGGGCCTGATTTGGATACATCGGCCATTGCCGCGATGGGGGCTGCGCTTGCGCCGCTCACTTGTTGGTTGCCGGTTGGCTTTTGATTTCCAATCCCTTGGCGATCGCCAACTGGCTGAGCGGGAAGTGGCCGGCTGCCTGGCTCGGGCGTCATTGCGCCAGGGGCGTCGGTTTTTGCCGTTTGCGCGATCGCGGGCAGCGGTTCGCCGTCGTGCGGCAGCGGGTCGCTGCCCGAGGTGATGCGGTAGCTCTGCACGCCGCCCAACGACTCCGGCAAATGGAAGAACAGATCGCGGCCGCTCTTGATCGAATCGAGCGTCTCGGGCTCGATCTGAAGGATGTACTCATAGCCGCCGCCGGCAATCGGCTGCCAGCCCTGGTCGACGCCCAGCGTTGCCGTTGCCATCAATACGAGCCAAGTAGTCATGGTAAGCGTCTCAACAACAGAATTGTTCCGCGAGAAAGTTAGCCGCCTCGCTCGCGAGGCGTTTCGCCGCCGCGGGCCATCACCCGTTCGATTCGAGTCATCACGCCAATCGCCGCGTCCGCGGAGCGCCTCGCGAGCGAGGCGGCTAACTTGGATCGACCGTCGCGACAGCAGCAGGTATCGTATCTCGCCGTCGCGGCGGACGTAAAGACAATCGGCTGCAATTCACGACAACGCCCGAAGCGTCGCAGCGCACTATTTCCGTTTTCCGCGAACGGACTTCGCGTTGGAACCGTCCATCTTGGGGTCGTTCATCGACGTCAGTTCGGTGTGCAGCATGTTCAGCAGGGCTTGCAAGAAGGCCATGGCCATCGGGCCGATGAAGATGCCGATGGGCCCCATCGCCTTCACGCCGCCCAGCACGCTCAACAGGGCCAATAGGGGGTGCAGGCTCGCTTGGCCTTGCAGCACCATCGGCTTGATCAGATTGTCGATCATCGAGACGACGAGCGCGCCGTAGACGGCCAGTGAGATAGCGGAAATCGGACTGTCGCCGACGAAATACAACCACAGCGCGCAACCGCCCCAGACGCCCGCGGCGCCCACGAAGGGAACCATTGCCAGGAACATCGTCAGCACGGTCAGCAGGAAGACGCTCTCGAAGCCAGCAAAGTAGTAGCCGATGCTGGCCAGCAGCCCTTGTGCGAAGGCCGAGAGCAGCGTGGCCACGACCACCGCGCGGCTGACCGTGGCGAATTCGGTGAGCAGTTGCTCTTCGTAGCGGTCATCCAAAGGCGAGAGCCGCATCAGCGTGCGAATCATGCCGGGGCCATCGGCCAGAAAGTAGTACAGCGAAATAATCATCACGCCCAAGCCGATGAGCAGACTGCCCAGGAACTGGCCCGTGCCCAAGACCAGCGGTCCGGCGATCTCGCGCACTTTCGCCAGCAGTGCGTTGCGCTGTTCGGCGTCGGGATTGAGTTGTCGGCGGAGCCAGCGGGTCCAAGCCGATCCGAGCACCTTGTCGCGAAAGGTGGCCAGCGCCGTGTCAGTCGCTTCGATGGCCGCGGGAAATTCCGGGCTAGCCGGATTGGTCGCCTTCAGTTGTTCGATCAATTCGTGCAGCGTCTGCCAACTTGTCGTTAGTTTGTAGCGGCGATCCGTAGTGAGACGTTCGAGCTCCGCTGGATTGTCCAGTCCCAATTCCGTGCGAATTAAATTCGCTTGGTGGTCCAGCGCATCGATGGCCTGAAGCTGCTGCGACACTTGCCCAGGCAGATCTTCGAGCGCGGGCCCCTTGCGTAACTCGCCGAGTGTATCGCGAAGCTGGTCGAGCCGCTCCAGGGAGCCGGGGGGCGGCATATTGAAGCCAAGGTCGTCGCTGAGCTTGCGCAAACTGTCGCCGACGACCACTTGCTGCTCAGTGTCCGTGGCCAACTTGTACGCCTCGCCGGCCGCCTGACCTAGGATCAGCAGCGTCGGCACCAGCACGATCAGCAGGATCGAGACCGTGGTGGCCGCCGCGGCAAGCCGATCATAGCCTCGGAAGCGGGCGACAAAGTACTGGTGCAGCGGCCGGAAGACGACGACCAGCAGCACGGCCAAGAACATCGGCAGCAGGAAGCTGGCCATGACCTTGTACGAGAGTGCGGCCACGATCAGCAGCACCACGACTAGTACTACCAGCGACACGATCCGCGACATGGCGTGACTCCTGAGTTCCTTACTTCGGCTTCCTTGGCCACTACTTTCGGCGGAGGTCACCAGACGCTTTGTTGGCACGCGGAAGGGGTCGGGCCTTGATGTCGGTAAGCGCTCACGCTTGGCATGACGGCATTGGAGACATCGACTCTCGACCCCGTTGCGCCGCGGGGCCATTGTAACGGGACCGCGCCGAAGACAGAATGGACGACCGCGCGGGCCCAACTTCCGCAGCCATGGGTGGCACGTCCCTTCGCTGCGCTCGGAGCGTGCCACCCAAATTGCCGATGATGCCCCGCGTCTGTTGAAATGGATCCTTACCGACCCTACACGCTATCCAGCCCGCCCGTCGCTTCGAACAGCAGCAGCGCCTGCCGCACGGGGGCCACGTCGTGGACGCGCACGATCTGCACGCCCTGCTTGGCCAGCGACAGGGCCACGCCGATGGTGCCGGCCGTGCGGTCGGCTTCCTTGTCGCTCAATACATGGCCGATGAAACCCTTGCGCGAGTGGCCCACGACGATCGGGCAGCCGAGTTCGTGAAACTTGTCGCAATGGGCCAAGAGCGCGAGACTGTGCGGGTGCAGTTTGCCGAAGCCAATGCCGGGATCGAGGGCCAGTCGCGTTGGTTCAATGCCCGCGGCCAATAGGTCGTCGCGACGCGCTCGGAGGTAATCGAAGACTTCGGTGACCACGTCGGCGTATTGTGGATTGTCGTTCATCGTTTGCGGCGTGCCCGGCAGGTGCATGGCGATCGCGCCCACGCCTGAGCGGCGGACGACTTCGAGCATCGCCGGATCGCCTGTGAGCGCGGTCACGTCGTTGACAATCTGGGCGCCGGCGTCGATGGCGGCCTGGGCGACCGCGGCCTTGGACGTGTCGATCGACACGGGCAGCTTCGTCCGCTGGCACAAGGCCGAAACCACGCCCTGCACGCGACGCAGCTCCTCGGCCTCGGGTACGACCTCGGAATAGGGCCGAGTGCTTTCGCCGCCGACGTCGAGAATATCAGCCCCGTCGGCAGCTAACTTTAAGCCGCGCTCGATGGCCGCCGCCGGATCGAAGAATTTTCCGCCGTCGGAAAAGCTATCGGGCGTGACGTTCACGATGCCCATCACGAGCGGGCGCGGCGGCAGATCGAGCCAGCGCGTGCGCAACTGCCAGCGCGTGGCCCGCGTGGGAAATCGCTCTTGCAGGGGAGTTTTGCCGCTTGCGGTCATGCCGTGCAGCATAGCCGCTCGACCAGGGCAACTCCAAGGGTCGCCGCAGGTGCGGAATGGGCAGGGCACTTGTCGCGCCGGTGGTTCACTCTTATCTTGGGTACAGCCACTGGGGTGAGGCGAAAGTTTTTGCTTGGGGGCAACCGAAAAATGACGTCGTTCTCAAACCATCTCCCCTTGCGGGAGAGGGCAGGGTGAGGGGTAGTAAACGGCGGCGTTACTTTTCGCTCAGAGGTTGTGAAAGAATTAATTTGAACGGGTGCCATGCTTTCACGACGCCCAATGTCGGGTAAGCATGCCTGCATTTCGCCTCGACGCAGCATGCCTACCCGGGCTAGCGCCCGTGAAGGCATGGCACACTGAAAGTGATATGCTGCTCTGCTTGACCGTCGCTCGCGTCCGCGTCCATTAACCAGAAGGCCAGGCGTTTATGTCCGGAGAAGCCGATCAACTGCGCGCGACACTGGCCAGCCTGCGCGAGCAACTCGCCGCGCTCGACCCCGCCTCGGGCACCGCCGACCCCGAAGTCCGCGCGCACTTGGAAAGCGCGCTGGCCGACATCCATGCGCTGCTGGATGCCGGCGCTGCCCTGCCCGCGGACGACAGCACGTCGCCCGCGACGACAAGTGGCGCGAACGGCGGCGAAGAAGAATCCATCGTCGAGCGACTCTCGGCCGCGGAGCGCCACTTCGAATCGACCCACCCCACGCTATCCGGCATCGTCGGCAGCATCATCAGCGCGCTCTCGCGGATGGGAATTTAAGGGGAGATCGGTATCGTTGCGATTGATTTGTCAGCGTAGATTGCAGATTGGTGAAAATCCCGCAAACGGTTATGGAACGCTAAACGGCACTCCACTAAACCAAACTGTCCGATCGTCGGGATTAGAAACCCAACCAGCCCATCCGCCGTTGACGCGGTACTTTGGACCATCGCTAGCCACCTCGAGAACTTGCACGAATGGCCCCGTGCTCCAAGCGAGCGGTTGACCAGGGCGGATCGACGCCCAACGCGGGTCCTTGTCAATCCAAGGGTTCTTGGGTAAGCCCTCGGGCAGATATCGAAAGGATTGGCCTGAATACGGATCTAGCGGTATTTTGTCGAGCGAGTCGCCCATCAATTCGCCGAGCGTCGCAGGTAACATGCCGTGCTTCGCTTTCCAGGCCTCGAGTGCCAATACGATCAAAGTCGCGCGGCGCGCCGTGGAAGTCGACAGCGGATCAAAATCGGCACGATAGTTGGGAATCGATGAAGGAAGTAGCGTTGTTCTTGTTAGCTCGTCGCCAATATAAGGACGGCCTTGAAGCGCATAATTGTCGGAATCCGAAGTGGCTTCGAGTTTCCGTTGCATGCTCTCCGCAAATCTCAGATCGTAGGATGTCGCCAGATTCAGCAATCGCCGTGAGCGAGCCGATTCCCAGGGCACCAGCGCCATCGCGATCCGCTGCATGCGCAGTTCATGCGGAGTCGCACCCGCGCGCCGCCAGAGTTCTGGATCGAAGTCGATTGTCCGCATCGCCGCGACGTAGCCGGCCTTGATCGAATCGGCCGCCGGCGGCAACGACGCGTAGTACTTCTGCAACCGCTCAATTGCCCGGTCGATTCGTTCCTTGGTTTGCCCCGGCCGCGCCGCCCAACCGGGAAGTTGGTCGTCGACGAGCTCCTCTAACTTATTGGCCGAGGCATCGTCGGGCCGCAGACGTTTCGAGAGTTGCAGTGCCGCGAAGTAACGGTCCCAAGCGGCGTCCAGATCGCCGTTGGCCTCCAAAACGCTCGCGCTGGCGACGAGCAATTTCCCAAGCTCGATAAGCGGCGTCGGATTGTCATACATCGGAAGGCCGTCGTCGAAGAAGGAACCATGCGGCCGGGCCGTCGCTTCGAGCGCCAGCACCATCGCAGGTCCGTTGGTCGCGACGAACTCGGCTTGCCTGACCTTTAATTTTTCCGGCGTCTCGGGCTCATTGACGTCGATCGGCGGTGTTTTTATCATGGCCGCCGCGGTCTGATACATTTCCGCCGTCGCCTTTTCTTCCGGCGTGATCGGCCTGGCAAACTCGGCCACGGAAAAACCGGGGTCGGCATAGGGAATCTGATAGACGCGGAACCCTATCACGGCCAAGGCCAGCAGGGCCGCGGGCACGCCGACCGACAACGCGGCCTGCAATCTCGCTGGTCGGTCGGTGCGCTCCAACAGCCAATGCGGCGTCCGCAGCCAGGTCGCTACCAGCAGCACGAGTGGAATCGGCGCGACGGACCAGACCCAACTGATCCCCAGCCAGTCCATGATCCCGGCCCAATAGAAGAGTACGCCTGTGAGCAGCAAGGAGAAGAACCAGGCGACAACGCCTCTGCGGAGAAACATCGAGCAGTATTGGCCGGCGCAGTACGCCAGCCCCAGAATGACAATCCCCATGCCGGCGAGGATATTCATCGCCGGCTGGGTTTCCGGAACGGCATTCAGGTCATCTTTCATTAACGCTTCGGCGATCGAATTCCAATCTCGCGCTTCAACAGCGAGCCAAATGATCGCCGTCGCGGCGACCCACAGCGCGACCGGCGCGAGCCAGACCAGATGCCGCGTGAACCAGATAATCGCTGGTCGCACGCCACGCTCGGCGAGGAAGCGAAAGGACTGCTTGGACTGATCGGCTTGGAAGACGTTCGCACCCGCCAATGCGCTGAATATGACGGTAACCATCGCCGTCGCCGTGGCGATGAAGGGCATCCTTCGTTCGCCTGTTTCCAACGCCTTGATGCTGAAAATCCAGACGACCAGCGCCACTCCCAGGGACATCGTGACGATCATCGTCAGGCGCGACTGCCGCCATTGCTGCCAGAGGAGACTTCCCAGGGCAATGCCGCTTCCCCGTAGTTCGTGTCGCGTGCGACCTGCCCACAACGAGTCGACAGAAACCCTGAGCCCTTCGTCAAACCAGCGTGGCGCCAGCCAGAGATTGGCGGCGGCGACGGCAAGGATCAGCAATACGCGATAGAGAGTCAGCACGGGCATATCTTCAATGCCTGTGATGATTCGAGATTGAAATTCGACGACCCACCAGACGATCAATCCAACCGTCACGATGCCCGTTGCCGCTGCCGCGAACACCGCGCTGATGGGCCGCCGCAGCACGAGTGAGAAGAACGTGCCCCAGACAAGTGCCTCGACGGCTGGCAATCCGAACACGCCCCACAGCGATCCTTGGTGACGCGCAGGGAGAAATCGCAGCCCCGAGACCAGCGCGCTTTCCAAGAAAACAAAGGCCCATAGCGCGACGATGCTCGCGATGGCGACAGCGAACTTTGCCCGCATGGCCTGACCGCCCGAAACGGGCAGCGTGCGCAGGAATTCATACGTCTCTTCTTCGCGTTCCACGGCGAACAGCGTGGCCCCGCAGCCCAGCGCGTAGAAGGCGACCATCACCATGCCGAAGCCAGTGAGATTGAATTCGAGCTGCGTCATCGGTTCGTTCATCAGCGTCCTCGTGACGACGATGAGAAGTTGCAGCCCGACCGTCGCCAGCGCCAGCGCGATCCAAAACCCGCGCAGCATGCGGTATTCTTTCCACGCCAGCCGCCAGAAGAGAGTGGAGTTGTTCATCACAGGGGCGCCTCCTCGGCCGGAGAACGATCGCGCGATGCCTTCGGTTGCTCGCCAGCTCGCATGTACGCGATGAAGATCTCTTCCAAGTTCGGGTGTCGCACGTCGATGTCGGCGACCGCCGGGTTGGCCGATAGGGCGTGCGATTGCTCGTTCGACAGGCCGCGGACCAGCAGTTGCCATTGGCGGGCCTTGTGCCGCTGGCGGAGCACTTCGCCGCTGACCTCGGGCGGCGCGGCGGCGCCGTCCTTGAGCGTGACGGTCAGCTCGCGGATTTGCGATTTCAGTTCGTCGAGCCGCTCGACCAGGAGCAGCTTGCCGTGCCGCATGATGGCCACGATATCGGCCACGCGCTCCACCTCGCCGATCTGGTGGCTGGAAAGAAACACGGTGCGGCCGGCGGCGGCCAGGTCGACCATGCTTTCCAGGAATTCGCGCCGCACCAGCGCGTCGAGCCCCGAGGTGGGCTCGTCGAGCACCAGCAGCTCTGGATTGTGGGCCATGGCCAGCGAAAGGGCGACCTTGGCCCGCATGCCTTTCGAAAGGGCCTTGATCTGGCGATTCTCGGGCAGCTCGAACTGTGCAGCTAGTTCCTTGTAGCGCGGCAAGAACGTACCGCCGTAGAAGCCGGCCGTGAACCAGCCGATTTCCGACACGGTCATCCACTCATAAAGCGTGGGCCGCTCGGGCACGTAGCCCACGCGGCGGCGGATTTCGAGCCCGTCGTGACGGCTGTCGAGGCCGAGCACTTCGGTTCGTCCGACGTCGGCCAGGGCCAGGCCGAGCATGATGCGGATACTCGTGGACTTGCCCGCGCCGTTCTCGCCCAACAAGGCGAACACGCAGCCGCGCGGCACGTCGAGCGAGACGTTGTCGAGCGCGGCCTGGTCGCCGTAGAGCTTGGTCACCTTGGCCAGGCGAATGACGGGGTCGGCGCTGGATTCAAGTGTCATGGATACTCTCCCTGCTCCGTCGGAGGGCGTGCTGGTAGTTTCGGACCTCGACCCTCACCCTGCCCTCTCCCTGCAAGGGAGAGGGGTTAAGTAATCGCTTGGCAGTTCCCAACGACTTTCTCGACGACGGTGTCCGAAACCATTGGCTGCCAACGCGCCTGCCCCATCTGCCCCACCTCGCGCTGACAGCCAAAGGTTTGGGGCGCCGTGCTTCATGGCAGCTACTCTCCGTTTCGTTCGATCGCCGTGAGCTCACTCTGGACGAGCGTCCGCAGTTGCTGTGTGCTGAGTCCGCTTTGCTTGGCCTCGACGAGCACCTTCCGCAGCCGTGCGGCGACGAGCTCCACCCGCTCCGCGCGGCAAGGGTCGCCCGCCCCGATCGACACTTCCAAGCCCGTGCCGCGGACCGAAGCCAGCACGCCGTCGGCCTGCAATTGCCGATACGCGCGGGCCACGGTGTTGGGATTGATGGCCAGCTCGCGGGCCAGATCCCGCACGCTAGGCACCCGATCGCCCCCGCGCAAGGCCCCGCCGGCAACGGCAAACTTGACCTGCCGCACGATCTGCTCGTAAATGGCGAGGCCGTTGGTCGGGTCGATGGCGAAGAACATGCGGGTCACCTACTGTACTATCGTAGTAGTACGGTATGCGATCTACGCCGGCGTGTCAAGAGAATTGTCGGGAATCCGCGAAACTGAAGATGTGCCATGCTACGACACGTCGGCAATGAAATGGCGAGCCGGATGCGTAAGCTTCCGGGTTCGTCGCGCCGGGGAAAATGTCGCATCGAAGAATGCCCCAGGGAAGGCGGTCGTACCGCTTTCAAATGTAGCGCGGCAGGGCCGCCATCCCTGGGCTTGGTTCGACGCGATGATGACTCGCCGATTACTGGACACTGATTCTACGCCACGACCGTCCGCACTACGCTTCCGGCGACGTCGGTCAGCCGGAAGTTGCGGCCGTTGTAGCGGTAGGTGAGTCGCTCGTGGTCCATGCCCAGCAGGTGCAGGACCGTGGCGTGCAGATCGTTGACGCTGACGCGATCGTCCACCGCCTTGTGGCCCAGCTCGTCGGTCGCGCCGTGGTGGGCCCCGCCTTTCGCGCCGCCGCCGGCCAGCCAGGTGGTGAAGGCGTGCGGGTTGTGGTCGCGGCCGGGCTTGGCGCCCTTCTGCGAGATGGGCAGCCGGCCGAATTCGCCGTTGCAAATCACGAGCGTCGAATCCAACAGCCCGCGCTGCTTCAGATCGGTCAGCAGACCGGCGATGGGCGTGTCGGTTTCGCCCGCGAACTGCCGGTGATTGCCGGCGATGTCGACGTGCCCGTCCCAGCTCCGTTCGTTCTCCATGCCGCCGGAATAAATCTGCACGAAGCGGACGCCGCTCTCGACCAGCCGGCGGGCCGTGAGCACCTGCTTGGCGAAGTGAGCGCACTTGGGGTTGTCGAGCCCGTACAGCTTGCGGATGGCCGCGGGCTCGCGATTGACGTCGAACACTTCCGGAGCAGTCATCTGCATGCGGTAGGCCAGCTCGAAGCTTTCGATCCGCGCGGCCAGGTCGGCCTCGGCCGGCGATCGCTGCTGATGGCGGCGGTTGAGACGATTGACCAGGTCCAATTGGGCCCGCTGCTGGGCGTCGGTCATCTCTTCGCGACGGAGGAGATTGTTGATCGGCGCGCCTTGCGCGTTGAGCGCCGTGCCCTGGTACACGCCCGGCAAAAAGCCCGCGCCCCAGTTCTGTGCGTGCCCCTTGGGCAAACCGCGGCCCAGCGTGTCGCACATGACCACGAAGGCCGGCAAGTTCTGGCTGACCGAGCCGAGCCCGTACGTGACCCACGCGCCCACGCAAGGAAAGCCCATGCGGCTGAAGCCCGTGTTGATCTGGAACAGGGCCGGCGAGTGGTTGTTTGTCTCGGTGAAGCACGAGTACATGAAGGCCATGTCGTCGACGTGCTGGGCGATGCCGGGAAAGATTTCCGAGGCCCACGTGCCCGACTGCCCGTACTGCGCGAACTGAAAGGGCGACTTCATCAGCGGGCCGACCTGGTCGGTGAAGAAGCCCGTGTTCTTGTCGAAGCCGGGCAAAGGTTGCCCGTCGCGCTTGGCCAGCTCGGGCTTGTAATCCCAAGTATCGACCTGGCTGGGACCGCCGTTCTTGAACAGCCAGATGACGCTTTTGGCCTTGCCGGCAAAGTGCGGCGGACGGGCGTCCAAGGGGGCCAGGGAGATTTCGGATTGCGGATTGGAGATTGCGGATTGGGAGGCGACGGTTTCAGGCGCCGCCGCCAAGAGTCCTTCGTCGGTTAGGAGCGCGGAGAGGGCCAGGAAGCCACAGCCGTTGCCGGCGGTGCGGAGGAACTCGCGGCGCGAGGGGGAGCGCCCGCCGTCGTTCAATTTGATCTCGTGTGAACAGCTATTCATTGTTCGATGCTCCGACTTCGACGTACCAAATTTGACCGCCGTCAATCAGGAAGGGTTTGGGATGCTGAGTTGCCTGCAGATTCTCTATGCCGTGAAATCTGGAATCTCGCGATGTCGCGGCACCGAAGTTCGATGGCCGTTGGCTGGATTCTCCCAGATTGAGTGTTCGCCGCCTTCGCGAACGAAGCGACATCCATTCGACATGAGATGCCGCAACAAGTCGCGTCGTTTCACGGCGCTGTTCCCTGCGGCACTTGCGCGACTCGCGACGCAGCAGTCAAGAGCAGGTGAATTGGCTCTTCCAAGTCGGCCTCTGGATCGGTGCTCATGGGGTCGGGCTGGGGAAGTGGCTCTCCACGCAAAAGGTTCGTCTCGGCCATATCCACCAGGGCGCTGGCCAACATCCGTCGGGCTTCGTCGAGGTCAGCGCCAAAGCTGATAGCCCCGGGAAAATCCAATACCTCGGCATGGATTCCCCCGTCGACATTCTTGAACATTGCCTTGTAGGTCAGCATCGCGCGTTCCTCGCCTGCCGTTGTGCCATCGTGAACCGAATATCTACGGAACCTTCGGATTGCGTACTTCCGAGTGATGCGAATCCTTTCGGTATCCCAAGGCGATCCAGCCCCAGGTATCGATGAATACCGCGTCTTGCATCAGCTCGGTTCCTCGCCGTAGAGCCGTGCCTCGATTTCTGCGCCCGAGAGCGACTCGCCAGCCAAGCATCCCGACACGCGCAGAATCGGGTCGTCGTCCACGCCATTCGCAACACCGGCGGCGAGATCCTCACGAATGAGCCGCGTGGCGGCTTCGATCAACGCGAGGCGCTCCGAGTTGGATAGATTTCTGAGCTCGAGGTTCCAATCGGCAGTGTCCATACAGTCACCAGCAAGAAAGAGTCTATCGCGTGAACGACCAGCGCGGCACTGCCCAGTCCTGAATTGTAGCAGAAAAGGATACGTCGTTTGATCCTCAATCGACCGCAGGTTTCTCAAAGCTCCAGATCGCGACGACGACGACCACATTCCGTTCCGCGCGGACCGTAAACAACGCGGCAAGTGGAGGCACTAACAAGATGCGTCGCCTCTCGTCGCGGCTCTCGCCTTGTTCGTTCGGGTCGGTCTGCAATTGGAGATCGATCTCGTACGCGGCCGAAGCCATTCGGCTCCGATCGCGCGCCGCAGTCCATAGCACCGCCAACTGCCGTTCGGCCTCGGCTTTCCAAACGACCTTCCAGGTCATGGTTGCTTGCCGAGGTCCGAAAGAATTTCGCTGAGCGTTCGTTCGCCCGGCTCCAGCTCGAATTGCCTCAATTCCTCGTGCGAGAACGGAATCACGACATTTGAGTACGTGGCGCGGTCGACAAGAGGTTGAAAATATCCCAACCTGCGCCCCGATTCATCGCAAATCACGACGCGGTCCTTGACTTCGTCGAGTTTTGCAAGGGCGTCGCGATCGAGAACCAAGGGCGTCACAATTGATCTCCTGCAACGAGTTTTCGTGACCGGATTTTTAAGCAGGTCCCAGCAACACTCAATTATACCTGCACGCGCACGGCGGTTCACTCCACATACATAAACTCGTTCAGGCAGAACAACGCCTGGCAGAAATCGGCCAGGGCTAGCTCGGCGGCCGGGTTCACTTTCTGGACCGTGCTGGCGTTCTTTCCATTGCCGGTTTCAGCCGTCGTGTTCGCGGAATTCTGTGCGGTGCCGCCGCCGCCGGGCGTTTTTTGCTCCGAGGCAGCAGCCACCTTGTCCGCGGCTGCCTTCTCCGCGGCCGCGTACGACTCGCGTTGCGACTTTAGAAACTCCTGCGCTGCGGCGATTTCGTCGGCTGCCGGCGGGCGGCCCAAGGCAAGTTCGTAGCCGCGCTGGATCATGTTGACTTCGTTCGCTGGTGTCGTCGACACGCTCGCTCCTGAAGTGTCTTGGGCCAACAACCGTCGCGCCAGCGCTCGCGCATATTGCTGCACGTGCTTGTTGTTCATCATGGCCAAGGCTTGTGGGGCGACGGTCGTCGCGCCGCGGTTGCCCAATCCTTGTAGCGAATCCGGAGCGTCGAAGAGTGTCATCAGTGGAATAAGCTGGCTGCGCTTCACGGTGAAGTAGATACTGCGGCGGCGCATGCCCTGGTCGAGCATGCCGGGACCGAACATCTTTGCGTCCAGTTCGCCGCTGGCGGCGAGCATCGAATCGCGAATCGCCTCGGCCTCGAGCCGCCGATGCGGGCGACGGCCGAACAGCCGATTATCGGGATCGGCGGCCAGGGCGGCGCGCTCGTTGGCGGTCCCCTGCACTTCACTGCCCTGCACTTCACTTCCTTGCACTTCACTTCCTTGCATGTACGCGGCGCTGGTCATCATCTGACGATGCAAAGGCTTGAGCCGCCAACCCTCGCGCACCAGTTCGCCGGCCAGCCAGTCGAGCAGTTCGGGATGGGTGGGCCGTTCGCCTTGCGCGCCAAAATCGCTGGGCGTGGCCACGATGCCGCGGCCAAAGTGGTGCTGCCAGAGCCGATTAACGATCACCCGCGCGAGCATGCGGCCGGCCCCTTGGTCGACGTCGGTAATCCAACCAGCAAGCGAGCGGCGGCGATACGTAGTGCGCCAACCGGCTGGCGGCGAGCTCCGCCAGTGCTGTTCCTTGTCTGGCGAGGTCATCAGCACCTGCAAGAAGCTCTGCGTGGCCTCGTCCAGCTTCTGGTTAGGGTCACCGCGCTTGAGGACGTGCGTCTTCTCCAAAAAGTCGCCGCCCTGCGTGTGAAAGCGGATGGCGGGCACGCCCTCGCTACAGACCATCACCTTGGTCAAGTCGGGCTTGGGCGCCTTGCTAGCGTGCGCGGCAGCCGCGTCGTTGAGCTTCCGCCAATCCGCGTCGATTGGCGCGAACCATTTTTGCAGCGCTACGTTTTGTAATGCCGCCGCGCTCTGATCGGAAGGCGTTGCCAAGAGCGAAGCTGTCTCGACGAGCGGCAGGCAGCACGCCCGCCGCGCCAGCGCCAGCATGGCGGCGGACTTGGTCGCTTCAGCCATCAACACGGCTTGGCGCGGATCGACTGACGGCGCCATCGTACTCAACCATTGTTGCAGCCTGGCCGGCAGTTGCTCCTTTTCGAACTCGGCAAGCGCATCCGTCAACGGCGCATGTTCGGCGTCGTACTTGGCCTTCGCCTCGCGATAGCGCTCGGGATGCAGATCCAGCTCCATCTCGCTGCGCACGGTCGTCGTGAACGTCGAAAGCAGTCGGTAGTAGTCCGTCTGCGGGATGGGATCGAACTTGTGGTCGTGGCAGCGGGCACAACCGATCGTCAGCCCCAGGAGCGACGTGCCGATCGTGGCGGTCATGTCGTCCAGCTCGTCGTAGCGTTCCTTCTCCACCTGATTGGCCGTGATCTGCGTGGCGTGCGTGCCCGCGCCCAGGTAGCCCGTGGCCATCATCGCCTCGGGGTTGTCGGGCTCCAACTCATCGCCGGCAATTTGCAGCGAAACGAACCGATCGTAGGGCATGTCGTCGTTGAGCGCGCGAATCACGAAGTCGCGATAGTAGTAAGCAAACGGGCGGTCGTAGTCCTGTTCGTAACCGTGGCTCTCGGCGAAGCGAGCCAGGTCGAGCCAGTGCCGGGCCCAGCGCTCGCCATAGTGTGGGCTGGCCAACAAGCGGTCGACTACTTTTTCATACGCGTCCGCCGACTTGTCGTTGACAAACGTCTCGATCTCCTCGGGCGTCGGCGGCAGTCCTGTCAGGTCGAATGTCGCACGGCGAATCAGTTTGCGGCGATCGACGGCCGGGCTGGGTGTAAGTTGCTTGGCTTCCAGCGGCGCCAGGATAAAGCGATCGATTGGAGTACGGCACCAGGCCTTGTTGGAGACCTCGGGCGGCGCGAATTTCGCCAGCGGCAGGAACGACCAGAACTGGCGATCCTCGTCGGTCACGATCGGACGGCCCTTCGGAGCGCCGCCCTTCGCGACCAGCGGCTTTTCGTACGGCGCGCCTGAGTCGATCCAATCGCGAAACTGCGAGATCGCCGCGTCGGGCAGCGTGTCGGTTTCGTAGGGCATGCCTGGCTCGTCGGCGTGACTGACCAACTTGTAGAGCAGGCTTTCCGCGCTGTTGAACGGCACGACGGCCGGCCCCGCGCTGCCGCCGCGCAACAGCGCTTCGCGCGAGGAAAGATCGAACTCGCCCTCAGTCTTCTTACCGCCGTGGCACTTCAGGCAGTGCGTGGTGAGCAGGTCACTGACTTGCGTCTTGAAGAGCTCCAGCCCACGGGCCATCCGCTCGGCATGATCCGCGGGGAGGGCGACGGGCTTGGGATCGGCTTTTTGATTGGGCGTGGGGTCGGCAGATGGCTTTTTGGGTGAGTCTGCCGGAGCTGTGGGCAGCGGAGCCGACGACGCCTTTGGGGGTTCTGCAGATGCCCATTTCGCTTCCGAAAGACCAATTGCGAGAGCGAAAGCCAACATCGAGCCAAGCCGAAGCGGGTTGATGTTCTCGGATGCGAGCACGTGGCGACAATGCATGAGATCGCCTGAATTTGCGGGGATGGTAGGTGGCCTGCCCCGGGCCGGCGGGCGATCTAGATTATCGCCGGTGTGAGCCCGTTTTGCAACGTCCCCGATCGTTGTGCTTTTGCGGCGACATCATGGGAATTGCCCGCCGCAAGCGTCAAGGCTTCGAGCGTAAAGCGTCGGCGTGGGCGGCAAGAATCGCGTCTTCGACTTCCTTGTAGGTCCCGTTCGGATAAAGGTATGAGGTTCGGCCGATTTCGAAATCCGAACTGTACAATGAAACGCCGAATTCACGCCCATCACGCGTGCTGATTCTCATCCCGCCCATCCCCTCGCAATTGGCAGGCCGTCGGTCGAGTCGGGTTGGTGATAGAGCCGAACGGATGTGCGAAAAGTGGCGCGATGGAACTTCAAATTCGGCAAGTGGCCCTCGCCCCTTGGTCTGTTGACGAAGCTGCACATGCATGGTCGCTATTTGATCGGCCGGAGGCAGCGGATCGACGGGCCATTGAAACCATGCGACTGCGGCGATTATCGCCAAGAACAAGGCGATCCCACCCAGCAATACGCGGCGTCCACCATGTTTAAGTGCAGGGAGAAGTTCTGGTGTTGTCTGCCGTTCGGTCGTCGCCGTTGCGTCGACATCGCGGGAATCGAGTTTTGACTCAGCCATTTGAATGTCCGCTGTCTTCCGCACTCGAATTCGATCGCGCGGTTGGACTTGTTCCGATTTCGGCGACTATTTGTCGCGCTCTGCATCGGTTCGAGCGGCGTCTATCGCCTCTCCGACCGCGCCGTATTCCCCGCTCCGATAGTGATAGTACGTGTCGTCGACCTTGTAGTCGGAACTAAACAACGAGACCCCGACTTCACGGCCCTTGCGAGTCTTGATTCGCAAACCGCCCATGCCCACACATTTCGGCGGGTCAAGATCGATTCGAGTTGGCGCAAGTGCGGAACGAATGCGAGGATGATGCTGCAATGGAATTTGGAATTCCGGTGCTGGTCGGTGAGTATTGTCGTCGTAATGCCAAACATACATCGATGCAATGTCGTCCATCTGTGGCAACGGATCGTCGGCAAAAGTGCCGTCCGAGTTCTGGTCGTCCCACGGTCGCATCAGCGCCGCCGCGGTAATGACGATCAAGAAGCCGCGATCCCGCCCAGGAGCATCCAACGGCTCGCATGTGACGACGCGTCAATCTTCGGGTCGCTTGCAGGCGTGGCATCGGTGAGTTGCGTTTCTGGGACTGCATCGGTCATGGTTACACGCCTCCCAGTGGAAGAATTGAACCGGTTACTGCCGCCAAGCAACTCCCTCGCTTGCGCGTCGGGCTAGTGTGCGTTGCCGCGCAAACTCGTTGGTCACAGTTTGAGCAACATTCTTCAGTCGACTTGGCGCGAACACGACTTTTGCCCTAGCCCTCTCTATTTTGTTATAGTGACGGCGTGCAAAGACGGCAAACTTCCCGCGGATGAGTCGCAGTCTGCGTGAAACGGTGCCTGGAACGTTGGCTGTCCAGCGGTTGCCACATCCGAGAGGCCCGACAGCCAAGGTTCCTGACACTTTCCGGCAGTGCCAAGTGGTTCCCAGGGAAGGCAGTCGGGCCGCTGACAAGTCGCCGCGTCGCGGGCCGCCATCCCTGGGCTTGCTTCGCGATTCGTATCGATCATCACACCTTACCCCTCACCCATCACTCCGCATCACTCCCATGAAAGTCCTCATCGTCTACTACAGCACTTACGGAAACGTCCACAAGATGGCGCAGCTTGTGGCCGAGGGGGTCAAGGAAGTGGCTGGCGCCGAGCCGGTTTTGCGGACCGTGCCCGAGTTGATTCCGCAGACGGTCATCGACTCGCGGGCCGACATGAAGGCCGGCCGCGACCTGGTAAAGGCCGTTCCGCTGGTCACGGCCGATGATTTTCGCCAGGCCGGGGCCGTGGCTTTTGGGACTCCCACGCGGTTTGGCAATGTCTCGGCCCAGCTCAAGAACCAGATCGACCAGCTCACGTCGTTATGGCTCAAAGGCGAGTTGGAAGGCAAGCCGGCAGGCGTGTTCGTCTCGACCGGCAGCTTGCACGGCGGACAGGAGACCACGATCCTCACGCTAATGGCGCCCCTGTTGCACCTGGGGTTCGTGTTGGTCGGCGTGCCGTACTCAGTGCAGGAGCTGTTCACAACGCAAGGCGGCGGCTCGCCCTATGGCCCCGGCCACGTGGCCGGCGGCGATAACCAGCGGGCCATCGATCCGCAGGAAGCGGCCATCTGCCGCGCGCTGGGGCGACGATTGGCGGACATCGGCACGCGGCTGCAGAAGTCCTGATGGGGCGACCGAAAAATAACTTCGCGGTTTACGTCCCCTCACCCTCCCCTCTCCCGCAAGGGGCGAGGGGTTTGAGGACGAAGTTATTTTTCGGTCGCGGCTGAGGGGGCTAGATCTCGGAAACGTTCGCGCCCAACAGTCCGACTTTGATTCCGTTCTGCTTTAGGACGTTGGTTGCCTTGCCGTTAATCACCAGCAAGACGATCAGCCCGACGCACGGAATTAGAGTGAGAATTCCCATGAGCACGCCCACGCCCGTACTGTACACTTTTGTCGCCAAAAGGAAGACGAAGACCGTGGCGGTTAGAGCCACAACGAGGACGCATAAGCCCACGATGAGTTGCAATTCTGCCGGGACGATAAACCCGAAAATGTAGGCAACAATGTTGATCAGGATGCAGATCACAATCCCTTTCTGATATTTGGCTACGTTCCTCAGGTCCTCGCGCGTGCCACTGACAACGCCGACGGCCTGCGCGCTTGAAACTGGCGATTGGTATGGATTCTCGCTCATGCCGATCCCCCTTTTTGTTTTGGAACGATCCCGTTCGCGATCCGCTCGGCCGCTTGCCTGCATATCGTGGCACGCGCGATGCGATTGCGGTCGCACACCTGCACTATGATGCGTTTGATGCGCGAATTCGTCAATCGCGCGTTGGGAGTGCCGCGCGCCAATGCACCGCTCACCGCCAGCGGCCGTGACGGTCGACCCAGCGAATAGCCAGGTAGTACCACAGCGCGGCGGCGGCCATGGTCACCGCGCCGACGGCCATGAGGACGCCCATGAAAAACCGCTGGTCGACGAAACCATAGGCGATGCAGCCGACCGCGAGAGCGACCAATATTCCGAAACATGCCCACGCCGAGGCCCGGCTCGGTAGTCCCCACAGGACGATCAAAACCCAGTAAGGTCGATTGCCCTGGTCACGAGAATCCATACGCAAGCCTAAATATGGTTCAAAAGGGATTGTGGCTCTATCCGCGGTTCGTAGCGACCCGATTCATCGGGTCCGGTCAAGTCGAACGGCGGCGAACCGAGATCACCGGACCTCATGAATGAAGTCACGTCGAAGATTGCTGTCCTTCTCGATCAACCGCGTCGGATCGAGCGGCTCTTACGCACTTCCCTACCCTCAGCCAAACAACTCCAGCAGCGGCCGCCCACCATCGACCAGCGCCACCGGCCGGCCTTGTGCATCGTTAACGCGCAGCTCGGGGTCGATGCCCAGCGCGTGAAAGATCGTCGCGGCCAAGTCTTCCGGACTGGTGGGATGTTCGATCGGCAAGGCGGCGTCCTTGTCGGAGCGGCCGTAAACAATGCCGCCGCGGATGCCGCCGCCGGCCAGAACCGCCGGAAACAGCGTGCTCCAGTGGCCGCGCCCCCACTTGTCCGTCGCCTGCGGTGTGCGACCCATTTCGCCCAGGCACACGACCAGCGTCTCCTCCAGCAGGCCGCGCTGGTCGAGGTCCATGAGCAACGTGCCGAGCGCTTGATCGAGTCCCGGTAAAAGATACTTCTGCACGTCGTCGCTGTGAAGGTGCGAATCCCAGCTATAGCCGTCGACGGCCTGCCAACCGACGGTGACGAATCGGGCGCCGGCTTCAACCAGCCGCCGCGCGAGCAGCGTCGATTGCCCGAACAGGTGGCGGCCGTATTGGTCGCGGAGCTTGGCCGGCTCCTGGCGGATATCGAGCGCCTGCCGCGTGTTGTCGGAAGCCACGAGCGCGAAGGCCCGCTCTTGAAACCGCGCGTACGAGGCGGCTTGCTGGCCCTGATCGCCGCTGCGCTGTTTGTTTTGAATCAGCTCGCTACGACGGCGCCGATCATCGCCGCGGCGCTGCTCGTCGAACTGCTCCAGCAGCGACCGCCGTCCGCGCAGCCGCTGGAGCGTCAGTGCCGTGTCATTGGCCAGGCCCTTGATGCGGAAGTCGAGCTCCTCGTCCGTGCAGTCGCGGAAGAAGGGATTGTCCTTGTCGTCGCGCTTGCGGATGTCGGTTGCCAGCGCGTCGTAGCCGCGGCCCAGCCAGCCGGCGTATTGGCCAGGCCGATCCAAGAGCGAGCTGAACACCTCCATGTGGCCCAGACGATTCGGCAGGTAAATGTAGCTGGGGATGTCGCGCTGGCCGCCCGGCGCGTGCTGATCGAGATACTCGACGACCGAGCCCATCGCGGGCCAGTCCTTCTCCGTGGCATTGAAGCCGCCGCCGATCGGTATGTGCCAGGGATGGCCCGTCTGAATGTAATGCCCGGCCGTGCTGTGATCGTTGTACTTGTGCGTCATCGTGCGAATAACGCACAACTTATCGCTCGCGGCGGCAAGCCGCGGCAGGTGCTCGCACATCAAAAGATCGGGCGTGCGCGACGCGATCGGCCGGAACGGGCCGCGAATCTTCGAGGGCGCGTTGGGCTTCAGGTCAAACGTCTCGAGCTGGCTCGGCCCACCAAAGAGAAACAGAAAGATAACGCTCTTGGCCCGAGCCCGTAGCGGCGGCTGCGCGGCTTCGGCGGCCAGCAGCTTGGGCAGAGACAACCCCAAGAGTCCCGCGCCGCCGGCTTGCAACAGTTGCCTGCGGGAAAGGCCACGGCCAAGATGCCGGTTGCCTGCACCGGATTCATTTAGGATCGTCAACATGCTGGACGCTCCGTGATGTGTCGCGACGCGAAAAAACCTCTGAACGCGGTTCAAGGCGCGTTCATTTCCGGATCCCATCAGCGTTGGTTGATGGTATCGCATCCAGCGGAGAATTGCACCACAAATTGGCAATCTGACTTGGAACCTCTAACTTTACTACTCGGACGTCATTCCCTCTTCAGGCGGGAATCCAGGCACCACAGTTGTCGCAGACCCGTTTATGAATTCGCGTGCATTCGCGATTGAATGTTTAAACCGCGAATAATCGCGAATGGACGCGAATGATTCTTGCAATTCGACGCCGAACATTCCGTAGGTCCGGGCTCGCCCTGACAGGCATCCGCACCGCGCTGCCCGTCAGGGCAAGCCCCAGCCCTTTCAAGCTGTCATTGAGAGTCTATCCGGATACTGGCATTGCCATAAATCGTGGTTTTGACGAAGGTTCGTGCATTCCGTCTCATTTCACCTACGGAGTGCCTGGCCATGCGATTCAAAACGTCTCCTCGT
>Ga0163144_10001913_pt1 | contig 48558 bp, 40 predicted proteins | sample OliLak19BULKMAT1_FD_123175 | JGI IMG/M metagenome (GOLD analysis project Ga0163144, IMG submission 123175) | Freshwater microbial mat bacterial communities from Lake Vanda, McMurdo Dry Valleys, Antarctica - Oligotrophic Lake LV.19.BULKMAT1 | ecosystem: Environmental > Aquatic > Freshwater >... | reverse complement strand
GTCACACCGGTAGTTGTCCTGAATCCGGAAGTAGTCGTTGCGCGGATTCACCTGCTCGATGACCGGGACGCACGCGCCGGCCGTCGGCACCGCCGTCGGCGTGGCCGCCACGGTCGGTGTTGCCGTCGTGAGTGGCGTTGCGGTGACGGCGGGCGTCGTGGTGCGGGTCGGCGTGGGCGTCGTCGTCTGTGTCGGCGTTCCCCCCGTCGTACTGGTGGGGGTAGCAGTTTTTGTTGCGGTCAGCGTTGCCGTGGCGGTCACGGTCGGCGTCGCGGTCGGCGTCGCGGTAGGTGTCACGGTGTCCGTCGCCGTCGGCGTCGGGGTGCGGAGCAGCGTGCTGGTCGGCGTGGGTGTCGGCCCCGTGGTTTCGTACAGCGCGACGAAGGTCGCCGCGCTCGCCGGCGCGGTGATGTCGTGACTGCGCGCGCCGCCGTCGGACCACGACACGAAAGTGTAGGTATTGCCGTTCAGCGTCTGCGGCGACGGTGCGCTCAGCGAGATCGACGAGCCGACGATCTCCGTCCGTACGAACGGCGCGACGCCCGCTTGTGGTCCGGCCGTCAGATTGAGCCCGGGCGGATTGCTCGCGAGCGTGAGGTCGACGGTCTCCGGATACAGAAAGACGCTCTTGGTATCGGTGAGGCCGCCGGAGTCGGTTGCGGTGAGACGGAGCTCGAGGTGCGTCGGGTACTCGTGCTCGGGAGCCGTGAACGAGCCGCTCGCACCCGTGAAGGTCTGCACGGTGTGCTCGTGACAATTGTCGGGGCAGTGGTGCAGGACGAGCGTCCAGCTGAGCGCCGACCCGGAAAGCGTCCCCTGCTGCGGATCGGTGGCCGAGCCCGAGAAGCCGATGAGGCTGCCGGCGTGCCACGTGGTCAAGCTGGTCGGCGTCGTGATGCTCGCGGTGGGACGCGTGTTGCCCGCGGTGATGGTGATCCCCGCTATCGCCGTGGCACCGTGAGGATCGGTGACGCGCAGCTTCACTTTGTAGGTGCCGCCGAAGAGGTACGTCCGACTCGGTGCGACCGCGGTCGAGTCGCCAAACGTGCCGTTGCCGTCGAGATCCCAGCTGTACGCGAGCGTGTCGCCCGGGTCGGGATCGAAGGAGCCTGAGCCGTCGAACTGGACGACGAGCGGCGTCGGTCCGTCCGTCTTGTCGGTGTCGATGACCGCGATGGGTGGCTCGGTGCCGGCGACGTATTTGATGCGGTAGATGTTGCCGCCGCCGATGTCGACGTAGAACAGGTCGCCGCCAGGACCGATCTTGAGGTCGACCGGCGTCGACGCGGCCGAGGCAAACGTGAAGCGCGCGCTCACGTCCGGCTCGCCGTCGGGGCCGAGCGGCATGGTCCAGATGCAGTTCCGTGCGTAGTCGGCGAAGAAGAGCGCGCCTTCGTAGCTCGTGGGGTAGGAGCCGGTGTCGTAGAACGCGAGGCCGGTGATCGACGAGCTGCCCGTGCCACAGGCCTCGTCGGGCACGATCCGATCGCTGTGCTTGTACGTGTAATACGGGTCGGTGGCAGTGCCGGGTTGCCCGTAGAGCAGGGTGCAGAGATTCAAGCCCGTGCCTTGATAGCCCGGTTGCTTCCCAATGCCCTCGTAACAAGGCCACCCGAAATTCTCGATCGAGAGATCGCCGGTCTGGGTGACGCGGTCGATCTCTTCCCAATCGTTCCAGCCGACGTCGCCCACCCACATCTCGTTGGTGCCGGGACGCGCGGTCATGCGGAACGGGTTGCGGAGGCCGTACGCGATGATCGGATCGTCCTCGAGGGTCGGGCCGCCGACGAGGGGATTGTCCGCCATGGGCGCGCCGGTCAGCGGGTCGAGTCGGAGCACGGTGCCGTCGTAGCTCAGCGTGTCGGCACCGGTCAGGAGATCTTGAGCGCGCAGCGCGCCGCCTTCGGCCGTGGGCGGGGTCTGCGTGCTGCCGACGCCGCCGGGCGGATCGCCGCAGGGGTTCTTCGCCGGGAAGCCCTTCTGGCCGTAGTCGACGAAGTTGAAGCTCGCGCCGTCGCCGCCGCTCACGTAGAGGGCGCCGTCACCGCCGATGCTGAGCGTGCCGATCGAGTGACTCGGATACTGCTGGCAGTAGTTCTCGACGAAGACCTGCTCGCTGCCCCCCACCATCGTGTTGCCGAGCGCCGTGAGGCGCGACACGCGGCCGGTGACGACACAGCCGTCGGCCGTGTCACCCGGCGGATTCGGACACGAGTCGGACGTCGCCCCGGGGGATCCCCAGGTCGGGGTTGCACCGCCCGGCGCGTGGTCGAACGTGTAGAGGACGTAGACGTAGGGCGTCGTCGGAAAGTTCGGGTGCAGCGCCATGCCGAGCAGGCCGCGATCCCAGAAGTTGTGTGTGTTGGTCCGGAGGTCGGCGAAGACGGTCGGCGTGGGGTCGCTGAGCGAGTCGAACACCTTGATGAGGCCGCTCTTCTCGGAAACGAAGATCCGGCCGTCGCTCGCGAACTGCACACCTGTCGGTTGGGTCAGGCCGGAGAACGCCAGGGTCTGCTGGAAACCGCCCGGCAACGTCACGGCGCCGGCGTCCCGCGTGGGCGCGATCAGGAGGGTCAGGAAAATCAGGAGAAGGAGGCGCATCCAGGGTCCGGGTGCGTGACGTGGGGGAGCCACGGCGAGTTGTCTTTTCGAGATGATCCTGGATGTCATGGCGCGTCATCCACTGCAACGCGTAATCGTCCGAAGTGCGCCGCGCGCCATGGCAACGTCGCCGACCCGCTGGGGCCTTCGCGCCATCACGTGCCGTATTGGGGCCCCGGAGGCCTCCCGGCGCTTCGTTGACATGGCATGGTTGCCATGAAATCAGCTGCCGGGTTTCGCTCCGGACCCCGATTTCAGGTGCTGGACCGGGACGCAGTTGCCGAGGCATCTATAGATCATGCGGATTGCGCTGATTTCCGACCTCCACGCCAACGAGGTCGCGCTCCGCGCCGTGCTCGCCGACATCGACAAGGTGGGCTGCGACGAGGTGATCTGTCTCGGGGATGTGGCGACGTTGGGCCCGCACCCGAACGCCGTGATCGAGTTGCTGCGCGAACGCACCACGCGTCGCATCCTCGGGAACCACGACGATTTCATGCTGAATCCCGATCTGATCCACAGCTACACCGAGGTGCCGGTCGTCGTGGACAGCGTCGAGTGGTGCCGCGCCCGCCTTTCGGATGACGAGGTCGCGTTCCTCCGTACGTTCAGCCCCAACCTGGAGATGCCGCTCGGCGACGGTGCAACCCTCGTGCTGTACCACGGGACGCTGCGCTCCCACATGGAAGACCTCCTCGCGACGACGCCGCCCGAGGAGGTCGACGAAATGCTGCAGCACCGGAAGGGCACGGTGATGGCCGGCGGCCACACCCATCTCCAGATGGCGCGCCAGCACAATGGCATCCTGATCGTGAATCCGGGGAGCGTCGGATTACCGTTCCAGGATCACCCGGTCGCGCGGGCGCCGACCCTGCTGCGCCACGCCGAGTACGCGACGATCGAAGCGAAGGACGGCACCATCGGCGTCCAGCTCCGCCGCGTGCCGGTCGATCAGCGCGCGATGGCGGCGGCGATCGCGGCGACCGACAACCCGATTCGGCACTACCTGCTCGAGCAGTACGCCGCGCAGTAGATTCCGCGCACTCGGGCGATCAGGCTCAAGCGACGCGCAATGCGCGTCGACAAGTCGCTGCGCGTGACGATGCCGACGATGGTCCTCGGCTGATCGCGGCGCACGACGGGAAGCCGGCCGATGCGGCGCGTCGCCCTGCGATCGGCGGCGTCGCGGAGGGCGCAGTCTCGTAGATCACGGCGACCTCGGGAGGTGTCGTAGCCACGAGGCTGACCGCGCCACCCGCGCGGCCCCGAGCACCGGCCACCCCATCCCGTGATGGGACCCAGCTCGTCGTCCTGCGCGCGCTCGGCCCCGTCCGCTACGCTGAACCAGGTGGCGGAGCGCCCTCTGATCGCACAGCTCGATGGTGAAATCCGCGACGGTGCGGTCGAGGAGTCAGCGCGCGCCGAGACCGAACCGTGCCTTCACGGTCGCGCGCGAGTTGCGGAGGATCGCCGCCGCGCGCTTGTCGGAGACGGTGCGCGACAGGGCGACCGCGCCGGCCATCTCGGCGACCGCCGACCAGGCGAGCCCCTCAGCGTCTTTCGCGCCGAGCTCGTGGGCGAGCTTCGCAAGAGCCGTGACCCTACGCTCGGTGCCTTCGGTGAAGCGCTCGCGCGCGTGGTCGGACAAGTTCGCCAGGTCGCCTGAAAGCGTCGGGATGGGGCAGCCGTTTGCGCGCTCGAGACGATGCGCGGGCGAGAGATAGAAATCCACGTAGTTCGCGAGCGCCACCGCGGGTTCGCGCCCGGCTGTGACATTGAGGACCCGGCTGTTCGCGGCGTCGAACATGTGGGTGATCGCCTGCGCGACGAGGTCATCCTTTGAGTCGAAGTGCGCGTAGAACCCCCCGTGCGTGAGCCCGGCGGCGGCCATTACCTCGGCCACGCCGACGCGCGCCGCGCCCTTCATCCGGATCATCCCGGCGGCTTCACCGAGTATCCGAAGGCGCGTCCGCTCCTTTTTCCCCCCACTGCGGTGCATATTGAATATGTTACTCATCATCTGGAATCGCGTCAATCTACAACGATTGAGGCGTATGGTTCTTGTGTAAAGATGATGAGCCTCATATTCCGAACGGCATGGAAGATCGCTTCATTCCCCGAATCGCCATCGCGGTCCTCGGTACCCTCCACGCCCTGACTCTCGCGAGCTGCGCGGTGGGTCCGGACTATCGACCCACCCTCGTGGCGCTCAGCGGATTTCACAACGCCCCTGCCGTCGACGCGAGGAACGCCGCGATACCGCCGCCCCCGATCGACCGCTGGTGGATGGGCTTCGAGGACCCGATGCTGACGAGCATCATCGAGCGGGTCTTAGAACAGAATCTCGACCTTGCGTCGGCGCTCGCGCGGGTGGATCAGGCACGGGCAGCGGCGCGTCGAGCTGACGCAGCGCTTTTCCCGACGGCAGATGCCAGCGGCCGAGTCGCGCCGATTCGCCAGTCCCTCGAGAGTCCGATCGGCTTGATCGGCAGTAATCTGCCTGGCTTCGAGCGGAGCATCAGTCTCTACAACGTCGGCGTGGGCGCGAGCTGGGAGATCGATCTCTTTGGCGGGCTACGGCGTGGCGCGGAGGCCGCCAAGGCGGACGCGGAAGCCGCGGAAGCCGCCGGAGTCGGCACACGGATCACGGTGGCAGCAGACGCGGCGGACGCCTATTTCCTCGTCCGGGGCTTCCAGGCGCGCGTCGCGTTCGCTCGCGAGCAGATTGCCACCGACGAGCGCCTGCTCGAGCTCATCCGTCTCCGGTTTAGTCGCGGCATTGCGAGCGATCGCGAGGTCGCTCAGGCCGAGGCCCTGCTCGCACAGGCGCGAAGCACCATCCCGCTGCTCGTCTCCGGCCTCGAAGCCGAGCTCAACCGGCTGGACGTTCTCATGGGCGATCAACCGGGCACTCACGCGGCAGAGCTGGCGCGCGCGGCTGCGATTCCCGCGATCCCGAGCGTTACCGGCAACGACGAACCAGTCGATGTCCTGCGCCGGCGCCCGGACGTGATCGCCGCGGAGCGACGTCTCGCGGCATCGAACGCCCGGATCGGCGCCGCGCTCGGGGAATACTTTCCGAAACTCTCGATCGCCGGTCTCGTCGGGTTCGAGAGTGTCGATGTCACTCACCTCTTCCGGTCGGCAACGTTTCAGCCGCAAGGCATGGCGGGGCTGCGTTGGCGGCTCTTCGACTTCGGCAAGATCAACGCCGAGGTCGCGGCAGCGCGCGGCGCCGAGGCAGAAGCACTGGCGCGCTTTCGGCACGCGATCCTCCGGGCGGCCGAAGACGTCGAGAACGCGTTCATGGCACTCGTGCAATCCGAGGCCCGGACGCGCGAGCTCCTGAACGAGGTGGCGGCGCTCCAGCGGGCGCGGGACACCGCCGAAGCCGCGTATCGCGGAGGCATCATCAGCCTGACGGACGTCCTGGACGCGGACCGGCTCCTGCTCGGGGCTCAGGACGAGCTGGCGAAGTCGCGCGCCGACGCTGCGAGAGCCGCGGTCGCGTCGTTCCGGGCGCTCGGCGGCGGATGGTCGGGATCGGTACACGCATGAAACTTCCCCTCACGACACGTCGCCGCTTGCAGCGGCGCATGGAGGCCTTGATGCTTCAGCGCCATGATGCCGCGTTCCGCACCGTCTTCGGTCTGCTGCCCTTCGCCTTGGCGGCGTGCACCTACGCAACTCCTGCGGACGATCCCCGGACGCAGAGTCCCCTCGTGCGCGTTGCGACGGTGGAGGCGGCAGACCAGGCGGAGCGTTCGTTCACGGGCATCGTCGCGGCCCGAGTGCAGAGCGACCTGGCCTTCCGCGTGCCCGGAAAGATCCTGGAACGCCTGGTCGATACCGGACAGGCCGTCAAGCGCGGTCAGCCGCTCATGCGTATCGATCCCGCGGATCTGCGACTCGCCGTGCGCGCGCAGGAGGAGGCAGTTGCCGCCGCGACGGCGCGGGCGCGTCAGACCGCGGATGACGCGGCACGCTACCGCGATCTCGTCGCTGCCGGCGCGGTCTCCGCATCGGCCTATGACAACACCAAGGCTGCCGCCGAGTCGGCAAGGGCAGAGCTCAATGCGGCCAAGGCTCGCGCCGACGTCGCCCGCAACCAAGCGAGCTATGCCGTGCTGCTTGCCGATGTCGCCGGCGTGGTGGTCGAGACCGTGGCGGAGCCGGGGCAGGTCGTCGGCGCCGGCCAAGTCGTCGTGCGGGTCGCGCATGCCGGACAACGGGAAGCGATCATCGATCTTCCCGAAACGCTCCGCCTGGCCATCGGATCGACCGGCCGGGCGACGTTGTATGGAAGCGGCCTCTCGGGCTCTGCCCAACTTCGCCAGTTGTCGGACGCCGCCAACCGTCAGACTCGTACGTTCGAGGCACGGTATGTCCTGGAGGCCGGTCTGGCAGATGCGCCGCTGGGCGCGACCATTGCGATCCAGATCCCGGCCGGTCCGTCGACCCCGACGCTGCAGGTTCCGATCGGCGCGATCTTCGATGCGGGCAAGGGTCCCGGTGTATGGCGGATCGAAGGCGAAACGCCTCGGGTCACCTGGCGGGCGGTGCAAATCGCCGGACTCGGCGACGACGCGGCCGCGGTCGTCGGCGAGCTCGAGCTGGGAGATCGCATCGTCGCGCTTGGCGCGCACCTGCTGCACGAAGACGAATCGGTGCGACTGGCTGAAGACGCGGTCGCGCAAGGGGCGTCAATGAGCGGCCGCGAGCGGCCATGAGTGACTTCAATCTCTCCGCCCTGGCCGTACGCGAACGCTCCGTCACCCTCTTCCTGCTCGTCGCGATCGCCATCGCCGGCCTCGTGGCCTTTCTAAGGCTCGGCCGGGCGGAAGACCCTTCCTTCACGATCAAACAGATGACCGTCGTCACCGCGTGGCCCGGTGCAACAGCAAAAGAGATGGAAGAACTGGTCGCGGAAAAGTTCGAGAAGCGGATGCAGGAGCTCCGCTGGTATGACCGGACCGAAACCTTTACGCGGCCCGGCTTGGCCTTCACCACAGTGGTCTTGCTCGATAGCACTCCGCCGGCCGAGGTCGCCGAGGAGTTCTATCAGGTCCGCAAGAAGGTCGCCGACGAGTCCCAGAACTTGCCGCGTGGGGTGATCGGGCCGATCGTGAACGACGAATATTCCGACGTGACTTTTGCGCTCTATGCGTTGAAAGCCAAAGGGGAGCCGCATCGACTCCTGGTTCGCGATGCGGAGGTGTTACGGCAACGGCTGCTTCACGTACCGGGCGTCAAGAAGGTCAACATCATCGGCGAGCGAGCCGAAAAGATCTTCGTCGAGTTCTCCCACGACCGCCTCGCGACCTTGGGGGTGTCCCCGCGGGACATCTTCGCCGCGCTGAACGGCCGGAACGTGGTCACGCCGGCTGGCTCGGTCGAAGCCAAAGGCCCGCAAGTCTTTATCCGGCTCGACGGTGCGATCGAGGACCTGGAGGCGATCCGGAATACACCCGTCGCCGCGCAAGGCCGTACGCTAAAGCTCTCGGACATCGCCGCGGTGACGCGGGGCTACGAAGATCCGGCGACCTTCCTGGTCCGCAACAACGGCGAACCGACGTTGCTGCTCGGCGTGGTCATGCGCGAGGGGTGGAACGGCCTCGAGCTCGGCAAGGCGCTGGAAGCGGAAGCGGCGGCGATCAACGCGGAGATGCCGCTGGGAATGGGCCTCTCCAAGGTTTCGGACCAGTCCGTCAACATTCGGGCGGCCGTCGAAGAGTTCATGATCAAGTTCTTCGCCGCCCTGGGCGTGGTGATACTTGTTGGCTTCCTCAGCATGGGATGGCGGGCCGGCATGGTCGTCGCGGCGGCCGTCCCTCTGACGCTCGCCGCGGTCTTCATCGTCATGGCGGCGACCGGCAAGGTCTTCGACCGAATCACGCTCGGGTCGTTGATCTTGGCGCTGGGTCTTCTGGTCGACGATGCGATCATCGCGATCGAGATGATGGTCGTGAAGATGGAGGAAGGCTACGAACGCATGCGCGCAGCGGCGTATGCCTGGAGCCACACCGCCGCGCCCATGCTCGCCGGGACCCTGGTGACCGCGATCGGCTTCACGCCGAACGGCTTCGCCAGGTCAAGTGCTGGCGAGTACACCAGCAACATGTTCTGGATCGTCGGAATCGCCCTGATCGCATCCTGGGTCGTTGCCGTCGTGTTCACGCCGTACCTCGGAGCGAAGCTCCTTCCGAACATCGCGAAGCCAAAGGGCGGGCACGGCGCGATCTACGCCACGCCTCAGTACAACCGCTTCCGCGGGGTTCTTGGTCTGGTGATTCGCCGCAAATGGCTCGTCGCCGGGAGCGTGGTCGGTGCCTTCGTCGTCGCGCTCTTGGGCATGGGTGCGGTCAAGAAGCAGTTCTTTCCGAATTCCGATCGCCCGGAGGTGCTGGTCGAAGTGCAGATGCCGTATGGCACGTCCATCGAGCAGACGAGTGCCGCGACCGCCAAGGTGGAATCGTGGCTCGCCGCGCAGCCGGACGCTGGGATGGTGACCGCCTACGTCGGACAGGGTGCACCGCGCTTCTTTCTCTCCATGTCTCCCGAGCTACCCGATCCCTCGTTCGCGAAGATCGTCGTCTTGACGAACAGTGAAGCGTCACGCGAGGCGCTCACGCTGAGGTTGCGACAGGCGGCGGCCGCCGGCTTGGCGCCGGAGGCCCGCGTGCGGGTCAGCCAATTGGTGTTCGGTCCGTACTCGCCGTTCCCCGTCGCCTTTCGCGTGATGGGGCCCGAGCCCGACAAGCTCCGCGACATTGCGGCGCAGGTCCGGGCCGGGATGCAGGCAGCACCGGAGATGAGAACCGTCAACACCGATTGGGGTGACCGCGTGCCCACGCTGCATTTCTCGCTCGATCAGGACAGACTGCAGAGCATCGGCTTGACGTCCAGCGAGGTCGCGGAGCAGCTGCAGTTCCTGTTGAGCGGCGTCCCGATCACCGACGTCCGCGAAGGCATCCGTTCGGTGCAGCTCATTGCCCGCTCCGCCGGAAACGCGCGGCTCGATCCGAGTCGGATCACCGATTTCACCTTGGTGGGAAGTGCCGGCCAACGGATTCCGCTGTCGCAGATCGGAACTGTGGAAATCCGCATGGAAGATCCGATCCTCCGTCGCCGCGATCGCACACCGACGATCACCGTGCGCGGAGACATCGCCGAGGGCTTGCAGCCGCCGGACGTGTCCGCGGCTCTTTGGAAGGCGCTCCAGCCCGTCGTCGCGAATTTGCCGGCGGGCTACCGGATCGAGGAAGGCGGCTCCAGCGAAGAGTCCCGCAAGGCAAATGGCGCAATCGCGCCGCTGTTCCCCATCATGATCGCCCTCACGCTGATTACGATCATCTTCCAGGTCCGGTCGATCTCCGCGATGGCGATGGTGTTCGCAACCGCACCGCTGGGCCTCGTCGGGGTCGTTCCAACCTTGCTGCTGTTCCATCAGCCGTTCGGGTTCAACGCGCTGATCGGTCTCATTGCGCTCGCAGGAATTCTGATGCGCAACACGCTGATCCTGATCGGTCAGATCCGCACCAACGAGGAGGATCAATTGCCGCCGTTCGACGCGGTCGTCGAAGCCACCGTCCAGCGCGCGCGTCCGGTCATCCTGACGGCGCTCGCCGCCATGTTGGCGTTCATTCCGCTCACGCACTCGGTCTTCTGGGGAACGCTGGCGTACACATTGATCGGTGGAACTTTCGCCGGGACCGTCCTCACCCTGGTGTTCTTGCCAGCGTTGTACGCCATCTGGTTCAAGATCGATCCGACGACGGCAGAACGAGCACCCGCTCCATCGCTTCAAACGGCGCGTGTCGCCTAGTACTGTCGGGGCGCTGGGCCGAAACGCTCGGGGCGGAGAGGAGCTACTGCGGGGTGCCGGTCGTCGAGCAAGGGCTGCGTCGTTGGTGGCATTGCCGCGGCGAAGATGCCAAGAATTTCGCCCATGCGCTCACCGATCTGCGATCTTCTGGGAATCGAGTTTCCGCTCCTCGCCTTCAGCCATTGCCGCGACGTGGTGTCGGAGGTGTCGCGCGCCGGCGGCATGGGCGTGTTCGGCGCCGTCACCCTGCCGCCCGACCGCTTGGAGGAGGAGCTGCGCTGGATCGACGATCACGTCGGCGGCAAGCCCTACGGCGTCGATCTGATCGTCCCCAACAAGATCGCCGGCAAAGGCCAGGCGTTCTCGATCGGCGACATGATCGCGGCTGTCCCCGACGAGCACAAAGCCTACGCGGCCAGCATCCTCGCCAAGTACGACATCGACGCGAGCGACCTCGACGACGTGCGCCGCGGTCACACCAACCTCGGCAAGAATCTGCAGGAGTCCGGCGCCGCGGCCTCGCTCGAGGTGGCGTTCCGCCATCCCATCAAGCTGATCGCGAACGCGCTCGGCGTGCCGCCGAAGATCATGCTCGACATGGCGAAGCAGCACGGCGTGCCGTGCGCGGCGCTCGTCGGCACGAAGCAGCACGCGATTCGCCAGGTCGAGGCGGGCGTCGACATCCTGGTCGTCTCGGGCGGTGAGGCCGGTGGTCATTGCGGCGACGTGTCGACACTGGTGCTGGTGCCCGAGGTCTGGGAGGCGATTCAGCCCTTTCGCAACGTGCCTATCCTCGCCGCCGGTGGCATCGTCACGGGCCGACAGATGGCGGCGTGCATGGCGATGGGCGCCGCGGGGGCGTGGACGGGCTCGGTGTGGCTCACCACCAACGAGGCCGAGACCAGTTCCGTCGTGAAGGAGAAGATGCTGGCGGCGAGCTCGCGCGACACCGTCCGTTCGCGGGCGCGCACCGGCAAGCACTCGCGGCAGCTGCGTTCGCCTTGGACCGACGCCTGGGAGAGCCCCGGCGCGCCGACGCCGCTCCCGATGCCGCTGCAGTCGCTCGTGAGCGAGCCGGCGCTGCGCAAGATCGACAAGCTCTCAGAGAGCGGGCACGCCGGCGCGAGGGAGCTCGCGACCTATTGGGTGGGGCAGGGCGTCGGTCTCATGAATCAGAGCAAGTCGGTGCGCGCGGTCGTGCAGGAGTTCAAGGAAGATTTCCTGACCGCGTACGAGCGGCTCAATACCTGTCTCGCCGACTGAGGCGATCGCAATGGACCGCGCCATGGTCGGCTTCATCACCGACGCCGACGGTCATTGGATCGCGCTGCTCGACTGCGGTCATCGCCAACACGTCCGGCACGACCCGCCGTTGGTCGAGCGGCCCTGGGTGACGACCGATGACGGCCGGCGCGGCCGGCTCGGGCAACGCCTCGACTGCGGGCGTTGCGACGCGTTCGAGCTGCCCGACCATTTCGTCGCCTACAAGCAGACGGCGGATTTCACCGACGCCACGGTACCCGTGGCGCTTCGAAAAAATCACGCCACCAAACCCGGCGTGTGGGCCCGCATCGTCGTTGGCGACGGCCGGCTCCGCTATCGGGTGGATGCGCTCGACCGGACCTTCGAGCTCGCCCCCGGGATCGTCGGCATCGTGCTCCCCGAAGTGCCGCATCACGTCGAGCCGATCGGTCCCGTTCGCTTCCACGTCGAGTTTTTGCACGCGCCGCCCGAATCCGCGTAAGGAGAGCCGCATGTTCCAACAGCCACTGGATTTCCGTGACGAGAGCGAGGCGCTGTACGGCGTCCTCGCGACCCTCTCCGACGCCGACTTCGAACGCCCGACGTTGTTCAAGGCGTGGACCATCAACGACGTCGTGAGCCATCTGCACGCCTGGAACATCGCGGCCGATCTGGCGCTCGCCGACGCCGCGGGTTTCGACGGGCTGCGCACCAAGCTCTTCGAGGGGATCGCCAACGGCCGCCGCCTGCGGGCGATCGAGGGCGATTGGCTCGACGGCGCGAAGAATCGCGAGCGGCTCGAGCAGTGGCGCGCGTTCTACCTGGCGATGACCGAGCGCTTTCTCGCGGCCGATCCCAAGAAGCGCGTCGCGTGGGCCGGTCCCGACATGAGCGTCCGCTCCAGCATCAGTGCGCGCTTGATGGAGACGTGGGCGCACAGCCAGGAGGCCTACGACGCGCTCGGGCGCGCGTGCGTCCACACCGATCGCATCAAGAACATCGCCGACCTCGGCGTCCGCACCTTCGGCTGGGCCTACACGAACCGCGGCCGCGCCGTTCCCGCGCCGGTGCCCCAGGTGCGCCTCACGGCGCCGTCGGGTGCCGTGTGGACGTGGAACGAAGAGGAAACCGCGCATCGCGTCGAAGGCAGCGCCGTCGATTTCTGCAAGGTCGTGACCCAGACGCGCAACGTCGCCGACACCAGCCTGCAAGTCACCGGGCCCGTCGCGACCGATTGGATGACGATCGTGCAGTGCTTCGCGGGCCCGCCCGAGGATCCGCCGGCGCCCGGCACGCGTTTCGCGAGCACCGCCGCGAAGTGACGTTGGTCGTAGAGCTTCATCCGGACGACACTCTCAGCACGCTGGAGCGGTCGCCGGCCCACTCGAAGGAGGAGTCGCTTCATGACACGTATTTTTCGGAACGCGATGATGAGCCCCACGATGATGCTCACACTAGCTGCTGTTTGTTTTTCGGCGTCCTGCTCTTTGCCGCCCTCTTCCACTAGCTCTATCACCAAGATGACGACGTCCTGGAAAGATCCCACGACTACTATTTCATCCAGTCAGATAAAGAAGATCCTCTTTATTGCTCTCGTTAAGGACGAACCCTACAGCAGTATGATGGAAGATCATCTCGTGGCCAGTCTAACGGCAAGGGGATCGCGTCTCACGCGATTGTCGCAGGTAGAGCCACGACCGAAAAAGACAAGGCGGCGTTTGATCAGGAGATCAAGTCAAACCAGGTTGACCTGGTCGTCATCATGCGCCTGAAGGACGTCAAAGAAGAGCCCCGATATGTTCCAGGCGCCGACACGTATGGCGCCTATGGTGGCATGGGAGTCGGGTATTGGGGCTACTATAACTACGCCGCCCCGATATATCGTACCCCTGGTTTTTACACGAGCGACAAGCACTTCCTCGTAGAAACCAATGTATATTCTGTAGCGCAGAGTAAGCTGTTGTGGTCGGGAGTTACCGATAGTGTGAATCCCAGCTATGCGACGACCGGTAGGATTGCCAAGGCTGTCGTCGAGAACATGAAGAAGGAAGGTTTCTTGGTGGAGTAGAAGCGACACCGATCGAGACGAACAACGAAGCAGCTACGACCGAACGCCCGGCGCCTCGTATCCCATCGCCTCGACGTACTCCGCGTAGTTCCCGCCGTACTGCACCGGCCCGTCGGGACCCCCGAGCTCGAGCACCCGGTTCGAGAGTCCGCGCAGCACCGACCGGTCGTGCGACACGAAAATCATCGTGCCGTCGAAATTGGACAGTGCCTTCGTCAGCATGTCTTTCGTCGCGAGGTCCAGGTGGTTGGTGGGCTCGTCGAGCACGAGAAAGTTCGGCGGGTCGAACAGCATCGTCGCCAGCACGAGCCGCGCGCGTTCGCCGCCCGAGAGGATGCGGCAGCTCTTTTCGACGTCGTCGCCCGAGAAATCGAAGGCCCCGGCGACGGTGCGCAGCGATCCGAACGAGGCGCGCGGGTGCGCCGCCTCCAGCGTCTCGATCACCGTGCGCGACGGGTCGAGCAGGTCCATGGCGTGCTGTGCGAAGTAGCCGAGCCTGACGCTGCCGCCGAGCGCGACCGTGCCGGCGTCCGGTTGCGACTCGCCGGCGAGCATCTTCAAGAGCGTGCTCTTGCCGGCGCCGTTCACGCCCATCACGCACCAGCGCTCGCGGCGGCGGATCACGAAGTCGAATTGCTCGTAGAGGTGGCGTGTGCCGTAGCCCTTGTCGACGTGCGCCAGCTTCGCGACGTCCTCGCCCGAGCGCGGCGGCGTCGGGAACTCGAAGGTCACGACGCGCCGCCGCCGAGGCGGCTCGACCTTCTCGATCTTGTCGAGCTTCTTCACGCGTGATTGCACCTGCGCCGCGTGGCTCGCGCGCGCTTTGAAGCGCGCGATGAAGGCTTCTTCCTTCGCCAGCATGGCTTGCTGGCGGGCGTACTGCGCCTCGGCTTGTTGCGCGTTCACGGCGCACTGGCGGTCGTAGAAATCATAGTCGCCCGTGTAGGAGGTGAGCTCGCCGCCGTCGATCTCGACGATGCGCGTGACCAGCCGATTCATGAACGCGCGATCGTGCGACGTCATGATGAGCGCACCCTCGAAGTCGCGGAGAAAGCCTTCGAGCCAGAGGATCGACTCGATGTCGAGGTGGTTGGTCGGCTCGTCGAGGAGGAGCGCGTCGGGCTGCATGAGCAGGATGCGGGCGAGCGCGGTGCGCATCTTCCACCCCCCCGAGAGCTCGCCGACGTCGCGGTCGATGACCTCGGGCGCGAACCCGAGCCCGTTCAGGATCTCGCGGGCGCGCGACTCGAGGCCGTACCCGTCGAGCTCGTCGAAGCGGTGCTGGACGTCGCCAAAGCGCGTGACCAGCTTGTCGAGGTCGTCGGCGCGGGCCGGGTCGGCCATGGCGAGCTCGAGCTCGTGCAGCTCGTGCGCGATCGTCGCGACTTCACCGGCGCCGGCGATCGTCTCTTCGAGCACCGTGCGCCCGCCCATCTCGCCGACGGACTGCGAGAAGTAGCCGACCTTCACGCGCTTCTCGACGAGGACACTGCCGGTATCGGGCTCCTCCTCGTCCACGATCATGCGAAAGATCGTCGACTTGCCGGCGCCGTTCGGACCGACCAAGCCGACCTTCTCGCCCCGAAACACCGCCAGCGAGGCGTCGAGGAAGAGGATGCGGCCGCTGTGCTGCTTACAGACGGATTCGAGTCGGATCATGCGGGGACAGCCTTGTAGACCGCGCGCGCCGACCCGTCGAGCGCGCCAGCGAGCGTCTGACGTCCGCGCCAGCGAGCGTCTGACGTCCGCGTGGTCGGGCGCCGACGTCAGTGCAGCAGGCCGAGGCTCCGCACGTGCCGGACCCCGGCGGCGAACACGTTGTCGCGGCGGAACGGCGTGACATGGCTGCCGCCGTACCAGCGCAGCGTTGGGCGTCCCCAATGATGCCAGAGCGCGAGCGGCTGTTCCGGCTGGACGATCGCATCGCCGCGCCCGGCGACGATCAGCGCGCGCTCGGTCGGAATGGCCAGCGCGTGCGTGAGCGGCGAATGGATGCGGTACGCCTCGTCCAGCTCCTCGGGGCTGAACGGCGCGGACCCGCGACGCGCGTACGGACTGTGCGCGAAGAGCGTCGACGGGAACGAGCCGAGCCGGACCGGCGCGGCGATCGGAATGACGAAGGCCCAATCGGCCATGAGGTCGGCGGCGAGCGACGCGAGATAGCCGCCGAGGCTGAGCCCGATGATTCCGATGGGCGCGGCGCTTCGCGCTCGCAGCCACGCCAACACGCGTTGCAGATCGTGCATCGACTGGCGGACGGCCTCGTTCAGGCGTCCGACGTGCCACGAGGCGAAGAGCTCGCCCGAATACCGCGCGGTCGACGGCGTGCGGGCCCCGTGGAACGGCAGCGTCATCAGGACCACGTCGAGGCCTTGGGCGAACCACTGCGGCGCCATGAGGATCGTCGCGTCGCGCGCGAAGTCCCCCATCGTGAAACCGTGCAGTGCGATGACCGTGGCCGCCGCGGGCTGGTCGTGCACCCAGTGCTCGATCAGGATGCGGTCGTTCTCCGGAATCGGGGTGGGGTCGCCGCAGAAGGGCGCGTACGATGCCGGCAGCTCGTGACGGACGAGGCAGCCCCCGTCGACGGGTCGGCGAGCCATCTCGCGGCCTTCCGGAGCCGCGGCGGGGTCGTCGAGAAATGCAAAGAAGCGCCGTGCGTCGGTGCAAAGGTCATCGGTGAGATACGGAGTGGCGGAAGCGCGGATGATCGTCAGCTCGTCCGCCTCGGGCATGAGCGTCCGATCGAACGCGTAGCCCATGCCGCGAATCGCGAGCCGGTCGAGCAGGCTGCCGAACCGCGATCGCGACCCGTCGCGACCAGTCGGCGGCGGCGGCTCCAACGCGGTAGCACCCGCGAGTTGCAGCGGATTCATCGCCCGTCTTCGTCGTCGTGGATCGTCAAAGCATCGATCCACATCGCCAACCGGGACAGGGTTACGACGGTCGTCAGGATGCTCCAGCCGAGGAGCTCACGAGCCCGTCGTCGCGTCTCACGCATTTCCGGCGCCTCCTGAAGGTAGGATGAGCAAGGTGCGTGCCTGACCGAGCGCGCCAGCACGCGTCGCAGGGGTGACGCCGGGCGGTGTCGTTTGTAGAAACCGCTCACGTTTCGGGACTCGTGATCTCTTCGGAGGTCGAATAGGGCGCCTGCCACCGTCGCGCCTCTTGGCACGAGCGATGCTGACCATCCGGAAATGCGAACGAGTCGAACGTGGTCTGAGCTGAGCGACATCCCGAAGTTCGGTCCTCTCCGACAGCACGTCGAAGCAGACGTCTGCGTCGTCGGCGGTGGCGTGGCGGGTCTCAACGTCGCCTACGCGCTCGCTCGCGAAGGGCGTCAGGTCGTCATCCTGGAGCGCGAGAACCTCGGCTCCGGAGAAACGGGCCGGACGACCGCGCACCTGGTGACCGCGCTCGACCGAGGGTACGCCACACTCTGCGACGTGCTCGGCGTCGAGCGGGCTCGCCTGGCGGCCGAGAGCCACGGTCGCGCGATCGACTTCTACGCCGCGACCTGCGCGCGCGAAGCGATCGCCTGCGACTTTCGACGGCTCGACGGCTACCTGTTTCAGGGCGACGGTGAGCCGGAACGCTTCGCGAGCGAGCGTGCGGCGATGGCGGAGGTCGGCCTGCCGGGGATCGCGCTCGTCGCGCCGCCGGGTTGGGAAGGAACGGACAAGGGACCGTGTCTCCGCATTCCGAACCAGGGTCAGCTGCAGCCGCTGCAGTACGTGGCGGGACTCGCGGCGGCGATCACGCGGCTCGAGGGTCGCATCTACGAAGATACCGTCGTCACCGAAGTGCACGACGATCACGTCGTCACGGAAGGCGGTGCGGTGGTGCGCGCCCCGGCGATCGTGATCGCGACGAATACGCCGATCAACTCGCGCTTCGGCATTCCCCTTCGTCAGGCCGCCTATCAAACGTACGTCATCGCCGCGGTCGACGATACGCCGAGCCCGGTGCCGGCGTTGTATTGGGACGTCGAAGACCCCTTTCACTACGTGCGGTCGGTTGCGCGTGCCGGCCGACCCAACGTGTTGTTGATCGGTGGCGAAGACCACAAGACCGGCCAGGACGAAGGGGTGAGCGCCGACGGTCGTTACGCGCGACTCGAAGCGTGGGCGCACCGCCACTTTCCGGATCTGGGCGGCATCGTCGAGCGCTGGTCAGGAGAGGTGATGGAGTCGCTCGACGGGCTCGCGCTGATCGGCCGGCTCGCGCCGAAGAGCAACGTCTTCGTCGTCAGCGGCGACTCCGGCAACGGTTTCACGCACGCGGGGATCGCGGCAGTGCTCCTGCCGGATTTGATCGTGGGCCGCGCCAGCGACCTCACGGAGCTCTACGATCCGACCCGCTTGCCGTTGAAAGCGCTTCCGGAGCTCGCACGCGAAGGCGTCAACACGGCCGCGCAATACGCCGCGTGGCTCGCCCCGAGCGACGTGTCGGGCGTCGACTCGATCCCACACGGCGGTGGTGCCGTGCTCCGCCGCGGCGTTTCACGCGTCGCCGTCCATCGCGACGAGCGCGGCGAGCTGCATGCGTGCTCGGCGGTGTGTCCCCATCTCGGCGGCATCGTGGATTGGAATGCGGATGAACGGACCTGGGACTGTCCCTGTCACGGCTCGCGCTTCGACGCGTTCGGGCGACTCCTGCACGGACCCGCCAACAGCGATCTGCCGAGATCGACGCTCTGAGCCGGCCGTCAACGAACATTCCGTCAACGAACTTTAGGAGGTGACGCGTGAGGACGACGACGACCATGGTGACGATGCTGCTTGCGGCCGCAACGATCGGAACCGCCCATGCGGCGCCGTCTCCGGAGCCTCATCACAGCCCGCTCCCGGCGCCCAGCCAGAGTGCGCCGGTCGATCTCGGCACGAAGACGTCGGGAGTCGGCACGACCGATCCCGTCGCGCAGCCGAGCGCGGGTCGCATGATGGATCCGCTGGCGCCGGGTCACGACGTGAACCCGCAACCGGACACGCCGGGCAAGACGGGTCTCGGTGTCACGGATCGCGTCCCGCTCGGGCAGGTCCCGAACGCACCGGGCTCGAAGACGGATGGCATCGGGTCGCCGCCGGCCGCCGGCCCGGGCGCGCGCTGACGTCACGGTGATTTACGTAGCGCGAGTTTTGGAAGAATGCCGAGGGTGGATTGTGCACGCGACGCCCGGCTCGTAAGACGAGCCCATGTCGGTCTGCATTCTCTGCGGCACGGAAACGAGCGGCTGGGCCATTGTCATGACCGGGGAGTCCGAGAACCCCGAGCTCGGCGTCGAGTGCCGGCGTTGCAGTGCATTGCCGAGCGAGGAGCGGAAGCGTCTGCGTGATCTCGCGATGGCGCGGAACATCCGGCGCGAGCTGTCCGAGTCGGACGACGACGACCCGCCGCGCCCGCGCCGCTGACGTGGGTCGCGGCTACTTCCGCCGCGAAGGCAATGCCGCGTGGAGCGCGCGCGCCGCGGCGGCATCGCGTGACGTGTCGTCGGCGTCGAGCCCCGCAATGATCGGCTCCAAGAGGCGTCGCGCCTCTGCCGGACGTCCCTGATCACGGCGAAGACCGGCGAGCGTCGTGGCCGCGCGGCACGCCAGCCACGTCGAGCCCTGGGCGGTCGCGACGGCGACCGCGCGCACCAACGCTTCGTCGGCGTCGGTAGGCGACGCGGCGAGCTCCGGGTGCCGTAAGAGGAGGACGCCGCGCAAACGGTGCAGCTCGGCCTCGTAGTAGCGCTGATCGCTCCGCTCGTTGAAGGCCAACGCCTCCGCGAGCGTCGCGGCGGCGGCCGTCGGATCTTCGGCGGCGAGATGCGCCTCGATCAAGCGTCCGAGGTGTGACGGCAAGCCGAGGCCCGCACCCGTCGCGCGCCAGCCTTCGAGGCCGGCGCGCATGCGCGCGATGCCGGCGTCGATTTCGCCAAGGTCGACCATCGCCCACGCCGCGAAATGGGTCGCGCCGGCGAGCCAGAACGGAAATCCCTGATCGGTGGCGAGCGTGATCAGGTGCTCGGCGTCGACGCGCGTTCGCTCGGCGTCGCCGCGGCAATAGTGCACCCACGTGGCGAAGTTCATCGCGAAGCCGAGGCTGAACGGATGACCGACGGCCTTGCCGAGCGTCAGGGCATCCTCGGAATGGCGGCGCGCGGCTTCGGGCCGCCCCATGAACCAGGAGATCATCGCACCATACGAATGCGCGACGACTTCCGGATCTTGTCCGTACAGGAAGACGTGCGCTCGATGCTCGGGCCGATACAGTGCGAGGCCGCTTTCGACGTGGCTGAGCGCTGCGGCGAGCTCGCCGCAGAAGAAGCTCGTCACCCAGAGCGCGTGGTGGCCTTCGACGAGCCAGGCGGGATCGCCGACCTCCTCCGCGAGTGCGAGGCATTGTGCGGCCAGGGCTCGCGCCGGCGTCATCTCACCGCGGACGACGTGGTAGCCCCAGATGCCCCAGAGCACGGGAAAGAGCGCAGCCGGATCGCCGAGTGCTTGGCTGATCGCGCGGGCGCGGGTGAACGCGTGCTCGACCTCCGGCGCCGCGTACCCGCTAGTGCTCATCAACGCCGGGCCGAGCGCCATCTGGATCGCGAGCTCGGCTTCGAGGCGCGCCCCCTCGTCCGCGAGCTCCGGCAGCAGCGCCTCGGCGCGCTGCAGGTGATCCACTGCTTCCCGGGTTGCCGACCGACGACTCGCGTTGGCGGCGGCGAGCTGGCGATAGCGGATCGCGCGCGGGTGGTCGCGTCCTTCCTCGAAATGCGCCGCGAGCTCGGCGGCGATCGTGTCGGCGCGGCTGCCGTAGGCCGCCTCGAGCCGCTCGCCGAGCAGGGCGTGCAGACGGCTGCGCCGGCCGGCAGCGATCGCGTCGTGGAGCGTACGTTGGTGCAGGGCGTGCGTGAAGCCGTAGCGACCGGTCGGAGCACCGTCGGGGCCGTCGGCGACGCCCATCGAGCGCAGGAGCTGTCCCCGGCGCGCGAAGGCCTCGCAGCGCTCCTCGATCCGCTCGCTGTCGTCGTCGAGCGCGGCCGCGACCGCGGCGCTCGTGAAGGTCGCGCCGATCGCGCTCGCGACCTCGAGCACCTGACGGTCGGCGGCGTCGAGTCGCTCGATCTGCCGTTCGAGGAGCTGTCGAATGGTCGCCGGCACGCCGAGGGTCACGCCCGCCTCCGCCTGCCAGCGCCAGGCGGGCACCGCGTCGCCGTTGCCGTTGGGGACGACCATGCCTTCGGCGACGAGATCGTCGGCCACCGCCGAGAGGAAGAGCGGATGACCGTCGGTTGCGCGATGCACGTTCGTGACGAGCGTGGGCGGCGCGGGCAGGGGAGGAAACCGGTGCGCGAGATAGGCCGCGACCTCGTCGTGCGTGAAAACCTCGAGCGCGATCTCGGTGGAGAGGCCGCGGAGCGTGAGGTCCTGCTTCAGCTGCTTCACCGGATGCTCGTTCACGATCGCATCGATCGGGCGAAAGGTCGCGACGATCATCAGCCGCGCGGCGCCGGGACGGCGCGTCAGCAACGAGAGCAGATCGAGGGTCGAGTAGTCGCTCCAGTGCAGGTCTTCGAGCGTCAACACGAGCGGGACCTCGGTGGTGAGCGCTTCGAGCGCGTCCGCCATCTCGCGGAGCATGCGCTCCTGCGCGACGCCCTGGACCTCACGCACCAGCATCTCGCGCTCGCCGGCGTCGAGCAGCCATGGCAGCTGCACGAGCCACGTCGGCGCATAACGGCGGAGCAGCGCCGGGACGAGGTCGCGTCCGCTGCCGCGACACAAGCGGCTCACCGCTTCGAGGAACGGCAGATAGGCCTCGCCCGAGCCGTAGTGCTCGACGCAGCGGCCCTCGCCGATCCAGAGCTCGCCATCCGCGCCGGCGCGCGCGAGGAAGGCCTCGACGAGCGTGGTCTTGCCGGTGCCCGCGTCGCCGGTCACGTAGATCACCTGGCGTGCGCCGGCACGGGCCCGCGCGAGGGCCCCCGTCAGCTGATCGAGCTCGGGCTCGCGGCCGACGAGGAACGCCGGCGCGGCGGGCGGTGGCTGGCTTGCGGCGCCGGCGGGGAACGGCGCCGTCCCGAGCGCGCGTGTCACGGGTGCGATGAATCGATAGCCACGACGTGGCACCGTCTCGATGAAGCGGGGCGCCGTCGGCTCGTCATCGAGCGCCTCGCGCAGCTCGCCGATCAGGACCTTCAACCCGCCGCTCGCGATCGCCGCGCCTTCCCAGACGTGCGCGACGATCTCGTCCTTGGTGGCGAGCTGCCCGTGACGCTCCGCCAGGTAACGCAACACGGCGAAGGCTTTCGGCCGAAGCGGCACGGTGTGATCGCCTTTCCGGAGTTGCGCGTCGGCGAGGGCGAGTCGAAAGGGCGCGAAGACGAGATCGGGCGGTGTCGGCATGCAGAGCGGAACGGCCGTTCAGCGCGTCACGGGAGAGTCCGCGGCGAGCTGCGGACTCCGGCGGCATGTGCGAGCTCGTCGAAGCCGCGGCCGACGGCCGCCGCGAACGCGTCGAGGTCGGGCATCACGTAGCGGTCGGCGTTGAAGCCGAAGCCGAGCGAGCCGCAGTAGCTGAAGAGGGCGATGCCGAGTCCCTGATTCTCGAAGAGCGGCACCTGCGGATAGCCCGAGAGCAACCGAGCACCGAGGAGGTACAGCGGGACCTGCGGACCGGGGACGTTGGTCACGATCAGGTTGTAGGGGTGCAGACGCGAGAGCAGGCGCACGCCGAGGCCGACGACGCCAGGCATGGCGTACTCGGCGACGCGTCCCAGCACGTCGGGGCCGAGCTCCTGGCGGATCTGTTTCCGCTTGGTGGTCTCGGCCGACACCGCCGCGAGGCGGCGGACGGCGTCGGGCTCGTCGACGGCGAGGTCGAGCAACCACCCCGACGCCCGGTTGCTGGCCTGGCCGCGCTCGTCCTCGGTCCGAACGCTGACCGGGATGACGATCCGCAGCTTCAAGTTGGTGACGTCGACACCGCGCCCGCGCAGAAAATGGTGCAGCCCGCCGGCGACGCTCGCGAGCGCGACGTCGTTCACCGTGCCACCGAGGCGGGTCTTCACCGCCTTCACCTCGTCGAGGTCGAGCGTCAACCAGTCGAAGGTGCGGTGCGCGCTGATCGGCTGATTGAACGGCGTCGGCGGTGGCATCGTGACGCCGGCGCCGGCGAGATCGACGAGGGCGCGCATGCTGGCGCGCGTGGTGGCGCCGACGCCCGCCGGGTCCGAGGCGATCGAGTAGAGGCGTTGCGCCATCGTGAGCGGCGTCGCGGCCTGACGTGCGAGGCCGTCGGCGAGCAGGCGCGCCCCGCTCGGCGCGGGTCGCGGTGTCCACGGCTGCGGCTCCTCGATTACGTCGTCGGGCGTCGGGCTCACGAGCGCCGTGAAGAGATCGAACGCCGAAATGCCGTCGGCGATCGCGTGATGCGTCTTGATGAGCAAGGCGAACCGGCCGTCGGCGAGGCCCTCGACCACCCAGAGCTCCCACAGCGGTTTCCCGCGATCGAGCTGCTGCGACATGATGCGCGCGGTCAGCAGCTTCAGCTGCGCGTCGTCGCCCGGCCGGGGCAGGGCGGTGTGGCGGACGTGGTAGCTCAGGTTGAACCGGTCGTCGTCGATCCACACGGCCTGGTTGAAGACGGGAATCCAGCCCAGGCGGTGACGGTAGCGCGGCACCAGGTGGATGCGCCCCGCGATCTGGGCGCGAATCCGTTCGATGTCGATCCCGCCGCTCGGCAGCGTCAGCGGTCCTGCTTCGAAGAGGATCAGGCCTCCGAGGTGCATATGGGTGGTCGCGTCCTCGAAATGGAGGAACGATCGATCCTGCGCGGAAATCCGTTCGTAGAAGGCGTCGTCCATCGCGGCTGCGCGCGATCTACGCAGCTGCCGTCACGGTTGTAAAGTTGCGTCTGGGGTCGGGGGCCGACTAATCTCCGCCGGCATGCCGATCGGCCTCCGTCTCGTCTTGTACGCGAGCCTGGGCGTCACGGCGAAGTGGTGTTCACCGCGCTCTGCGCCCGGCTCGGCGTGGTGGTGACCGCCGACCTCGATGACGCGGACGCGCGCAGCAGCAGGCGCCTCAAGGGCCACTCCTTCGTGTGGATGCTGCCGATCTACGGCCTCGGCTTCCTCGGCTTCGAGCTCGTCCACGACGCGCTCCGGGCCGAGCCCTGGCTCCTCCGCGGCACGGTCTACGTGGCTGCCCTCTATGCGATCGAGCTCGTGGCGAGCCTGGCGCTCATTCGCATGACCGGGGACCACGTCTGGCGCTGGGTCGGTCGCGGCGCGATCGGCGGGCACATCCATCTCGCGATGGCGCCGATGTGGTTCGCGGTGGGGTTGGCGCTGGAGTGGTTACACGATTTGCTGGTGCGATAGCCGCGCCTGCGACCGCGTCCGCCACCACGACGCGACGATCGCGCCTCCGAGCAAGACGCCGATCGCGGTCAGCGACCACCCGATCGGGATCTCGTAGACGTCGGTCAGCAGCATCTTCGTGCCGACGAACGCGAGCACGAGCGCCAGGCCCACCTTCAGGTAGTGGAAGCGGTCCATGACGTCCGCGAGCAGGAAGAACATCGAGCGCAGGCCGAGGATCGCGAAGATGTTCGACGTGTAGACGATGAACGGGTCCTTCGTGATGGCGAAGATCGCCGGGATCGAGTCGACCGCGAAGATGAGGTCGCTCGTCTCGACGCAGATCAGCACCAACAGGAGCGGCGTCGCCAGGAGGCGGCCGTCGCGCCGGATGGTGAATGCGGCCCCGTGGTACTCGGGCACCGACGGAATCCAGCGCGCGAAGGCGCGGTAGATCGGATTGCGCTCGGGGTGGTGCTCGCCCTCGCGTTGCAGCAGCAGCTTCACGCCGGTCAGAACGAGGAACGCGCCGAACACGTAGAGGATCCAGTGAAAGCGCTCGAGCAGCGCGGCGCCGAGCACGATGAAGACGGCGCGCATCACCAGTGCGCCGAGAATCCCCCAGAACAAGACGCGATGGACATACGCAGCCGGGACGGCGAACGCGGAAAAGATCAGCAGGAAGATGAAGATGTTGTCGACCGCGAGCGCTTTCTCGATCAGGTAGCCGGTGAGGAACTCGAGCCCGCGTTCGCTGCCATACGTCGAAGCGAGCCAGAGGTTGAAGATTCCCGCGAGGCTGATCCAGACGGTGGTCCAGACCAGAGCCTCGCGGAAGCCCACGGGGTGGGCGTCGCGGTGAAACACGCCGAGGTCGAGCGCCAGGAGCGCGAGCACCAATCCCGTGAACCCGAGCCAGAGGCCGGGTGTGCCGATCGTGACGATGTCCATCGTGGCCGTCAGCGCCGGTATCCGGGGCCCGCCATCGCCTCCAGGCGGGCCACGCGGTCGGCCGTCGCAGGGTGAGTCGAGAAGAGGCGAGCGAGTCCGAGCCCGCCGCCGCTCGTGAACGGGTTCACGATGAAGAGGCTGGCGGTCGCGGGCTGCGCCGCCATCGACGGCACCACGCCCGCCGCCTCCTCCAGGCGGGAGAGGGCGCTGGCCAGCGCCAACGGATCCCCCGAGATCGCGGCCCCGGTTTCGTCGGCGAGATACTCGCGCGAGCGCGAGATGCCGAGCTGAATGACCGTCGCGGCGAGCGGCGCCGCGAGCGCCATCAGGATGCCGGCGAAGGGCGAGGACTGCTCGCCGTCGGCGTCACTGTGGCCGCCCATGCCGAAAAACCCGACGGCGTGCGCCGCATAGGTGATCACGCCGGTCACGCAGGCGGCGATCGTCGACACCAGGATGTCGCGGTTCTTCTGGAAGGCGTCGGCGTACACCCGCACGTCGTCGGTGAGTTTGAAGACACCGCGCTCATGCAGGCCTTCGGCCGCGAGGGCGTCGGCATCTTCCCGATTCCGAGCGTGGTCGAGCGCGAGGTGGCTCGCCAGCAGGGCGTGCGCGTCGTCGGCCGCTTACCCGACGTGCGCGAGCGCTTCTACGCGATCTCGGCGGAACGCCGGTTGAAGCACCCGGCCGTGGTGGCGATCTCGTCGGCGGCGCGGAACGAAATCTTCGCGTGAGGGACGACGGCTAGCTCAGCCGTAACAGCCGATCCGCGCCGAGCAGGCGGTCGCGAATCGCGATGTCGAGCGGGCAGTGCGATTCGCACGGGGCCGGGCAGGCGAGGCAACGGTCGGCTTTGTGGTCGAGCGCGGCGTAGAGGCGCATGCCTTCCTTCTCGCGGCCGTAGTCCTCGAAGTACATGCGGTAGCGGAGGATGTCGTTCACCGCGAGCTGCTCCGGGCAGGAGTCGAGGCACTCGCCGCAATGCGGTTGGCAGTAGGTGCGCGCGATTCGGCTGTCGTAGTTTTCGAGGACGGCGAGGTCGTGCTTGTCGAGCTTGCCGCCCGACGCGTAGAGGTACTCGTCGACGTGCTCCGGCTTGGAAAACGACACGACGAGGCAGCTGACGTCGGGGTTGGAGAGCACCCAACGAAACGCCGCTTGCGCGTACGAGGCCGCGTCGGTGCGGAAGTCGGTGAGGTTCTGGTGGCGCGCGCCTTTCAGCGTCTTCATCGCGACGATGCCCATGTTCTTCTCGGCGGCCTCGTGGATGATCGCGTCGAGGTTGCCCCAGATGCCGTGATGATAGGCGAGCATCATCACGTCGAAGCGGCCGGACGCGATCGCGGTCCGCGCGACCAGCTCGAGATCGGGTGTGTGCGTCGACACGCCGAGGAAGCGCGCCTTGCCTTGCTCTTTCAGGCGGTCGAACGCCTCGTGCGCGTTCGGATCCATCAAACGCTCGATCTCGTCGCAGGAATGGATGTGGACGAGATCGACGTGGTCGGTCTGGAGACGCTGCAGGCTGCCCTCGATCGCGGCGATGTACGCCGCGACCGGGCTGCCGGCGGGGAGATGACCCTGTGGTGTGCAGAACTTGGTGGCCACGAACATCCTGTCGCGGTGGCCCTGCATGGCGCGACCCATCGCCTGTTCCGAGCCGGCACCGGCGTAATCGGGCGCGGTGTCGAAGTAGGTGACGCCGCGCTCGATCGCGTCGCGGGCGATCGCCTCGCCGTGCTCGCCCTGGATGGCCCCTGTCCCGAGCGCGACGTCGGACACCGTCGCGCCGGTGCGGCCGAGCTGGCGGTACGCCTTCACGCGCGCGCCCTGCCATTTGGGAAGCGGGCGCGGCGCCGTCTTCTCGACCTCGGCGCGGAAGATCTCGTTGGCCGGCTCTTGCCAGCGGATCATCGTGCGCGCGGCGCCGAGCCCGCCGGCCGCCACTGCGCCGACGACGGCGGTCGTCGCCGCGACGCCGGTTGCGAGCACCTGCCGGCGTTCGAGCGCTTCCGTACGGGCGACGGTGTCGAGGTCGCGCAGGCGGCGCTCGATCAACGCCCGCCGGAGCGCGCGAAACGTCAGGACCGCCGTCGGCAACACGAGCACCGCGGTGAGCACGATGCCGCCATACGAGATCCCCGACGGATCGAGGCCGATCAGGCGACCCGCGACGTGCGCCGCCACGAAGCGCCACGACAGCGCCGCGCTCACGACCCACAGTGCCAGCAAGAGCAACGGATGCTCGGAGAGCGGACGGGCCGGCTCGACCGACGACGTGGGCGTGGCCATGCGGCCCCTGTAGCGCAGCCTCTATTGCGGTGCTACCCGAACACATGAGCATTCGGTGCCGGTGATGGCGCGCGGCGCGGCTGCGGACGGCTCGGTGCAGTGCAGGTGAGCGCGGTGCCCGCCAGGATCGCGCGTCGGATGTGCCAGCTCGCGCTGGCGGTCTCCGGGGTCGTGCTCGGTGGGCTCGGGATCGGGTGGCACGGCCAGCCGACCGACGATGCCATCGTCGCCGCGATTCGAGCACGTGCGCCGGAGTACGCGCGCGCCATGATCACGCTGCTCGACGTCGACCGGAACTGGGTGAACGAGATCCTCGACGGCGCGACCAGCGAGTTTCTCGTGAGCGCCCGGTTGGCGCCGCCCGACGGGCCGGACGCCGTTCACTGTTTTGGCATCGAAGCCGGGCTCGTTGGGACAGCGCTCGCGCTCGGGCCCTACGCCGGCTGGCGCTGCGACTATCCGTTCTGAGCGCGGGGGCCGGGACCAATGGGGCTCGCCGGCGGCGACGAGCGCGACGGTGCGCGCCGCGCTCGTCCCGCTACTCGTCCGCCAGCCCTGCAGGCGCGTGCCGAGCGTCACGCCGCCGCGCGAATCTGCGCCAGCGCCGCCCGCATGTCGTCGACCGACACGCCGATGCCGTCGCAGAGCTGTGCCACGTCGATGAAGAAGATCTCGCGCGTGATGCGATCGTCGGCGAAATCGAAGGCGCTCGCGAACGGGATCTCGGCGGTGCGGTTGGTCGCGGCGAGGTGCAGGAACGGGCCGGCGAGCGTCATGCGCGCGGTGCCCCAGCAGGCGGCCGTCGCGGGGCCGAACGTCACGGCGTCGACGCGCACGCCGTAATCCGGAAACGCGTGAAAGAAGGCGCCGAGGTGACCGACCGTGTCGGCGCGGTCGCGCGACGCGATTCCGAACGCCGGCGTGTCGAGCACGAAGCGCTCGTGACAGACGGCAAGCGCACCGGCGACATCGGCCCGGCTCTTGGCGCGGGCGTAGGTTTCCACCAGCGATCGCATGCGGCCGACGCGGATCGGCTCGACGGGCGGGGGCGGGCGGAGCGCCGCCGCGTGCTTGGCGAGATACGCCTCGACGGCCTCGCCGTACGCGTCGGAGACGTGCTCCTCGACGCGCGTGATCAGGCCGTCGCGATGCGACGTGGCGTGCGTGCCCTCGACCAGAAGATCCGGCAGCCCGGCGCGGCGGAACGTGAGGCGCCAGCTCATCCAGACGGTGCCGTCGCGATCTTCGGGGCCGGCCGTGATCTCCGGAATGCGCAAATCGAAGCGCCGATCCATGTCCTCGACGTTGCGCTTCAGGTCGCCGAGGACCTGCTCGCGGCCGACCGAGTGGTAGGCGAGGATACCGCCGCCGAGCACCTCGCGCTCGGCCTCTGGGGCGAAGTGGCATTCGAGACGGCGCCAATCGTCGTCGGCGAAGGTCTGTTCGAAGGCAACGGCGTAGGCGGCGAGCTGCTCGATGATGGTGGACATGGTCGGCTCCTTTCGACGCTCGGAGCCTACGGATGGAATTGGCCTTCTCAAATATCCAATTCAGAAAAAAGCAGCCAGGCCAATTAGTCGACGCCGGCGCATGTCACGGGTGTGGCGCTCAGGAGCGTCGCCAGGATCGAGGGTGCGATGCCCACCAGAAACCCGCGCCGGCCGCCGTTGAGGTAGATCGTCGGCAGCGTGAGGATTGAAGCCTCGACGTAGATCGGCATGCGCTTCTTGGTCGCGAACGGCGAGGTGCCGCCGACCTGATAGCCACTGTGTCGCTCGGCGACGGTCGGGGCGCAGGGCGTGATGCGCTTTGCCCCGATCGCGCGCGCGAGCGCTTTGGTCGAAACGTTGCGGTCGCCGTGCATCAGCACGATCATCGGCCGCGCCGCCTCGTCCTCCATGACGAGCGTCTTCACGACCTGGTGTTCATCGATGCCGAGCTGGCGGGCCGACTCGGCCGTGCCGCCGCGATCGACGTAGTCGTACACGTGCTCGCTGAACGCGACCGCGTTGCGACGGAGCATCGCGGTCGCCGGGGTCTCGGAGACGCGACGCTCCTTGCTCATGCGAGCCCGATCCGGGCGCGGATTGCTTCTGGCGTCACACCCGCGGCGCGGAGAGCGCGCAATGTCGCGGCGCCGTCGCGCTTGGCGAAGCGCTTGCCGGCCGCGTCGGTCATGAGGCGATGATGGCGATACTCGGGCGTCGGCAGGTCGAGCAGCCGTTGCAGCAGACCGTGCAACGGGGTGGCGAACGCGAGGTCGGCGCCGCGGATCACGTGCGTGACGCCCTGGAGCGCGTCGTCGTGCACGACCGCGACGTGATAGCTCGCCGGCACGTCCTTCCGCGCGAGCACGACGTCACCGATTTCCGCCGCGAGTCGCGCGCCGTCGACGGCGATGCGGGCGCCGGACTCGACGAACGCGAGCGGTCCCGCGGCGGCGAGTGCCGCCGAAAGATCGAGTCGGCGCGCGAAGGGCCGCCCGGCTGCGAGCTGAGCGGCACGAGCATCGGCCGACGCCTCCCGACACGTGCCGGGATAGATCGCGCCTTCGGGTCCGTGCGGGGCGGTCAGGGCGTTCTCGATCTCGCTCCGAGTGCAGAAGCACGGATATAGGAGGCCGCGCGCGTCGAGCCGATCGAGCACGGCGGCGTAGTCGGCGAGGTGCTCGGATTGCCGTCGGACGGGGGTTTCCCACTCGACGCCGAGCCACGCGAGGTCCTCGTAGATCGCGTCCTCGAGCTCGCGCTGTGAGCGCGGGCCGTCGATGTCCTCGATGCGCAATACGAAGCGGCCGCCTGCCGCGCGCGCCGCATCGAACGCCGTCAGGACGGAGAACGCATGACCGAGATGGAGCAGTCCGTTCGGGCTCGGCGCGAAGCGGGTGACGAACATCGCGTCAGCTCGGACGTTTCGCGTGCGGGGCGATGCCGACCTCGCGGCACTTGCGGCGGAAGTCGGGATCGTGGGCGACGGGGCGCTTGGTCTCGTGCTGCCATTGGTGGACCATCTCGTGGACGAGCGTGTCGAGGACGCTCGCCCAGCCGTCGCGCCGCATGTGGCGGCGCCCGATCGCGATCTCGGCCTCGCGCATCAGCCCCGGCGAGTAGTGTCCGAGCCGGGAGCGCATGCGGCGCGAGATCCTGATGGCGACCTGACCGAGCGCCCCGTCGAAGCGCTCGCGATTGAGGTCGGCGTGGGCGGCCTGCAGGCGCGCGATCAGCGCGGCATCCTCGGGGTGCGGGGCCGAGCGTCGACGTGGCCGCATCGCATCGACCGGCGGGCGTGGGATCTCGAACGTGCGGAGCACCCGCCGCGCGTCGCGTCGCACGGCGCCGCGTCCGTTCACGAACCGAACGACGGCCTGGAGGACCTCCGGCGCCGCGTCCACGAACGCGCGGTGGAGACGCAGCGACGGACCTTGAAACGACACCATCGTCGCCCGATTGCGCGTGAGGGTGCAGCGCTCGATGCGCCGGAGCCCGAGCGCGCGCAGCCGTTCCAGCATGGCGGTCGCGGGATCACTGGTCGGCAGTGGTGCGACGACGCGCGCGGGCAGCGCGAGCTCGAGCTGCCCGGCCATGCGCTTCCGGAGTCGCACCATCCACCCTGGCATCACCGAATCTGCTTGCGGAAGAACGACGTCGCCAACCCGAGAATCACGACCCCGTAGATGAGGAGTACCGCGGCTTCGTCCTTGAGCTCCGCCCAGCCCGCGCCCTTCAGGAAGATGCCGCGCGAGATGGTGATGTAGTAGCGGAGTGGGATCAGGTACGTCAGCTTCTGCACGACCGGCGGCATGCTCGCGATCGGGAACATGAAGCCCGAGAAGAACATGCTCGGGAGCAGGACGAACTGCCCCGCCAGCGACGCCTGCTGCTGCGTGTTCGAGATCGCCGACACGACGAGGCCCATCCCGAGGCAGGTGATGATGAAGAGCCCCGTCAGCGCGAGCAGCAGCACGAGACTCCCGGCGATCGCGACCTGGAACCAGAACGTGCCGACCAGGATCACGATCGCGACGTTGGCGTAGCCGAGGCCGATGAACGGGATGGCTTTCCCGATGATCAGCTCGAACGGCCGGATGGGGGTCACGATGAGCTGCTCCATCGTGCCGTGCTCCTTCTCGCGGACGATCGCCATGGCGGTCAGGATCACGAGCGACTCCATCAAGAGCACGCACGTGATCGCCGGCACCATGAAGTTGACGCTGCGGAGCTCGGGGTTGAACCAGGCGCGCGGCTCGACGGCGACGACGGGATGACGCGCCGTCGCGGTGACGCCGGCGCTGCGGTCGACGAGCTGCACGTCGATCACCTGCGAGAGCGTGATCTGCTCGAGGTACCCGAGCGCGATCGTCGCGGTGTTGGAGTTGCTGCCGTCGACGGCCGCCATCACCTGCACGGGCCGGCGCCGTCGAATCTGCTCGGCAAAATCCGGGGGAATGGCGAGCACGAGCTTGGCCTTCCCGTGGTCGAGCAGCCGGTCGGTGTCGTTGACCCCGCCGCACGGGGCGCTGATGCGGAAGTAGCCGCTCTCGGTCAGCTGATCGACGTAGGCCCGGCTCTCGGCGGTCTGACTGTAGTCGCAGACCGCGAGCGCGACGTCCTTGATCTCGGTCGCGACGACGTAGCCGAAGATGAAGAGCTCCAGCACGGGCATCAGGAGCACGATGCCGAACATGCGATTGTCGCGGCGGATCTGGACGACCTCCTTCCAGACCACCTGGAAGATGCGCGCGAGCGATTCGAAGACGGCGTTCATTCGAGCCGATCCTGGAAGCGCGAGGCGCTGAACCCGACGATCGTGACGGCGAAGGCAATGAGGAGCAGGGCCTCGGGCCAGAGCACCTCGAGCCCGACCTGCTTCAGGTAGATGCCGCGGATGGCGGTCACGAAGTAGCGCGCTGGAAAGAGGTACGACACCGCTTGAATGGGGGCAGGCAGGTCCTCCAGCGGGAAGACGAAGCCCGACAGCAACACCGACGGCAGCAACGACAGAAAGATCGCCGCCAGCATCGCGTTCTGCATGGTGTCGGCGATCGTCGACACGAAGACGCCGACGCCGAGCGCACAGAACAGATAGAGCAGGGCGAAGATCGCGAGCTGGAAGATGCTGCCTTTGATCGGCACGTCGAAGAGCAGGTAGCCGGCGCAGATGATGATCGCGAGATCGATCAGCGCGATCACCATGTAGGGGATGATCTTTCCGATCATCATCTCGAGCGGCCGGATCGGCGAGACCAGGATCTGCTCGATGGTGCCGCGCTCCTTCTCCTTGACGATGCTGAGCGCCGTGAGGATCGCGCCGACGATCATCATGATGACGGCGATCACGCCCGGCACGATGAAGTTCACGCTTTTGAGCTCGGGGTTGTACCAAATGCGGCTGGCGATCGTGATCGGCGGGCTAGTGTTCAGGCCCGCGCGGCCGGCCTGCCGGGTGCTCGCGAACTGATTCACGATCGCGAGCGCGTACCCCTGCGCGATCGTCGCCGTGTTGGAGTCGGAGCCGTCGATCAGCACCTGCACGGCGGTGGGCTCGGCGGCGCGGAGCTTGCCGGCGAAGTCGCGCGGGATGACGATCGCCGCCCGCACCGAGTCGTCCATGAGGTCGCGCTCGACCTCGGCCTCGTCCCGCGCGAAGCGCACGACCGTGAAGTAGCCGGAGCGCCGCATCTGCTCGGAGAGGTCGCGGCTTTCGCTGGTTTCGCTGTAGTCGAGGATGCTGATCGGGACGTTGTCGACGTCGTAGCGAATGCCGTAGCCGTACATCATGAGCATGCTGATCGGCCACAGCAGCGTGAGCGCGAGGCTGCGCGGATCACGCAGCACGTCGATGAACTCGCGCCGCAGAATGGCGCGGATGGTTCTGATCGAGCGGCGCAACGCCATCATCCTCCCTGCGCCGCCACGCTGGCCTCGATGATCGCGACGAACGCGTCCTCGAGCGACGGCTCGATGCGCTCCAGACGACGGAGCGGGAGGCCGCGGGCCGCGAGCAGCGGCGGAATCGCGGCGCGCGCGGCGGCCTCGTCGACGACCGTCGCGTGGAGCGCGTTGCCGAAGAGCGCGACGCTTTCCACCGACGGCGCGGTTTTGAGCGCGTCGTAGGCGCCCATCAGGTCGTCGCTCTCGAGCTCGAGGAGCGCATGGTGGATGTGCTCGCGCTTCAACTGCGAAGGCGTGCCCGCCGCGACCACCTTGCCGGCGTAGATCAACGCCAGCTCGTCGCAATGCTCGGCCTCGTCCATGAAGTGCGTGGTGACGAAGATCGTGATGCCTTGCTCGGCGAGATCACCGATCATCTCCCAGAAGCGCCGCCGCGACTGCGGATCGACGCCCGACGTCGGCTCGTCGAGGAAGAGGATCGGCGGCTCGTGCAGCACGGCGCACCCGAGCGCGAGTCGCTGCCGCCAGCCCCCGGCGAGCGCCGACGTGAGCGTACCCTCGCGCCCCTCCAGCCCCGCCATCTTCAGAGCCCACGCGATGCGGGCGGGGAGACGCGTTCCGCGGACTCCATAGATGCCGGCGAAGAAGCGCAGGTTCTCGGCGACGGTCAGGTCTTCATAGAGCGAGAACTTCTGCGACATGTAGCCGATGCTGGCTTTCACCCGGTCGGGCTCGCGCGCCACGTCGAACCCTCCGACGCGCGCCTCGCCGCCGGTCGGCCGCAGGATGCCGCAGAGCATTTTGATCGTCGTCGACTTGCCGGCTCCATTGGGGCCGAGAAAGCCAAAGATACGCCCGGAGCGAACCGCGAGATCAACGTGATCGACCGCGACGAACTTGTCGAAGACCCGCGTCAGGCCGTGCGCCTCGACGGCGAGCGTCTCGCTCATGTCGACACCGGCGCCAGATCGGGTCGACTCGGCCGCGTGTACGCGAGGAATACGTCCTCGAGCGACGGTGGCGCGATCTGCCAGGCGTCGACGGCGACGCCCGCGGCGCGCACCTGCGCGACCATGGCCTCGGCATCGAGCCCGGCACGCGGCAGCGTCAGGTGGATGCGATCGCCGAAGAGGGCGGTGCTCTCGAAGCCGGGCAGGTGCCGGAGCGCGCGCTCGGCGTCGCGGGGCGCCTCGCAATGGAGGTCGAGCACCGCGACGCCGAGGTCGGTCTTGAGCGCGGCCGGCGTCCCGCACGCGATCATCGTGCCTTCCTGCAGAAAGCCGACGCGGCCGCAGCGCTCGGCCTCGTCCATGTAGGGCGTCGAAAGCAGGATCGTCGAGCCTTCCTGCAGGAGATCGTAGAGGATCAGCCAGAAGTCGCGGCGCGAGAGCGGATCGACGCCGATGGTCGGCTCGTCGAGCAGGAGGATCTTCGGTTGGTGGATCAGGCAGGCCGCGAGCGCGAGCTTCTGCTTCATGCCGCCCGAAAGGTCGCGTGCGAGCCGCTTTTGGAACGGACCGAGTCGGCTGAACTCGAGGAGGCGCTGGATGCGGGTGCGGCGCGCCGCCGGATCGACGCCCCAGATCTCGGCGACGTAGACGAGATTCTCCAGCACGGAGAGCGTGCCGGAGAGGCTGAAGCGCTGCGACATGTAGCCGATGCGGCGCTTCACTTCCGCCGGATCCTGGATGACGTCGATGCCGTCGACCTCGGCCGTCCCGCCGTCGGGCCGGAGGAGGCAGGCGAGCAAGCGGAGGAACGTGGTCTTGCCCGCACCGTCGGGTCCCACCAGCCCGAAGAGCTCCCCCGGTCGCACCTCGAAGCTCACATCGCGCAGCGCCTCGACGGTGCCGTAGCGCTTCGCGACCTTGACGGCTCGGATGGCGGTCACGACGATGTCGACTTCACGGGGCCAGTAAGATGAGGTCCGCGCAAGAGTCAATCGGTAGTCGCCGCGACGGGATCTACGGACTTTGCGGTGGCACCCGCCTCCTCGTGATCGCAGCGCGACGATTCGCGTGTTGACAAGACTGGGATGCTTCCGCATACAACGGCGCCAATGATCTTCGCGCGCACGTCATGTTGTTGTTGCGACTGTACCTGGGCTTCCCGTGCCCACGGTCGCCGCGCGCGCTGTCAGTACTGACATCGAACGTCACGCCATCGTCGTAGGCCCGGGAAGGTTCTCCTTCCCGGGCTTTTTTTTGCCCGAGCCACGAGCATTCGCCGACTCCCACGAAGGGGAGGCGTCATCATCCATCGAATCGCATCCGACCGGACCCCCGGAGGACGAGACTGACGCCGGCACGGCCGGCAAGGAAAAGTCCAATGACCCATCCGAAGATCCGAAAGACGGCCGGGTTGGCGCTGCTCGCGGCGCTGCTCGGCCCGCCGCTGGTCGCATACGCACAGGTGCCGCGGGGAGAAACCGCCGGCAGCGCGCCCACCAACGAGACAGCGCGCGCCGAGCCCCGGCCGGCCGCGCTCCTGCCGACGACCTACTACCGTGAGGCCGCGAGCTACGGCACCAAGCGCGAGACGGTCCCGCCGGCCTACGTGCGGAACGCCGCCAAAATCGCGACGCCGTACGTGAAGGATCTCCTGAAGGACTACTCGTGGCTCGACATCGGGCTCGACTTCCGGACCCGCTACGAGCTCCGTGAGGACGACTACCGCCGGTCGGTCGCCAAGACCGACCACCCCTTCCTCCTCCGTACCCGCGCCTACCTCGGCATCCACGACATCCTCGATCCCTTCCGCTTCGTGGTCGAGCTCGAGGACGCCCGGCGCGAGAACGGCGATTTCCCGAAGGACAACCGAGACTTCAACGAGGTGGAGCCGATCCAGATGTACGGCGAGCTCTTCTTCAAGGATCTCCTGCCGCCCGACCCTCGCGGGAACAAGCGGCCGCTGAGCCTGCGCGGCGGCCGCATGTGGTTCGAGAAGCTCGACCGGCGGCTCATCGCCAACAACGCCTGGCGCAACACCACCAACACGTTCCAGGGCCTCCACCTCAACATCGGCGAGGACGCGAACGACTGGCAGTTCGAGCTCATCGCCGCCCAGCCGCTCGACCGTCTGCTCTTCGAGTTCGACGAGGTGGTGGGGAAACAGTGGTTCTATGCCGCGATCGGCCACTGGCGCCGTTGGTCGGACGTCGTCACGATCGAGCCGTACTACCTCCAGTTGAACCAGAAGAAGACCGAAGGCCGCAATCGCCGCGAGATCCACGCGCCGGGGCTGCGGGTCTACGGGCCGATCGGCAAGACCCGTTTCGACTACGACACGAACTTCGTCTACGAGACCGGCCGAGACAACGGGCAGGACGTGAACGCGTTCGGCTCGGCGAGCGAGGTCGGTTACATCTTCGACCACGCGTCGAAACCGCGGCTGAGCGTGTTCTACGGGTACGCCAGCGGCGACGAGGACCCGGGGGACGACGACAACGAGCGCTTCGACCGCTTTTTCGGGTTCGCGCGGCCCTGGTCGGCGAGCGACTACTTCATCTGGGAGAACTTCCACGCCCCGAAGGTCCGCTTCGAGATCACGCCGCTCAAGGAGCTCCGCATCGACACCGGGCTCGGCGGCTACTGGCTCGCCAGCAAGAAGGACCGCTGGGCGAATGCCAACCTGCGCGACCCGGAGGGCAAGAGCGGCAGCTTCATCGGCTACGAGTTCGACATCCGGGCCCGGTATCCCCTCACGAGCTTCGTCGACGGCACCGTGGGCTACTCGCACTTCGAGCCCGGCGGCTTTACCGAAAAGGTCGGCCGCGACAACCCGAGCGACTTCCTCTACGTCGAGGTTTCGCTGAACGTGTTCCCGAAGCTCTGATCACCGAGGGCCGTCGGACGGTCTCTCTGTGCAAGCCTGTATCGCCCGCACTTCGAGTTCGTCGGCAGAAGGTTGGTTGACCGACCCTCGCGAGTGCATTAACTTTCGACACCATGCGTCGCGCCTCTTCGGCCGCGATCACGACGATCTGACGTGATGACTCGACCCAACTACCGCCGGCTTCCCCTATTCATGGCTCGCGTCGCCGTCGTGGCGCTGGCCCTGGGGTCGTGTCAGCTCGCGGTGGCTGGGATCTCGGTCGAACGCGTTCGCCACGTCACCTACGGCAGCTCGCGGACGGCCAATCGGCTCAGCGCCTCTCGGATCGAAGTCCCGGTGTGGGAGCTCGGCGTCAGCCATGGCTCACCTCCGGGGGACTCACTCGACGCGTCACATGACGCCTCGCCCCATCGATCCACGCCCGTCCCGTTCTGGGCGCTCGCATCTGCGACCCGCCTTCTTTCCTTCGACCTGCAACCCTCTCTGCAGGTGCTTCGCACGCCCGATCTCGCCTTTGCGACGCTCTCGGTTGCGGCAGTCCCCGCCCGCGGTCCTCCCGCTCTCTAGTCCTTCCCGGTCTTCGTTCCCTGAACACCGTCCGAGTCGACGGCACCTCCTCATCGAGGGCCACCGGCTCGCAAGCGGCGCGCCGCCGTCGGCGCGCGCCGTGGAGAGGCTTGAGCCATGAAGAAATTGATCGAGGGTGCGCTGCAATTCCAACGCGAGATTTTTCCCCAGCAGCGTGAGCTGTATCGGCAACTTGCGACGAGTCAGTCGCCCCGTTGGCTCTTCATCGCCTGCAGCGACTCGCGCGTCATGCCGAGCGTCCTCGTCCAGACGGGACCGGGCGAGCTCTTCATCTGCCGGAACGCCGGCAATATCGTCCCCGCGCACGGAGACTCGTCGGGCGGCGTCGCCGCGACGATCGAGTACGCCGTGCAGGTGCTGCAGGTGAAGCACATCATCGTCTGCGGCCATTCGGACTGCGGCGCGATGAAAGCGGTCCTGCATCCGGAAAAAGTCGCGAGCCTTCCGGCTGTGGCCAAGTGGGTCGGCTATGCGGAGCGTGCCCGGGCGGTCGTCCTCGAAAGCACCAACGGCGACTCCGAGGCGCGTCTGCTCGATCGCCTCACGCAGGAGAACGTGCTCGCGCAGCTGGACAATCTCCGGACGCTCCCGTGCGTCGCGGCCAAGCTGAAAACGAAGGCGCTCGCGATCCACGGGTGGCTCTACGACATCGAGCACGGCGAATTCCGGATGTGGGACGCTGCGGCGGACGCGTGGCGGCCGCTGCACGAGCCCGCCGACGGGTCGCCGAGTACGCCTCGCGCCGCGGCGGCGATGGAGGTGCGCAATGCTTAAGGAGGGGCATGGCCTCTCGACCGCTCGTCATGCGAGCAAGCTGCCCGCCTCCAGGACGCCCGACGATGCGCCCTTGGGCGCGCGTCTGCGCTACTACTTGAACCCGTTCGACGCGCGCTACGAGGATCTCTGGCGCGGCGACTGGCGCCTCAACGTCCTCCGCGACCTGACCGCCGGTCTCATCGTCGCCATGGTCGCCATCCCGCTCGCGATGGGATTCGCGATGGCGTCGGGCCTTCGCCCCGAGCAGGGCATCGTCGGGGGTGCGATCGCCGGCATGGTCGGGTCGTTGTGGAGCGGCTCCAAGTACCAGGTGTACGGGCCGACCGCTGCTTTCATCCCCGTCATCGGCGGGATCATGGCCAAGTACGACCATTCCGTCCTCGTTCTCGCCGCGCTCCTGTCGGGCATCGTCCTGCTCGGGCTCGGCGTGGCGCGGCTCGGTACCATCGTTGCCAAGGTGCCGCATTCCATCATCGTCGGCTTCACCATCGGCATCGCGACCACCATCGCGTTCTCCCAGATGGGCGAGGTGCTCGGGATCCAGGCGAAGATGGGCTACGCCTTCGTCGAGAAGCTGCAGGTGATCGGCGCCAATCTCGGCAACATCAGCGGCTACGCCATCGTCCTCGGGATCGGGACATTTCTGACCACGAAGTACCTGCTCAAGATCTCCTCGTTCATTCCGGCGCCGCTGATCGCGCTCGGGATCAGCTCGCTCGTGGCGAGCACCATCTGGGCCGACAAGGGGCTCACCTTGATTCGCGACAAGTACGGCAGCATCCCGACGGATTTCTGGGTGGTGACGCCGCCAGCGGCCGTTCAAATGAACGCCCCGTTCCTGCTCGACCTCGGCTATTTCGTGCTTGCCATCGTCTTCGTCGCCGCCGTCGAGAGTCTGCTCTGCTCGCGGATGGCCGACCGCCTCGCCGAGAACCGCGGCACGCCGTACAACCCGAACAAGGAGCTGTGGGCGCAAGGCATGGTGCAGATCATCATCCCGCTCTTGAACGGGTTTCCGCATACCGGCGCGCTCGCGCGCACGGCCACCAACATCAAGGTCGGCGCTGTCTCGCCCCTCGCGGGTATGTTCAAGTGCGTCCTGAAGCTCGGCCTCGCGCTCTACCTCGCGAGCTATCTCGAGGCGGTGCCGATGGCGTGCATCGGCGGCATCCTGCTCTACGTGGCGACGGTGATGGTGAAGCCGGCCGAGGTCAGAGAAGTGCTCGCCCACAACAGATTCCACATCGGACTCATGGTCTACACGGCGGTGATGGTGCTGCTGACCGATTTCTTGACGGGCGTCCTGACGGCGATCGTGCTGTGGGCAATCCTCGCGCGTTTCTTCGAGCGCCCCTCGCCGGCGGCCGTAGAGTTCGCAGGGGCGGCCTGACATGGACTATTTCACCCGCGTAACGACGCTCATCGCGAATCGGGCCGGTCCGCGCTTCGGATGACCGCAACGCAGACCTCCAACCCAACGCGCGCGGCGACCGTCACGGCGGATCTGACGGCCGGCCTGGTCGTCTTCCTGGTCGCGCTCCCGCTCTGCCTCGGCGTGGCGCTGGCGTCGAACGCGCCGCTCTTCTCCGGCATCCTCGCCGGCATCGTCGGGGGGCTGCTCGTCGGCGCGCTCAGCCACTCGCACACCAGCGTCGCCGGCCCCGCGGCGGGACTCACCGCCGTCGTCGCCGCCCAGATCGCGACCCTGGGGAGCTTCGAGGCCTTCATCCTCGCGGTCACGCTCGCCGGCGTGCTCCAGATCGCCTTCGGCATCGCGGGCGCCGGATCGATCGCCGATTTCGTCCCGTCGAGCGTGATCCGCGGCCTGCTCGGCGCGATCGGTCTGATCCTGATCCTCAAGCAGGTGCCCCATCTCCTCGGCTACGACGGGGACCCGCTCGGTGACATGGCGTTCTTCCAGCCGGACCAGGAGAACACCTTCAGCGGGCTCGCCAATCTCGCCGACCGCGTCCACTGGGGGGCCGCCGCGATCGGCCTGCTCTGCCTCGGCCTGCTCATCCTGTGGGACCGGGTGAAGCTGCTGAAGGGATCCCAGGTACCGGCGCCCCTGGTGGTCGTGTTGGCCGGCGTCGGCGCGAACCTGTATCTCACGCAGCTCGGGGCCGGCTGGGCCGTCGAGGCCACGCATTTGGTTCAGGTGCCCGTCGCCCGTGACCTCCCGGACTTCCTCGGGTTCCTGCGCCCACCCGACCTCGCCGCGCTCGCGAATGGGAAGGTCTACGTCGCCGCCCTCACCATCAGCCTGGTCGCCTCCCTCGAAACGCTCTTGAACCTCGAGGCCGTCGAACGGCTCGACCCGCAGCGCCGGACGGCGTCCCCGAACCGCGAGCTGATCGCGCAGGGCGTCGGCAACATGGTCGCCGGAATGATCGGCGGCCTGCCGATCACCTCCGTGATCGTCCGCAGCTCGGTGAACATCAACTCCGGCGGGAAAACCAAGCTCGCGACCATCGTCCACGGCTTGCTGTTGCTGCTGTGCGTGGCGCTCCTCCCCACGTGGCTGAATTTGATTCCGTTGTCGGCGCTTGCCGCGGTGCTCATCACGACGGGCTTCAAGCTCGCGAGCCCAAAGCTCTTCCGGCAGATGTGGCACGCGGGCTTCGAGCAGTTCCTCCCGTTCGTGGTGACGATCTCCGCCATCCTGCTCACCGATCTCTTGATTGGCATTCTCATTGGCCTGGCCTTCAGCATCCTCTTCATCCTGCGGAGCAACTTGCGACGCCCGCTGCACCGGACCGTCGAGAATCACATCGGCGGCGAGGTGCTGCACATCGAGCTGGCAAACCAGGTGAGCTTCCTCAACCGGGCCGCGCTCCGGAACACGCTCGCCTCGGCGCCGCGCGGCGGGCATGTCCTCATCGATGCCCGCGCCACCGACTACATCGACGCCGACCTCCTCTCGGTGATCCGCGAGTACGAGACGGAAACGGCGCCCGCACGTGGCATCCAAGTGAGCCTCGTCGGCTTCAAGGCCCACTACAAGCAGATCGAGGATCGGGTGCGGTTCGCAGACTTCGCGACCCGGGACCTGCAAGAGAAGCTCACGCCCGACCAGGTCGTCCAGATTCTGCGCGAAGGCAACGAGCGGTTCCAGACCGGCGAGGTGCTGACGCGTGACATGGCCCATCTCCGTGAGGGCGTCGCCGAGCACCGCCATCCGCTCGCGGCCGTGCTGAGCGGGTCGAGCTCGCGCACGCCGGTGGAGATGATCTTCGACGTCGGACCGGGCGACATCTTCTGCACTCGTACTACCGGCAACGTCGCGGTCCCGAGCACGCTCGGCAGCCTCGAGTACGCGTGCGCGGTTGCCGGCGCCAAGGTGATCGTGGTGCTCGGCCACAGCAACAACAAGGCGGTGGAGATCGCCGTCGCGTCGAAGCTGGAGGCGGGACCGGCTGTCCCGAACGACGAATGTCCGAACCTCGACCCGATCCTGCGCGACGTCCAGGAGTCGGTGGACCCGTCCTGGCGCGTCGACTGGGCGCAGATCTCCGAGGACGCCCGCCAAGGCCGGATCGACGAGGTGTCGCACCGCCACGTGCAACGGACGCTGCGCCGCATCCGCGAGCAGAGTCCGGTGCTCGCCCGCCTCGCTCATGAAGGCCGGATTCAGCTTGTCGGTGGCATGTACGACGTCCGCTCCGGCGCCGTGGAGTTCTTCGAGTAGGCTCGCGGGCGAGCGGGGTCGCGTCTCGCACGCCGGCAGGATTCGGCGGAAGCAACGGAGATCGCGCCGTGCTGCGGTCTCTTTGCTCGTTTGTTACGGTTTCGTGAACACCCCCGAGAAACGCCCGTTCGACCTGGCACTTTGCTTCATTTCTTCTTAGTGACGCCTCATCGACGTTTTCGTGTCGCGCGTGTCCCTGGCACCCCACGAACGAAGGAGAGGTTGGCATGCCGTTGAGGTCACAAAGTCGCTCACTCGGAGTCTTCGCGAAGTTCCGCCGTCACCGCGCCGTCCTGGCGTTCGCTACGGCGGTGGCACTGCTGACGTCGCCGGCCGCCGCACGCGCCGACAAGGGAGGCGTGCCGATGATTCAACTCTACGTCGACGATGCGACCGGTCAGGTCTTCACCAAGCCGGGACCCGGCCGCATGCCGCTCGGGACCTTCCAGCGCGTCGAGCCCCCCACGGATCAGCACCCCGTCGCGCCAGCGGTGGCACCGGTCCCCGCCGCCGCGCCGCCGGCCGCGCCCGCTGCGGTTGCCGCGCCCGCGCTGCACGCCAGCGAGGAGGAGGTCGCGGGGATCGTCGGCCGCATCTTCAAGAACAAGTGGTACGAGCGCATCTCGCTCCGCGGCTACACGCAATTCCGCTACACCGCCCTCCTCGACAAGGACAGCGACGCCGACTGGTTCGCCCCGGCCGACCGCAGCGTGCGCGAGGGCGGAGGATTCCTCATCCGCCGGGGACGCATGATCTTCTCAGGCGACCTCTCGGATCACCTCTACATCTACATCCAGCCCGACCTGAACGCCGCGCCCTCGGACGGTGATTTCTCGGTGCAGCTCCGCGACGCCTACGCCGACATCGCGATCGACAAGAAGAAAGAGTTCCGGTTCCGCCTCGGCCAGTCGAAGGTGCCCTTCGGTTGGGTCAACATGCAGTCGAGTCAGAACCGTCTTCCGCTCGAGCGCCCCGACCCCCTCAACTCTGCCGTCGAAGGCGAGCGTGACCTTGGCGTCTACTTCTACTGGGCGCCCGCCAAGATCCGCGACCGCTTTCGCAACCTCATCAAGGACGGGCTCAAGGGCTCGGGGGACTACGGGGTCTTCGCGCTCGGCATGTACAACGGGCAGGGGCTGAACCGCCTCGACTCCAACGACGACCTGCACGTCGTGACGCGCCTCACCTATCCCTTCGAGCTCCCGAACGGTCAGTTCATCGAGCCCGGCATCCAGGGCATGTGGGGTCGCTTCGTCACCCGGCGCTCGGCGATCCCGGTCGGCGAAGAGGGCGCGAACGAAAACCCGACCGACTTCGATGGCGGGCGTACCGACCGGCGGATCGCGGCCACCTTCGTCGTCTATCCGCAGCCCGTGGGTTTCGAGACGGAGTGGACCGTGGGCGATGGGCCGCAGCTCGTCGACGGCGACACCCGGATCGGCACGCGCACGTTCTGGGGCGGCTACGTCCAGGCGCACTACCGAACGCCGTTCCCCTACGGCAGCTTCATCCCGTTCGTGCGCTGGCAGTATCAGGACGGCGGCCGCAAGTTCGCTCGCAACGCCCCGCACGCGCGCGTGAACGAGATCGACTTCGGCATCGAGTACGCGCCGATCCCCGAGCTCGAGATGACGCTCATGTACACGTACACGCCGTACCGGACGAACACGAACAGCTACCCGTACGAGGACATCGAGGACGGATCCCGGCTCGGCATGCAGGTCCAGTGGAACTACTGAACGCGCCGCGGCAAGTCGTTCACCGCATACGTTGAGTTGATCGACGCGGCAGCGCCGGCGTTCTCGGCGCTGCCGCGTCGGATTGGTCTACCCGACCGCGGACGGCTCGACCTTCACGCCGCTAGAGGTGGTAGCCGAGCTGGACGAGGTACCTGAAGTCGTTTTTCTTCCGGTCGTCCGCCGGCACGTTGTCGAAGTCGTCGATGAGCGCGAGCTCGACGAAGAGTCCCTTCATCAACGTCTGACGAAATCCCACCTCGGCGTGCAGCAACACGTCCGAGCCGTTGGCGAGGCTCGGGTAGAGGTCGAGCAGCTGGTACACCGAGCGATCCTCCGAGATCTGCCAGCGGAACTCGTCACCGAAGACCGCGGTCGCGTAGTCCCTGTCGGACTGCTCGCCGAAGTTTTCGTTCACGTACGCAAGGCCCGCCCGCACCTTGAAGAGCATGGTCTTCGTGTCGACGAAGCGGTAGCCGGGCCCCGCGCCGACGACGGTGCGGAGGTCCAGGTCCTTGAACCGGTCGTACTCGAGCGTGACGAACGCGCCGAGGTCCCAGTGCGCGCCGAGGTGGTAGTCGTAGTACAGCCAGCCGCGCGTGTTCTTGACCGTGTCCTCCTTGTCCTGCGACTGGCGCGCGAGGACGCCGCCGAAGCGCAGGCGGTCGTCGTCGGTCTCGCGAAAGGCCTCCGCGGCAGCGCCGAACGCGAAGGTCTCGGTGTTGCCCTGGGAGCCGTTCAGGACGGCTTTCACGTCCGCGTTCCAGCGCGCGCCCGGCGGGATGCCGATCGTGACGACCTCTGCGAGCGCGACCGGACGCGATCCCTCGACCTGCTCCGACTCGAGGTAGACACCGTCGTCGCGCGGCACGAAGCGCGCCGACACGTACTCACCGCTGCCGAGCTTCACCCAGTACGGGGTGTCGGTCGTGAGGCTCTGCACCTCCGCCCACGCGATCGGGATCTCCTTGGCGTAGGGGGTCGTGAAGACCAGCGTCTCACCGGTGTACTTCACGACGGTGCCGGAGAGACGATCCCCGTTCTTCAGCTCCACCTGATCGGCGGCGTGGGCGGTGGAAAACGTGAGCGCGACGGCGACGACGAGCGCGACGGCAAGGCGAACCATTTTGCATCTCCTCTTGGCGCGCGTGGGGGCGCGCCGGTACGCGGTGACGTGCGCGTCGCCGCACGCCTCCCTGTCAGCGTACGTGCTCACACGCAAGCGGAGCCTCGTTGCGGACCGTCGACCCGACCCTACTTAACGTGCGGCGTCGGCGGTCGCGACGTTCTGGTCGAGCGGCAGCACCGTGTCCGCCGGCATCCCGGGTTTCAGCGCTTCGTCGCGGGTCTCGAGCTCGACCTTCACGCGATAGACGAGCTTCACGCGCTCGTCGGGGGTCTGGATGTTCTTCGGCGTGAACTCGGCGCGCTCGGCGATGAAGGTGACCTTGCCGTTGAAGGGGTGATCCGGAAACGAGTCGACCGTCACTTGCGCCGCCATGCCGAGCCGCACTTTCCCGAGGTCGCGCTCGCCGACGTAGACGTTGACCCACGGGCGGCTGAGGTCGCCGAGCGTCACGATCGGGGTGCCGGGCTGGACCATCTCGCCGGGCTCGCGGCTCTTGCTGAGGACGCGTCCCGCGGCCGGCGCGAAGAGCTGGCAGCGCGCGAGGTCGAGCTCGGCGAGGTCGAGGTCGGCGCCGGCGCGTTGCAGCTCGGCGCGCGCGCCTTCGATCTCCTCGGTGCGGAAGCCTTCGCGCAGCTGATCGAGTTGCTGCACCGCCTGGTCGTGCGCGGCACGCGCGTTGGCCACGAGATTCTCGAGCCGGTCGCGCTCGGTCTGGGCGACGATGCCTTCGGCGTGCAAGCGCGAGATGCGGGCGTATTCCCGCGTTTGCATGGCGAGGGCCGCGTCGGAGGCTTCGCGCGCGGCGAGCGCCCGGCCGACCTCTTGCTCGCGCGAGCCCTTCATCATCATCCGATAGCGGGCGTCCGCCGCTTCTTTGGACGCCGACGCGCGCGTGACTCGCAGGCGATACTCGCGGTCGTCGAGACGGCCGACGGGCTCGCCCTTGTCGACCATCGCGCCCTCGTCGACCGAGCGCTCGATCATGCGGCCGCTCACCTCGAACGCGACGTCGACCTGGGTCACCTCGATGATGCCCGAGCCGCGAATGGCTGTTGCGGCCTGCTCGCGGGCGGTCCACCAGCGTGTGCCGAAGAACAGCACGGCCGCCAGGGTACCGATCACGAGAACGCCGACTAGAGGTCGCCGCATCGGCTCACGCTCACCATTTCGATTGATGTCCGGCGTCGGGCTGCTCGCCGCGGTCGGCGGGAGTCTGCGAGATCGGCGAGATCGGCGAGATCGGGAGGAGGCACGCGCTCCGCCATCTACTCCGGCGGGCGAGTCCTTTCAAAGGTGACGGCCTACGCCCCGGGACGATCGTGATCGGCGGGCACTCAGTCGTTCTTGACCTTCCATTTTACGGTGCTGGTCGGATCTTTCGGCGGCGTGCCGTAGGCGGCGGTCCAGCAGGCATTGGTCGCCTCGTTCACCAGGAGGACACGGACGGGAGCGGGCGTCTGCGCCAACGGGAGCGTCGGCAGTGCGAAGCTCGCGCCTTTCGCCTTCAGCGCGAGCGCGGCCTTGCCGTCGGAGCCGGACTTGAGGGTGAGCGCCGTGACGCCCCCGCTGTTGCCGAGCTTGTTCTTGTACCCGAAGCTCTTGCTCGCGGCCTTCCAGCACGGCTTCGTGCCGCAGGTACCGCCCGCGACGACCGGTAAATCGAGAATCACCGCGTCGCCGCCGTCGTAGCCGCAGAAGCGATAGTCGGTGGTCGTCGTCGGGGTGCCGAGCTCGGACATGAGCGTCGCTTGTCCTTTCCACGTCCACGCCATGGCGTTCTTCGCCGGGTCGCCGATCTTGCGACTGAAGGACAACGTGCCCTTGCCGGTGACTGCCGTCTTGCACCCCACGAGCGGCATCGCGGCGCAGGTGCCGAGCGGCGTCGCGTCGAGTCGCACGTCGTCGAAGTTCACCTCGATGCCGGCTGCCGCATCGAGGTTGACGAGGCGGATGGTGAGCGGCTCGCCCGCATTGGGGTGGGTCGCGCCGATGGTCACCTGCACCGTGGAGGTGAGGAAGCGCCCTTCGCCGGGCAGGAGCGTGTCGTCGTCGGAGGCGATGACGGTGGTACCGGCGAGGAGGTCGATGCGGTAGCCGGGGAAGCCCTCGAACGCGAACGGCGTATTGTCGTTCGCGAGGTTCCCGACCTCGACGGTCAGGGTGTACTGCGTGAGCGTCTGCAGGGTCGCCGCCAGCGTCTGCTGCATCCCGGCCTCGTCGTTCATCTGCGGCGTGAGGAACGTCACGCCGACGTTGCTGCCGTCGGGGACGGGGTCGAGGTACAGGTCCGTGGTGTTCGGGTTGAGCACGCCGATCGTCCGCCCGGAGAAATCGAGGCTGGCGCCGTAGGCGGCCCAGCCGGTCGGCGGGGCGTTGGCGATGAAGCTGTCGGGCGGCGTCGCCGGCGACTCGAAGCTGTGATTGGTGACGGCGATCGGCGCCGCCTCGGCGGGCATCGTGCTCATGAGCACTGCCGCCACTCCGCACAGCAACGCGCACCACGGCCGGATATTCGATCGGGTCATCTCGGATCCCTCGCTGGAGCAAAGGTGGCACGAGTCCTGGGGTAGTGTCGAGGCGTTCTTGGCGGAGGGATGCCGGATCGTTTAAAGGTGCCCGATGCCCGATTTCCGCTTCCAAGAGATGTTCCCCCACGGTCACGACACGACCCCGTATCGCAAGCTCGAAGGCGACTGGGTGGGCACCGACACGTTCCGCGGCGAGCGCGTCCTCACGATCGACGCGGCCGCGCTGACGCGGCTCGCCTTCGAGGCCGTGCGCGACATCTCCCATCTGTTCCGCCCCGGCCACCTGGCGCAGCTGCGGAAGATTCTCGAGGACGACGAGGCGTCGGTGAACGACCGGTTCGTCGCGCTCAACATGCTGCGGAACGCCTGCGTCTCGGCCGGCATGGTGCTGCCGTCGTGTCAGGACACCGGCACCGCAATCGTCATCGGCAAGAAGGGCCAGCGCGTGTGGACGAGCGCGGACGACGATGCGGCCCTCGCGCGCGGCATCTTTGACGTCTACCAGCAGACCAACCTGCGCTACTCGCAGATGGCGCCGCTCTCGATGTTCGAAGAGAAGAACACCGGGACCAATCTCCCCGCGCAGCTCGAGCTCTATGCCACGAGCGGCGACGAGTACCGGTTTCTCTTCGTCACCAAGGGCGGCGGCTCGGCCAACAAGTCGTTCCTCTACCAAGAGACCGCCGCGATCCTGAACCGCGAGCGGCTGCTGCCGTTCATCGAGCAGAAGGTGAAGACGCTCGGCACCTCGGCCTGTCCGCCGTATCACCTGGCGATCGTCATCGGCGGCACTTCGGCCGAGGTGACGATGAAAACGGTGAAGCTCGCGTCGTGCCGCGACCTCGACGACCTGCCGACGCGCGGCGACTTGGTCGGTCACGCCATCCGCGACCCCGAGCTCGAGGACGAGATCTGGAAGATGACCCAGCGCCTCGAGATCGGCGCGCAGTTCGGCGGCAAGTATTTCTGCCACGACGTGCGCGTCATCCGGCTGCCGCGCCACGGCGCGAGCCTGCCGATCGGCATCGGCGTGTCGTGCTCGGCCGACCGTCAAGCCAAGGCCAAG
>Ga0163144_10001911_pt1 | contig 48580 bp, 36 predicted proteins | sample OliLak19BULKMAT1_FD_123175 | JGI IMG/M metagenome (GOLD analysis project Ga0163144, IMG submission 123175) | Freshwater microbial mat bacterial communities from Lake Vanda, McMurdo Dry Valleys, Antarctica - Oligotrophic Lake LV.19.BULKMAT1 | ecosystem: Environmental > Aquatic > Freshwater >... | reverse complement strand
GGGAGCGCCACCGGGAGTGATCCCGCGGGTGGCCTGGATTCCGGGCTGTGGGGCTCCGCCGGGGTGGTGATGGAGGGCGCGACGCCCGGGGCCCTGGGGCCGTGGTTTGCGGCAATCGCGGCCGTTGGAATGATCATCGCGGCGATCTACCTGCTGTACATGGTGGGGAGGGTTGTCTTTGGGCCGCTCGTTGAGCCGCGCGGGCATGGGCACGCCGACCATGGCGGGGGCGGTGGTGAGCCGCACCTCCCCGCTGACCTGACCCCGCGCGAAATTGGGATACTTGTGCCGCTGGCGGCGCTGTGCCTGTGGCTGGGTGTGTACCCATCGCCGGTGCTCCAGGCGCTGCAGCCGCCGATCTCCGCGACGGTGAAGGTACTCGACGAGGCGATGGCGAGGGTTGAGCATGGGCCGGTGAGTCCGGTGCGCTCCGCCGGGGCGGAGGGAGTGCGATGATCGAACGCCTCGCATTCCTGTGGCCGGAGATCATCCTCTTCTCGATGACCTGCGTCGTCATGGTAATCGGGCTCTCGCCCAACCTCCGGACCCGCAAGCTGAGCGCCTGGGTCGCCGGCTTTGGCGTTGTGGTCGCGGGTTTGCAGGCGGCGATCACCACGCCCCATGCTGATGCGCTGCTCCCTGAGAGCGGCCAGCTCCTGCTCCCGGAAATGGTGATGTACGCCAAGTGCATGATCGCCGGGGTTGGCCTGATCCTGCTGCTGCTGATGGCCGGCACCGTGGACCGCGATGAGGAACAGGCGATCGCCGGTGGCAAAGCGTTCGACCCGCTACGCAGCAATCGCGCCGAGTTTTACGCCTTCTTTCTCTTCTCGCTGACCGGGCTGATGCTCTGCGCCGGTGCCGACGACCTGATCTGGCTCTTCCTGGCGCTCGAGCTCACCAGTCTCCCGACCTACATCATGGTGACGATGTCGACGAACCAAAACCGCAGCCGCGAGGCGGGGGTGAAGTACTTCTTCCTGGGCGCCCTGGGCTCGGCGACGTTCCTGTACGGGTTCGCGCTGCTCTACGGCGGGACGGGGACGACCAACCTCAACGCCATCGCGGAGAACTTCCGGCAGTCGGGCATCAACTCCATCGCGCTGGCGGGGATTCTGCTGTCGATCCTGGGGCTGGGGTTCAAGATCGCCGCGGTGCCGATGCACTTCTACACGGCGGATGTGTACGAGGGCGCGGCGGCCCAGGTCTCGGCGTTCCTCGCGTTTGTCCCCAAGACGGCCGGTTTCCTGGCCCTGTTGCTGCTGACGGCGACGATGGGGTGGGTGTACGCGCCCGGCTCCACAGGGCTGAGCGGGGATCCCATCGTGCCCGTCCAGGGTGGGACCCACCTCCCGGAAGTGGTGCGAGTGCTGCTCTGGGTCATCGCCGCCCTGACCATGACGGTGGGGAACGTCTTGGCGATCCTGCAGACTTCGGTGAAGCGGATCCTGGCGTACTCCTCGATTGCGCACTCGGGGTACATGCTGGTGGGTGTGATTGCCGGCCCGGGCGACGGTTCGTTCGCGCAGAACGGCCTCTCTGCCGTGCTGTTCTATCTGCTCGCGTACGGGGTGATGAATGTTGGCACCTTTGCGGTCATCGCGGCCCTGGAGCGCAAGCCCGGGCGCGAAGGCGGCCGCGAGGTTGAGAGCGTGGACGATTTGCGGGGCCTTTGGGCCTCCCACCCCGCGCTGGCGCTGGCGATGACGGTGTGCAGTCTGAGCCTGTTGGGGCTGCCGCCGCTGCTGGGGTTCTTTGGAAAACTCCCGCTGTTCACATCGGCCATCGCCGCCGGTGAGATTCCGCTGGTGCTGGTGCTGGGTGTGAACTCCGCCATCGCGGCGTTCTACTACTTGCGGCTGGCATTTGTCCCGATGCTGGAACCGGTTGATGTGGGGAGCGAGCCCACCGTCATCAGCCCATTCCGGTCCCGGAAGCTCGGGGCCTTGATTTCCGCGGTCGGTGTGGTTGTGCTGGTGGTCATCGGCAACAGGCTGATGGAACAATCTCGCCAGGCCGGGATGTACCGACCGCTCTCGCGGCCATTGCACGCGTTGCCGGTTGTAGGGTCGCGCGGTGCGGAAGTCGCGCCGGCGGAGCCTTCCCCCTCGCTCGCGGAAGAGCCCCACTAGGTCATCGCTGGGCTTAGGCGGGCGCCGGCTTGCCGGCGACAGCGCCGGAGTGCTGGCACCAGATCCCGGCCGCGGCGACAGCGATCCAGATCAGCAGCCAGCCGGTCGGGCCGTGACTCAGCCATTCTCGCCCCGGAAGATTGAGTGACCATGCAAGCCATGTCAGGCTGATGATGGCCACGCCAGCGCCGATCAGGCCGGTTACGATCGCGGCGGCGCGGCGGGGCATGAGCAGGCCGGTCACAAGCCCGATCATCCCGGCGATTGCTCCAGCGCCGGCAAGCGAAGCGCGTGCCTTGCCCGGGCTGCGGTTCCACAGGTCGGAGAGGTCGTGCCCGGCCTGTTCAAACACGCGTGTTGCAACCGCGACGGGGGTTGCCTGGTCCTTCGTCAAGAGTGGCGCGGCGACTTCGTTGCTGTAGCGGTGCGCGGCGAGCACGATCTCGGTCGAGGTGATGTCTTCCCGGAGCGATGTCTTGAGTTCGCCGCTGGTCGCGAGGTAGACCCCCGTGGCGAGCAATGCCAGCCCCGCGAAGGCGGCGGCGGCGCCCGCCGCCATGGCGAACCGGAAGAGCATCGCGGCCAGGAACAACCCGCCGATTGCGCCAACGCTGAGCCCGATGGGGAGCGAGTCCACCCCGCCGAGTTGATTGGTGGTGAGGGCCGGGATGAACAATCCGCCGGCGAGCGATCCCGCCGCGGCACCGATGAGCATGACTGCCGGTTTCAAGAGCCTGCCGCCCGCCAGGAGCAGGATCATCCCGGTGATGAGGCCGACAACCGCCGGAGCATGCAGGGCGGCCTGAGACTGGGCCGACTCGGCTAGGTGTTCAAGGAACTCGGATTGGGCTTGCGGGTTCATCGATTCTTCGGGTGTTGGGCCAACGCCAGGGGTACTTCGTCCCATACAACTTCGGTTATTGAGGCATTGCTTTTCGGGCGGAAAGCGGATTTCCCTGTTTGATGGGAATGGATGACCGATAAGTCGCGGCCCAGTTGAACACCGGAGCGAGATGTCGCATGCGCAAGCCTACGCCCAGCAAGAAGCGAACAAAGAAAGCAAAGCCAGCCCCGCCCGCCTCCCCGGATGAGGTGGTTGCATCGGTCTCGGCGCACTCAACGATGGCGCAGGTTCGCACGCAGATCAACGACTTGGACCGCCGGCTGGTGTCGCTATTGAATGAGCGGGCCAGGCTGGTGGTGGAAGTGGGGGGCCTGAAGCGAGCTGCAGGCCTGCCGGTCTACGCGCCACACCGCGAGGCGGAGGTGCTCGACCGCGCCCTTCAACTCAACCAGGGCCCGCTCCCCAACCGGACGCTGGAGGCGGTGTACCGGGAACTGATGTCGGGCAGTTTCGCGCTCCAGCAGCCGCTGCGGATCGGGTACCTGGGGCCCGCGGGCTCATACTCGCACCTTGCTTCGGTGAAGCAGTTTGGCGGGTCGGTTGAGTTTGAAAACCTACACGACATCGCCGGGGTGTTCACCGAGGTGGAGCGCGGGCACGTGAACTACGGGCTGGTGCCGGTGGAGAACTCAACCGGGGGGGGCATCGCGGAAACGCTGGACGCGTTCCGAGATCTTCGGAACCAAGGGCATCACGGTGAGGTGACGGTCTGCGCCGAGGTGCTCCTCGAAGTGCACCACGCGATGCTGTCAAACGGCACTCCCAGGCAGATCAAGCGGATTCTCTCCAAGCCGGAGGTCTTCGCGCAATGCAAGGTCTGGCTGGCGCGGCAGTACCCAAAGGCTGAGTTGATCCCCATGCCCAGCAGCAGCCGTGCCGTTGAGGTCGTGGCCTTAGAGTGCGCCGAGGCGATCAAGGCCGGGAAACTCTCCGATTCTGCGGCCATCGGGTCGGAACTGGCGGGCCAGATCTACGGCCTGAAAACGATGTTCGCAAGGGTCGAGGACAATCCCGCAAACGTTACTCGATTCTTTGTGATCGCACGCAGCCGCGCGCAGCGGACCGGGGACGACAAGACCTCGGTCATGTTCAACACGACCGATCGGCCGGGAGCGCTCGTGCACGTGCTCCAGGCGTTCGAGCGGGCGTCGGTCAACCTGACGCACATTGAGAAACGGCCCAGCGGGAGGCGAAACTGGACCTACACGTTTTTCATCGACGCCCAGGGCTTCCGGGACGATCCGGCATTCGCCACGGCAATCGCAGAAGCCCGCCAACTTTGTCGGGATCTTGCCATTCTTGGGAGTTACCCTCGGGCAAAGCGCGTGCTGTAGGCCTTGATCGCGGCTGTCCGATGTCAATCATGTGCGGGCAACAGCGGGCCAAGTGAAACTGATCCGAAGGGAATGCGTAGGGCCATGTACGTGCGCGCGGCCGCGCGTTCGGGTTGTCGTTGCCCGACATGGGGGAGCGATGCGTCGATCCACTTTGGCGATGGCAGTTAGGTTTTCGGAAGGATTTCTGCTATGATGGATTCCAAGCCGAAACGGGTTTGTTGGTAGAAACCCGAGTTGAAGAATGGTCGGGGGTTCGGTAGTCTGGCAGATGAATCGGGTTCCTGCACCGGGTTGGCCGGGGCGGAAAGCCGGATCAGGCGAGCGACCATCCTCAGGCATGAGGTTTGGTTGAGCGCGATGGACCGCGGTTGAGCCTCGCAAGGGGCAAAGCACCGCGGCCACGGACGGCGAGCGATGCGGGACGCTGGATGGCTGGCGTCGAGCGAGCTTGCCGCGTGCTTCGGAGGTTGCATGCTGAGGTCCGCGGCGGCCGCTGCGGAAAATGGCGTGCAGCGCGAGGCAATACACCGCGAACATGCCCGCGCCGCAGAGCGGCAGAGGGCCTGGGGCGGTCACCAGGAAAGTGCAGTGCAAGGGAGTTGATCATGGGTCGTTTCAATCGCGCGAACCGCCCGTACGTCCGCCAGCGTCAGAACAGGGTCACGAAGGCCGGTGGGGGGACGAACGGTGCAAGGCTCGCTTCGATGGCGGGGCTGACTGATCGACCCTCTGTGGAGCAACTCGAGCGCCGGCAGATGCTCTTCGCGCTGACGGTGACGGCGGACGATGTTGACCCAGCGACAGGGGTGGGCACGGTGAGCGCCTACTTCGGGTATGCGATCCCCTACCTCATCACCGACATCGATGTTGGGACAGGTGAGACCGTCACCCAGACTGAGAACTTCAACGACGAGGCCCCCGGCGCCTTGGGCAACGGTGTCTTCTTCCTTGGTTCGCGGGTCCTGACGCGCCACAACCTGCCGCCTTCCAACACCCGGTATGCGATCCAGCCCCCCGGCGCCGACATCAACGAGCGTTACCTGCTGGTCTCGCTCCAGAACCAGACCGACTTCTTCAGTTTCCAGTTCTTCAATGACAGCGACACAAACCCGCAGCCGATTTCGGTGAGCAACGTCACATTCCAGATTGCTCCCGACGGCGGAACTGACGTGACCGGCATCGACACCGATCGGGTGCGGGTCTCTCTGATCCTTGAGGACGTGGTGCAGGGGACGTTTACCGGCGCTGCGCTTCGGGCCCTCATCACCGGAAACCCCGCCCTGGGGACGGGCATCTTCTCGTTTGACGCCCCGGTGAACATCCCCGGGTTCGACACCATCCGGATCGAGCAGATCGCGCCGTACGCCCTGGGCGGCAGCCCCGCTTTCCGGCTGGACAACCTGACCTCGACGCGCCCGGCGTTCAACTTCGCCCAGATTGTCAACAGCCGGCTCTTCGGCGCTGCCGCGTTCCTTTCGGGGCCGGTGGGCGCATCGGCCGTCTTCACCGACCTGTACGGGCGCGACATGCGCCGGACCATCGCCGTAACCCCGGGCCCCAGCGGGCGGACGCCGCGCATCGACCCCGACGGCAACGGGGTTCCCAACTTCAACGACGGCATCGGCGCGATCCGCCTCACCGGGACCGACTCTCGCACCGGCTTTTCGTTGTGGGGCGGGGAGTTGACGGACAATGAGATGCGCCCGGACGATTCTGACTTCTTCGAGGCCGCGACCTCGTTCAAGATTGTCGATTCCATCGCCGGGCTGTACGGCGACTTTGAAAGCGCCGGGTTCGGGTATGCGTTCGACGTGGACAACGACACCGTTGAGGTCACGGGCCTGCCGCCCGGGCCGGGCTCGGTCATCATCGGGTCGCCGTTCATCCGCAACAACCTGAACAACGCCAGTTACAACCCGGGGGGGGCCTCGCCGCAGCAGCCGAACCCCGTCACGACCGGGTTCAACAACGCATCCCAGGGAATCTTTGTTGGGAACGGCGCGTCGATGGGCAGCGTGATGGTGCACGGGATTCTGCACGGCTCATCCCGCTTCACGGGATTTATCGACAAGCTCGCGATTGGCTACATGGTGGGGTCGGTCACCGTTGAGGGCGATCTGGGCTCGTTGATTGTGGGCTCCGACGCCGGGCAGTGGGTGGTGGACCCCGGGTTTGCGTTCACAGACCCCAACCTCGAGGTGGACCCCATCAACAAGACCGCCAGCCAGTTGGTGGTCGGGCGCACCGTGGGCGAGATCGCCATTGCGGGGCGCGGGCTCATCGATGTGACCGTCGTCGGCGACCTGAGCTCGCCGACCACCCGCCCCGCGCGCGACTCATTCAACTATTACGAGCGCGAGAGCATTTTCGGCGTTTCTCGTGATGTCGACGAGATCTTCCTGATCCGTCGAAACCTCGACAACACCGCGTTCGCCGCCAAGGTGCCCACCGACCTGTTCCGTGCGGGCGAGCAGGCGGTTGCCTTCGGCGCCGACTCGTGGTTCCACAACGACGCCATCATGGGTGCCGAGTGGGTTGGCTCGGCCGCATCGGGGGTGCGCATCCAGGGTGAGCTGAGCGGCGGGGACGTGTTCAACGGCGAGGACAAGGCGGATGTGTACGCCTTCGCCGTCGATGGAACCACAGAGATTTCAATCCAGGGCACGAACACCGGTTCGGCCTTCGCCCCCTACTTCCGGATTGTGGATCAGGACGGCCGGACGCTGGCCGCGCCCGAGGGCCTCACCAACTCCAACACGTCGTTCCAGGTGACGGTGCTGAAGTGGAAGCCCACGATGCCGGGGGTGTATTACCTCGTGGTCGGCGACCCCCTGGGAAACGACGCAGATACCAACGTCGCCAACCAGTCGTACACGATCGCGATGACGGGCTTGGCCACCACCACGCTGGGCGCGTACCGGACCGGCGGCGGTTCCGGTTTTACCGATGTGGCCACGGGCGAGGGCAACGCGGTTGTGGTGCTTGCGGGCAGCATCGGGTCGCTGCGCATCGGCACGGGGCTGGTCGACAACACGGGCGGGCAGGCCTCACCCACCGGGAGCTACAACACAACGCAATCGGCCGACGACTCCATGTCGTTCCAGGGCGGTACCTTCTCCACCCCGGCGAATCTGTACAACATTACAACGGGATCGGATATCGGTGCTCCCGACTCAACGGCAACTTTCAACGCGATTGACATCAGGGTGGGCGGCGACTTCGGAACGCTCGTGACCGGCCTTTCGCCCGTCGCGGGCGGGCCCAGCAACGCCGAGGGCGACGCCAACTTCATCACGCTCACGGTGGGCGGTCGGATCGCGTCCATCGACGTCCGCGGCGGCATCGGGATGGACCAGGACCCGCCTGGGGACCGCCACGTCGAGCACGGGCAGCCCGACGTCTTCACCGTCGTGACCGGCGCTTCGGGCGGCAAGGGCGATATCGGGATGATCCGCGTGGGCTTCCACGTCGCGGGCGACGCCATGAGCGTCCGCACCAGCCCCGGCTCGGTGATTGGTGCCGTGCTGATCAGCCAGGACGCATACACGGACGCGGACCCTCGCTCCGGCGTGTTTCTTGGCAACCGGGGCCTCCCGATCAACGTGGGGGCCGGGTCCGATGTGCGGTTTGTCGATGTTCCCAACCTCGACCTGCTCAACGGCGTCGACATCTTCACCCCGCTGTTCGGCAACCAGACCCGCAGCTTCACCGACGACGCCGGCTCGGTGGTGGATATCTCGGTCGTCGGCGCCCCGCAGGGTGCGCAGGTCGGCACGGTGCGGGCGCTGCCAATTGACGGGTCGCAGGGCAGCGCGATCGCGCAGATCATCGTTAACCTGAGCGGCGGGAGCATCCTCCGCATTAACGGGGCCAACGCCAGCGGCGGCGGGCTGGTCTCGATCGGTCGGATCATCGTGGTCGGCGGCGGGCTGGGGGCTTCGATCGAGATCACCGGGAGCGTCGAGGTGGATGTGTGGCGCATCCAGGGCAACGGGGCGCTGGACCGCATCATCAATACCACGCCCGGCGGCGACATCGTGGCCATCGACGCCACGTCACTCAACTCCGTGGAAGTAAACGGCGACCTGGGCCGTACGCAGGTCCCCGCGTGGGGCCCGCAGTTGATCGGTCCCTTCCTTGGGGTCGAGGCCGGCCTGGTGACCGCCGTCGGTGGCACGCTGGGCATCGAGGATGCACGCCCGTTGCTGGACGACTCGTTCAACGGTGACACGTTCCGCCCCATCCGCGACGACAATACCGATGACGGGAACGCGTACCTTGACGACATCGGTTCCCCGCTCGACGGGTGGCTCAACGGGGTGGTGGTGCGGGCGGGCAACCTCAACGACGCGCGGGCGGGCGGCTCTGTGGGCGACGTCATCCTGCAGGACGCGGCCGCGGTGCTTTTCAACGTGCAGGCCAACACCGATTCGTTCACGGCCCTGGGGCGCTTTGACGGCATCGTCGGATCGATCTACAGCCGCGACATCGTCCGGGTTGACGTGGGCAACGGCCTGGCGCGCCCCGAACAGTCGCCCTTCGCCACCACGGGCATCTACGCCAGCGACGACATCGGCGAAGTGGTCAGCAGCCAGGCCTCGGGCGTGGCGATCTCGGGGAACATCATCGCGGCCAACCAGCTCGACCCCGACCTGGTTGTGCTGCAGGTAGACGGCGTGGGCGCGGTCACGTTCAGCAATGGGCTGCTGCTGGACGCCCACATCGCCGCCGAGCAGCTCGACGGGTTCTGGAACTCCTTCAACTATGGCGACGAGGGCGTCCGCACCGGGGACGTCGGCAACGTCTCACTCACCAACACCAACCTGTTCCGCTCCGAGGTGGTGGGGCGGACCCTTTCCAACCTGACGCTGACGAACGGCTACTTCGACGCTTCCCTGGTGGAGATGGCCGGCAACATCGGCGTCGTCGAGGCCCGCGGTTTCCGCAACTCGACGCTCAACGGCGAGGCCTTCGAAGTCCGGACCAACTCCATCGCCGGGGCCCGCGACCTGGCACGCCTGTCGGCGGTGGAGGACATCACCGACCTCACCCTCGACATCATCGGCATCGTGTCCGAGTCGATCTCCGCGCACAACATCGTGCGTTCCACGATCGACGTCGACAACCGACTCGCCGGCATCACCGTCCGCAACGACATCCGGGCCAGCGCCATCGTGGTGGGCGAGTTGCCCACCGTCACGGTGGCCCGGAGCATCCAGTCCTCCAGCTTCTCGGTTTCGGGAGCCCTGCGGTCCATGACGGCGGGCGACCGCATCGCAAACACGGCCATCGAGGTCACCGGCCCCGATGGACGCATCGATACGCTGACCGCGAGAACCCTCATCAGCGGCAGCATTTCCGCGACCGGCCCCATCGGCACGGTCTCGGTGACGGCGGGCGACCTTTCCGCCGCCATCACCACCACCGGCCCGCGCGGCACGGTGACCCTGCTGACCGCTACGGGGGACCTTGACATCACCGGCGACATCTCGGGCACGGTCGGCACGCTCACCGCGGGCAGGCACCTGGGGGCCGTGGGCAAGACCGGCGTCCTGCTGGTGCGGGGCGACCTTGCGACCGCCTCCATCCCCAACGGGCAGTTGTACTCGGATCTCCGCGTGGGTGGCACCATCACCGGGGCTGTTACGGTGGGCGGGGCTATCGCCAAGCCCAACAACAATCAGGTCGGCGGTGGGTCGATCATCGCGTTCAACCGCATCACCAGCGTTGTGATCGGCGGCGACTTCGACGGCGACATCATCAGCTTCTCGGGCGGCATCGGCTCGATCGCGATCAACAACGGTTCATTCCTCCCGGGGAACACGATCGCCGCGTACGACGGGGACCTGACCAGCGTCACCATCACCAACGGCAGCCTGTTCGGCAACGTGCACGCGGATTACAACCTCGTGTCTCTGCAGGTGCTGGGGGCCGACGGTGTATTCGGGGATGTCGGGGTCAACCCGGCCTCATCGGCGCTCGCGGTGTACGACGTCCGTCGCAACCACCTCCCGCCGGGGGTGGGGATCAACGACACGTTCCAGGGCGCGAGGATTTCGGCGAGCTTTGACATCGTCTCCGTCGCCGTGCCCAACGGGTCCGTGTTTGAGTCCTCGTTTGTCGCCGGGCGCGTGATCAGGTCGATCTCCATCGGCGGCTCGGTCGGCAACGACCCTCAGACGCTCGGCCAGGGAAGCTTCTTCGCGGCCGGTGACGCCATCGCGGGCGTGACCATCGGTGGCGAGGTCGCCAACACCGCCTTTGTGGCCGGCGTGGTTGGGCTGGGCTCGAACAACCGGCCCGGGGGTATCGGCGCCGCGGCTGACGTGCTCAAGTCCGGTTCGATCCAGAGCGTCACCATCAATGGCGGGGCGCGGGACACCACCTTCTCGGCCGGCATCGCGGCCGGGACCGACGGGCGGTACAACACCGGCGACGACCGTTCTGTCTTTGGCGTCTCGTCGATCGACACGCTCGCGCTCTCCGGCGCGATCACGAACGTCTCGGCCTTCGGCGACACCCTTTCGGGTTCGGTCGCGGGCGACGGGCGGCTCATCCTGGGCGGGACCAACCTCCTCAGCACCAACCTCGAGCTGGACAATGGTGTGGGAACCCCGGGCGCTGTGTTCAGCGGCAGCGGGTCGTTCGTGGTCGGTGACAAGACCTATACCATCGATGTTTCCGGACCGGGCGAGGCCTACTTCGACACGGCTACCACCCGGCTGACTTTGCGCAATACGACGTCGGCGACCAACATCACGGTCAGTTCGAGCACGGGCGTGATCGACAGCCTGGACGTGCGCACCAACGACGATGCGTCGCTGGGCGTCGTCAGGTTTATCGGGTCGGTCACGGGCGATTCGGACCTCATCGTGGACGGCAATGTCACGTCGGTTGAGTACGGATCATTCCAGAATACCGGCAGCGTGACCATCGGCGGCGATGCTACGACGCTGACGTTTGCGTCGCTCCTGGGCGGCTTCGTGAGCGCCCGAACGGTGCAGACGATCCAACTCGGGGAGTACGGCGCCACCAACTCCGCCGTCTTCAACGAGGTTGGGATACAGATACTCTCCGGCGGCACCATCAACATCACCGGCGGGGCACGGGGGCGCATCAGCGTCGAACGTTCGCTGACCGGGCTCTCGGTGGGCGGCACCGTGGAGCGTTCGGCGTTCCGCTTCGGCGAGTCACTGGGGTCTTTCAAGGCCCCCCTCATGCGCCAGACCGTGCTGGCGACCGGGGACCGCCTCGGGAGCGTCACCATCGCGGGCGAGGTCTATGACTCGGCGATGATGGCGGGCGTGGATCTGGGCAACGACGCTGCATTCGGCGGGGCCGGGCTCAACGCCGACAGGCTCAGCACCGGCTCCATCGGTCCTGTCACCATCGGCGGCAACTTCCGCGAGTCGGACCTGACCGCCGGCTACTTGCGCGGGCTCGACGGTTTCTTCGGCACCACGGACGACAACGTCGCCGCCGGTCGATCGGCCATCGGCACCGTGACAATCACCGGCACAATCGTCGGATCGACCCGCCTGACCGAGTCGTACCGCATCGCCTCCAGCGGTACGTTGGGGCTTGTGAAGATCGGTGGGACGACCGTCACCGGTGCGATCGGCAACTTTGCCATCGAGACTCCGTTGCTCGCCCCGCTTTCGATCCAGGTCTCCGATATCCGGCTGAACGTGGACAGCCGCGTCTTTACGGCCAACCTGGTCTTCAACCAACCGATCGACGCCAGTTCGGCCGGCAAGGCGCTCAGCGTTTCGGAGGTTCGCGGCACGGGCGAGATCGAGATCCGGTTGATCCAAGGCATCGACTACACACTCAAGTACGATGCGATTAACAACACGCTGGGCGTGGTGTTCTCTTCGGGCGTCACCAGCAGCAACCTGCCCGTGGTTCCCGGCGAGCCGGGGCCCGGGATCTACCGGTTTGACCTGGACCAGAACATCATGCGCGCCAAGCTGGTGGGCGTCCTGATCGACGGCGACGGCAACGGATTCTCGGAGGCTGGCGACGACTTCTCCGGCGACGCGGTGGTGGGCGATGCGGGCGATAAGCTCGTGGCCGAGAGCAACTTCGCGGGCCAGGGCAACACCCAGCGGATCGACCTCTACGCCCCCGTCAACCTGGACATCGTTCAGGACAACAACTACACACCTGACGGACTCCCCGACCCCAACCGTCCCTCGGTTATCCGCGGGTTCATCGGCGACCACCCCGACAACGACACCAACTTCTTCCGCTTCAGCGGCGATGTGGACCTGTACTCGGTGACCCTGCAGGCCGGCCAGATCCTCCGGCTCGGCGCCCTGCAGGGGTCGGCCATCCGTTCGCAGGTTGCGGTGCTGGACGCCAGCGGCGTCCCGCTGGACGCCCTGGGCGACCTCGCCACGGCGATCTCACTGCCGATCCCGACGGGTGATCGGCGCGACGTCACGTTCCCCTCGACCTTCCTGATCAAGCGGACCGGGACCTATATCATCGCCGTGGGAGATTCGTCCCTGGTGGCGACCCCGGGAGAGATCAACAACCCCAACCCCATCCCCGGATCAATCGGTGATTACAACCTCACCATGGAGGTCTTCGACGATGGGGATTCGGGGTTCACTTCAACCACCAACGCGGGCAACGGCGTGTCCGTGACCAACGCCCCCGCCCCCGGCGTCTTCGCCGGCGGCGACGGCCAACTCGGGACCGCGGACGATGTCCCCGAGATCTTTGCCGGCGCGTACCGCTTCACCTACAGCACGGGTGCGGACGGCATCGGGAACACCGCCGACGACCTTGTCACCGGTTCCAACGGGGCGGGTATCACTTCCACCAACAACGGGGCGGGCCGCCTGGTCTCACTCATCAGCACCGCGATCGGGCCGGAGGGCCACGCGGGCGTCCCCGGCGATGTGGCGTCCGACGTTGACATCTTCCACCTCAACAACCGCAACGCCATCACGCCCGGCACCAGGATGCGCATCACCGTCAAGCTGGCGGACCTGGGGGCGGACCTGGGCAGCGCCTCACCGGTCACCCTGACCGACAACCGCGGCTCCGTGCAGTTGGCCGTCTTTGATACCAGTTCGTCCGTCGTGCTTGACGACGCCAATATGGTGTTCAGCCCGACGGACTTCCTGCCCAACGGCGGACCGGCCAACACGGTCATCGCCGATAACGGCAGTTCCCGGTACGGGTACGACGCCAACGGCGACTTCTTCATCGAGTTTGTCGCCCCGGACCGCATGGGCGTGCCGGGCAGTTCCGGGACGTTTGCGGTCTACGTGCAGGGTGTCTACAACACCGACTACCAACTCGAGGTTGTCACCGAGGGCACCGGGACCATCACCCGCGCCACGCAGAACATTTACCTGGAGACCAACGGCGGCAGCGTCGGCTGGCTCGAGGCGGGCGGCCTGACCACCTCTCTGTCCGGGTTCAGTGCCCGGGTGCTCGGGTTCACGGGGACCATCAACGGCCAGAGCGCCGACCAGTACATCCTTTCGGGGATTGTCACGACACTCGAGGCGCTTTTCCAGGGCGCAGGCTTTGACGTCAACGTCTCCACGAACCCGGCCGACTTTGAGTTCCAACCGTTCTCGACCGTCTTCCTGTCCGCCACCACCGACCCACTCTCGCCGCTTTTCAACTCGTTCAGCTCTTTCAACTTCGACTTCACGAGCGGCACCTTCTTCAACACGCAGCCCTACGGCTTCAGCGAGCACTCGGACCCCCTTAACACCGACCTGGAAGACGAGGCGGTCGTCTTCCTGCCCTCCTTCTCCCTCCAGGGCCTTACCCCGGCGACGGCGGACGTGGACCTGTTTGTCCAATCGGCGACGGCGGCGGTCGCGCGGCGCGTCGGCGAACTCATGGGCCTCAGGATCACCGATGCGATCGTCAACGCGCCGACAATCGTGTTCGATCCCCAGGCCGCCAACTCGCCCGATGTCCCGCCCGGCCCCGGCGGGTCGTACGTCATCCCCACGGTCAGCCGCAACCTCTCGGACCCATTCGACAGCGTCGAGCGGACCAACTTCTTCCTGGGCCGTCAGAACTCGAGTTCGCTGCTCGACAAGGTGCTTGGGCGGATCTGACCACCGTGAGATCGGTCAACGCGTGCGCGTTACAGACCCCGCCTAATGCCGGGGTTTTTTCTGCGCCCCTGGCGACTCTGTGGGTCAGGGCCGGCTTCGTTCAAGCACATGGCGGGCATCGGCGATGACGCGCGTAAGGCCGCGACCAATCTGGTCGCCTTGCGCAATCAGCTCCGAGAGCGACGCGCCCACCTGCCTGAGGTGCGCCAGCCGAGCGGTGTATTCGTCGGAGGCCAGCGTGCTGCTTGCCTTGAGGAGTTCATCCAGTTGTGCCCGCAGTGCATCCACTCGTGCCGCTCCCTCCGCGGCGGCCTCTTCAAACGAGCCCAGTTCGCCGGCAACCGTGACGCGGATTGCCTCCAGTTGGCTGGCCGCCTGGGCGCACGCGTCACAGGCCTTGCCCGCCGTCAGGATCAGCGAGCGGAGTTCTTGGGATGCAACTGCCTGGGCGGTCGCGCTGCCGGGGCCGACCCCACCCTTCGCAGCGCCGGGCCGTTCGGCCGTGTCGCCGGCACCGGCTTGCGCTTCCAGCAGCGCTTCGTGGGTTCGAGTAGCCTGCACGCAGGATTCCACAAGGCGGTTGGTCAGAGCGTGGGTGCGATCTTCGGCCTGGCTGAAAGCGGCCCGGACCTGCTCATGGGCTTCCCCAAGCCGATCGGTGAGGCCGGCCGCCCGTGCCTCAATCTCGCTCTGGACCGCCCGAGCGCTCTGCTCAAGGCGGTCGCGGAACGCGGCCAGTTGTTCTTCAACCACGCGTTCCAATGCAGAGCGCACGAGGGATTCGACATCGGTTGTTGTCGTTGGCCCGACCGCGACTGGAGTGGGCTGGGTACGCGAGGCGGTTGCGGTTGCCTGTTCGAGCAGTTGCTCCGCCCTTTGGATTCGCTGGTCAAGCGTGGGAATGACACGTACGGCCGTTTGTACCCGCTGGTCGAGGTCCTGGGTCGCCTGGCTGAGGTGGTTGCCCAGCAGCTTGACCTCCCCGGTGGTGGCGGCGAGGGCGCGGGCCTGCGCGATGGCGTCCTTTGCGACGGAGCGGAGAGACCCCGCGAGTTCATCGAAGGTGCGCTGGTCCACCACCCTGGGTGTGAGGAACACCCGATCCAGCGCCTCGTCCAGGTCGGTATTCGCGGGCGGCGGTGGGGCATGCGCAGGCCGCTCGTTCGCGCCGGGGTTCGTTGGACAGGCCGCTGGTTTGGTCTGCATCAGCATGCTCCGGACGCGGGGTGCGCGACGTCATCTAAAGTCGGCGTTGTCTGCGCCCGGTGTGCACGTTTTGCCGCGTGTCCCCGGCGTGCCCGGGGCTCGGTTGCTGTTCGGCGCTGGGCGATACAGGGCATACCCTTGCACATGGCGGCAAACGTACGCGCAAAGAACCGTGACCGATCCGGTCAAGAACACAACGGCCAGGACGGCCAGCACATGGTTCGGTTGCAGCGGGTGATGGCCGACGCGGGGGTGGGCGCGCGCCGGGTGTGCGAACGCCTGATCGAACAGGGCCACGTGACGGTCAACGGGGAATGCCCGACCAGGCTCCCGGTGTTTGTTGATCCCCACCGTGACCGCATCGTCGTCGATGGTCGCGTCGTCGCCCGCCCCGAGCGGCGCGTCTACCTGATGGTCAATAAGCCCGCGGGGACGCTCGTGAGCGCCGCAGACGAGCCCGGCATGGACCGGCGCACGGTCGGGGACCTGATCGACCACCCCTCCGCCCCGCGGCTCTTCTCCGTCGGGCGGCTGGACCTGGAAACCACCGGGCTGGTGCTCATGACCAACGATGGGGACCTCGCCAACCGCCTGACCCACCCCAAGTACGAGGTGAGCAAGACCTATCAGATCGCCGTCAAGGGCAACGTCGATGATGCCGCGGCGGAAGCCATCAAGTTCAAGCTCCGGGTGGTGGGGCAGCGGGCGGCGGCGGAAGAGGGCAAGCCAGCCCCGCGCGGCGAGGCCCAGGTCGAGGTGGTGCGGCGAGAAAGCGACCGCACGCTGATCGAGGTGACCCTCAGCGAGGCACGCAACCGCGAACTGCGGGAAGTTCTCCGTGTGCTTGGCCTGCCCGTCAAGAAGATGACCCGGGTGGCGATCGGTCCGCTGCGCCTGCGGGGCCTGGCCCTGGGGCAGTGGCGTGAGTTGACCCGCGATGAGGTTCAGGATATCCGCCGGGCCTCCACCAGCGCCGGGCGGAAGACTCCAAGAGTGGGCGTCGGGCGCGTGCGCCGTCCTGTGAAGCAGGAGGTCCGGGCCCGCAAGCCTCCCCGGCGCGGTGCGAGACCCCAGGGCAATCGACAAGGACCTGCCAAGCCCGCGGCGGGCGGGCGGGGTCGTTCAAGGGCTACCAAGGGTTCGAGGTCGTGAGTCAATCATCCAAGAAGCGAAGTGGGAGTCGCACGCAGCAATCCTCAGGGTTTGGGGAGCAAGCCCTGTACGCCATGGACAAGATCGTCCAGCGCATCGTGCTCAGCCCGGGGTTGGCCCGCCACTTCCTGCACATGGCGCACCTGCTCGTGGTCGGCATCCGGCGCACGCAACTCACGCGCATGGCCGCGGCCCTGGCATACAGGACGGTGTTCGGGCTCATCCCAGTGCTGGTGGTGGGGATCGTGGTGCTGGCGGCGTTCGCCTCCGACGACCAGGTCCGTAACCGCGTCTCTCAGATCCTCAGGTTTTCCGGGCTGAGCCAGATCGCGGCTCCCGCGCCCGCGATTGACCCTGCCACGGTTCCGGGGCTCAACTTCCAGGTGTCGATGCTGGCCCTCCAGGGCGCTCCCGCGGCGGCGCGCCCACAGCCCAGCGGGGCGGGAAGGGTGAGTGTAAACCAGTGGATTGAGAGCGTGGTCGACAAGGTCCGTGATGTCCCGATCCGCACCATCGGCGGCATCGGACTGGTACTGCTCTTTTACGCCGCCATCTCCATGCTGGTTGAAATCGAGAAGGCGTTTAACCAGGTGTACAACGCCCCTGAGGGGCGCTCGTGGGCGCGCCGGATCACGCAGTACTGGACGCTCCTGACGCTGGGCACCATTTTCCTGGTGGCCAGCTTCGCCGTGCAGGAGTACATCAGCCAGTACGCGCAGGACCTCTCGATCCTGGAAGAGCACCTCACCATGAAGACCCTGGTGCTCAATGTCCTGAGCTTTGTGCTCCCGCTGGGCATCAGCACCATGCTCCTCCTGATCGTCTACATGATCGTCCCCAACACAAGGGTGCAGCCGCTCCCCGCGCTGCTGGGGGCCTTCACCGCGGCCTTCCTGTGGGAGGCGGGCAAGCTGGGATTTACCCAGTACCTGCAGTTCTCGACGACCTACTCCAAGATGTACGGGGCCATCGCGATCCTGCCGCTCTTCCTGCTGTGGATCTACGTCACCTGGCTGATCGTGCTGCTGGGCCTGCAGTTGGCCGCCGCCACCCAGACGCACCGCCTGGCAACCGCGGAAGGGCTGACCTTCTCGCTGCTGGCAACCTTCGGGGTCGTGGATGATGCTCGCCCGGTGCGGGCCGCGAAGATCATTGATCCCGCGGCGATGCTCGTGGTCCTGAGCGCCGTGGCGGAGCGGTTCACCAAGGGTCAACCCAGCGACCATGACCATGTGGCGCAGGAAACCGCGCTGGATCAGCAGGCCGTGAGCGACATGCTCGAACGCCTCGCCGGGGCCGGGCTGCTGCTGCGTGTGCTCGACGCGGAGCAGGAGGCGACCTTTACGCTCGCCAAACCTCCCGGTGCCATCTCGGCCGGTGAGGTGCTGCTGCTCGCCGAGGACTTGACGACCAGCAGCGGCCGCAAACCCACAAGCCGCTTGATGGAAGTGCTGGTCAAGGCTCGGATCGACGCCCTGGCGGGCAAGTCACTGGCCGACCTCATGGAACGCAAGCCCGACGGCGCCCCGTTGGCCGCCCCACCAGGCGTGCCCGCGTCGGCCGCATCGGGGCCGTCGGCGAGCGTATCGGCGGCGTCTTGACGGGGTCAGTCCCGCCCCGACCCTACCATCGACGTTGGAGGCCATTGATGGAGTACCTTGTATGTCTCGCACGCCGGTGAGCCGAAGGAGAATCGAACTGGCGTTGGCTGCAATCGCCATAGGAGCCGCGGCTCTGGCCGCGACCGGTTGTTACGAACGGGTCGTCAGTTCGCGTGGGATCGGGACCAGCCGGAAGGCAGTACAGAAGCCCTATCGGTCGGACACGGCCCTGGATCGGGCGTACGACAGCAGTTTTGGCCCGCCCAAGAAGACGTTCCGCGGGGCCGACCCGGTGGAGTAACGGCGACTGCGCGGGCCGACCCGCCACGCAAGGCTACCATCTGCGGTTCGGTGGCATCCCCAGGTTTGGAGGTATTGATGGGCCTTGAAGCGGCACTTCCGGTAGATGGGTTCGTGACCACACAGCTCAGGCGGATCATCAACTGGTCCCGCCGCAGTTCGCTCTGGCCGATGCCCTTTGCCACCGCCTGCTGTGGGATTGAACTGATGGCAACGGCGTGCAGCCGCTACGACCTGGCCCGCTTCGGGGCCGAGGTGATGCGGTTCAGCCCCCGCCAGGCCGACCTCCTGATCGTCGCCGGGCGCATCGCCGTCAAGATGATGCCCGTGTTGCAGCGCACCTACGAGCAGATGCCCGAGCCCAAGTGGGTGATTTCGATGGGGGCCTGCGCCTCCACGGGCGGTGTGTTTGACACCTACGCCGTGGTCCAGGGGTGTGACCAGTTCATCCCCGTTGATGTGTATGTGCCGGGCTGCCCGCCGCGCCCGGAGCAGTTGATCGAGGGCGTTATGGCCATCCAGCGGCACATCGACCGCGAGGGAATGCCGCCCCCGGGCGGGAAGCGGGCGCCCCTGGGTGTGGTGCTCGAACCGACCCACAGCGTGCGTCCGCAGCCGGTCGGCCTGACCATGGGAATCTGACGCAAGGCGATAAACTACGCTTGTACGGGGGAGGCCTTCCGCCGGGCTGGTGGTGGGCGCCGCCTACTTGTAGTCGCCGTCGTCCCAGTTTTTCGCCTTGGCGAGTTCCACACCCGATACCCTGTTGGCATGCCCATCCAGGAACATGGCGGCGGCGCCGTTGCCGTGGCGATTGACGGCCACACGCTGGGCCTCGGTGTGCACTGTGCTGCCGCCCTCCACGTTGGTGCTGCGCCACATGTCGTAGTACACGGCAACGTCCAGGTCGCTGTTGCCCGCCGAGTACCAACTGCCCCAGCGCAGCCCGCTGGGATCATCGGTGAAGCAGGTCAGGTACATCGTCGTGGAGGTGTGCGTGTAGCGGTGCATGGGTGTCGGGGGCTTGCCCTCCTGGGTGGAGTACACCAAGCCGGCGCCGTTGCGCCGGAACTTCAGCCCGTTGTTGACGTAGTGGATGTTGTGCGGATCCTTCCTGCGCGATGGATCGCGGTAATAGGTCGCATCCCTGTACTGGTCGCCCAGCCCGCCCGTCGCGTCCAGGGTATTCGCCCTGGGGTCCACGAACGGCCGCAGCGTGAACGCCCACGCGAGGTTCCTGGAGGAGCCGCGGTAGGCCGGAACCTGGGGCGGGAACCCAACCTCGCTGGCCCCGCATTCCCGCGGGGTGAACTCCTTGTACGTGCTCGCGTACATCGAGAGCGCCATACCGATCTGGCGTTGATTCGAGAGGCACACGACCAGCCGCCCGGCTTCGCGGGCCTTGCCCATGGCCGGGAGCAACATCCCGATTAATACGGCAATGATCGCGATGACGATCAGCAGTTCGATGAGCGTAAATCCGCGGGGTGCAAAGCGTGCCATGCTCTGGTGCCTTATTGCTTTATTGATTGGTGTCCCCTCCGGCTACTTATAGGTTCCATCGTCCCACGTCTTGACGTCCGTCAACTTGTCCGCCCGGATGGACGCCGCGTGCCCATCCATGTACATCGCGTTCGCCCCGTTCCCATGGCGGTTGAGCGCCGTGCGCCGCCACGAGGTTGGTGCGCCGCCCGTGGTGGTGCCGTTGATGTTCACGACATACCGGATGTCGTAGAAGATCGAGATGTCCAAGTCGGTTGCCGCCGACAACTGGTAGTTTGCCGAGCGCAGGTTCCCCGGGTCGTCTTCAAAGCACGTGAGGTAGAGCACGGTGTCCGAGCGGACCAGGCGCGAGAGCTGGATCGGCGGCTTGCAGTAGTTTTCGTCCGCGTACACCACCCCGGCAGCCGTGCGCAGGAACCGCATCCCGTTCACAACATAGTGGATGTTGTGGTCGTCCTTACGGCGGGATGGGTCGCGATAGTACGGGGCGTTCTTGTACCGGTCACCCATCCCGTTGTTGTCCGAACTGGAAGCCAGCGGGTCCAGGAAAGGCCTCAGGTTGAACGGCCACGAGATGTTGAAGTTGGCGCGCTCGGTCGCGGGCGACCAGAACCGGAACCAGGCCGGAAACTCCGGGATGCGCCCGACCGTGTTGGGCGGACGGGTGTCACCGATGGCCCGGGCCGCCTCGCTGTTCCCCGATTCCCGCGGGATCCACTCCTTGTAGGTGTTCGCATAGGCCATGAGCGCTGTGCCGATCTGCCGCTGGTTGGACAGGCACACCACAGCCTGTCCAGCCGCCCGGGCCTTGCGCAGCGCCGGCATCAGCAGGCCAATCAGCACCGCGATGATCGCAATCACGATGAGCAGTTCGATGAGCGTAAAACCGCCCAAGCGGGTCGTGCGATGATTGCCGGGCCACACCCTCATACCTAATACCCTAACACGCCGGGGCCTCCCCCACCAGCCCACAATGTCCGATCCCGGCCCATACTTGCGGCCCTACGACCCTTTCCCGACCTCGCGCACCGACACTCCCGACCGCCCTCGCCATTATTGGCTCTAGCCCCGCCCGGCGAGCTGCTGGGTTGCGCACCACCGTCGGGCGAACTCCGTCAAGCGCCCGTCAGCACCTGACGGCGCGGATCGGTGCGAGCGATGATGTCGCTCACGCCCTCCTGGTTAAAGCCCTTGAAACCATCGTTTCGTTCGAGGTTTTCGAGGTGCGATCCCAGGGCCCCATCGTTGCGGAAGTGCGCGGCCTGGGCGGCGGTGATGAGGCCTTGCTCCAGCAGGGTTCTGACCCGCCCCGGCATCACCGACCAGCGCTCTCCCTGCGTAAAGGCCTGCCGCAGGTACGGGAATGTCGTGAACGGCGCCATCGTGTGGATGCCCGCGTCCTGCTCGAGTTGCTCCACAAGAGCCTGGTGATCAAACTGGCACTCGAGGTGGTGCATGCCCGCCTGCAACACCGCCTCGCCGTGCAGCCCGCACCACAGACCGACGGTCCCCAATGAGCTTCGGCGCGGGAGCGGGTTGTGGGCGAAGTCGCCCATCAGTTCCTCCGCCGACAGGTCCACATCATTAAACGTAGTGATGCCGGTGACCGGCTGCTCCATGACCTGTGCACCCCAGCCCGCCTCGGCCCCCGCGTAGAAAGATTCACGGCACCGCAGCCCCAGCTTCTCCCAGATGGCGATCAGGCGGGTGAAACTCTCGCGCGAACTGCGGTAGGTGTGGTGGTCGTGGTTCGCCCACCCCAGCCCCAACCGGTCCTGGCGAGCTTTCTGCACCTGGGCGGCGCGGTTGCGGCGTTGCCAGTACTCGCGCTCGGACTGGAAAAACAGGTCGCAGGCCCAGTCCGGCCCCAGGTCGCTCACGGCCGCATCCACGGCGCAGTCGATCCGCGCAAACCCTTCGGCATCGCTCTGGCAGTTGCGTTCGCGCCGGCGGAACGCCTCCAGGTGCCTAATCGAAAGCACGGCTCGCAAGGGGTTGAACGTCGCCTCGTCAAACCCGCGGCAGCCGTGCCGCTCCACCACCCACAGGTCCGCATCGCTCCCGATGAAGGCCCGTGCCATCCGGAACTGCGAGAGCGGCTCACCAACCACCTCGGCCTCACTCAGTTGCCACACCGCGAGGTAATCCGCCACCGAATCGACCTTGATCCCGATCCGGAACTCGCCCCCCAGCAGCACCGCCGGGAACATCGCTCCCTCGTGCACGAAGCACGACGGTGCCCCGGGGTATGGGTGGTTGGTAAAACCCGCCTCTATCAGCTCCCGCTTCATGGTCGCGGTGTTCGGGACCTCGATGAAGTCCATCCAGTCCTTGAACCGGGTGCCCGTCTGATCCCGCATGTGATCGGACAGGCTCCGAGCCGCAACATTCCTCGAAAGAAAGTCGTCGAGCAACTCGTCAAGAAGCCGCTGCCCGCGCGGCTGGGGCTCCCAGTGAAACCGGGCTGGGTAGCCCGGCTCTCCGAGCCAGGAGTCTGCTGCTTTGGTTGGCTCTCCGTGCCGACCTGATTCGGGCTTGGTCATTCCCAACGATATGACCCAACCCCCCCCGCGGTGTCCTGCTACGACCGGACCGACCGCGCATACATAAACCACTCAATGGTCAGCAAGGTGGCCGCGGCGAGCATGAACCAGTGCCAGACTTCCCGCTGTGCAACGGCCGCGGCGCTGGTTTCAATGGCTCTCCCGGCCACCACAACCGCTCCGGGGCTCGCCAGTTGGCTCTCAACCTCGTCCAGAAGGTTGACGGCTGCGGCCCGGTCAATCGCCGCACGACCGTCGACCAGGTAAACCCCCGCCCTGGGGAGAAGACCGACCGATAACACGCCGCCCGTGGTTGCCGCGGCATCACCCGCGGTTCCCTCGCGCACCACAACCTCAATCGGGCCCCGGAGCACGAGGCGCCCGGGCTCATCACGCGCTCGGATGAGCACCGCCTCGTCGGTCGAGAACTCCCGACCAACATTGAGTTCGCCTTGCAGTGTCAGGTAGTCAATGGCATCGGCGAGGAAGATCGAGAACCCCGTTTGGAGCGGCCAGTTGGACTGGTCCAGATCAAAGAGCACCAGGAGCCGGCGGTGTGGTCCATCCTCCTTGAGGAGCATCAGTGGGCCATCCTGACCACGGACCAACTCTACCACCGGAGCATCACCCGGCTCAGGCTCCGCGACCTCAACCGCTTCCGGGGCAGCCACCAGGAGTGAATCCAACGACAGGTTTCGGAGCACCGGGTGTGATCGTTGCCAGAAGAAGACCCGAGTCGGGCCCGACGCAGGAACGGGTAGGGCGGTCACTCCATCGACCGGCGGGATGGGTCCGAAGCTGATGCTGGGTCGATTCGGAAACCGGCTGGGGTGCGAACCGTCGAACACGAACAGGTCCGCGCCGCCGGTTTCGCCGTTCGCCAGGCGCGCTTCGTACACCTCCGGTGTGACGCTCTCGAGGGAGCGAGCCCGCATCTCAGAGAGCGCATCGGCGAGCAACCACGATGCGGCGGTCGTGCCCAGCCCCGGGCGCTTTTCCACGGGGGAAACCAGCACGATGGTCGGGCGCGTCGCCGGCGGCAGCACCACGGCGGCGCTGTTGTCGGCGGCGAGCGCATCACCGCGGCCAAGATCAACCACCACGACCCCGCCCGCGGTGTCGTTCAACTCAAAGGTGGTGGACTTGCGGCCGCTGGCGCCGTCCGCCCCCGGGCCGGGCACTTCAACGCCCCGCGTGGCCAGAACCTCACCGTTCAGCGAGAGGGTCAGTGGTATGGCGATGGGCGAGACGTTCGCGTTGAGCACGTCGACGAAGACGCGCACCACCCCAGGGTCGGTGGCATCGCGCCGCGCGGACATTCCGACGATACCCACATTGTTGGTGCGCGTCCGAGGTGGCGAACTCTCGGTGGCGCCGCTCTCAGGAAGCGTGATCGGCGGCCCTATGCGTTCGAAGCGCAGCCGCATCGTTGACGGCGGCAAGCGACCCTGATCGCGGAACGAGCCATCGCTGATAAGCACGGCGGTTGCCGGTTCAACCTCGGGTTGTTCCTCGCCGCCGCCCGTCCCCATTGCGTCAAGCAGTTTGAGGGCCGTTCCCAGACTGCCCGGTTGATCGGTTGGCCCGATGCCCCTGACCGAATCCGTCAGCACGCTGCGCGAGGAAGTGAACGAGGTGAGCATCCGCGCCTCGGCCGCGAACGAGACTACCGCCAGTTCCCGCCGACCACCGGCGCGCCTCAACTCGCCGATCAGTTCCAGCGCCCGTGCCTTGGCAAGGTCAAGGCGCGACACCAACTGGCCATCATCGACCGCCGACATGGACGCCGAGGCATCAATCAGGAGCACGATGCGTCCGCCGGAGGGGGCGCCCGCTTCCAGGGCGGGCCTTCCCACCGCACCCAGCATCAACAGAAGGATGAGCATGTGCAGGAGCAGCAGCCATGAGGGGCGTGCCAGCCGCAGCGGGACATTCGCCTGCACATCCTGTTTCGCCACCGGCCAGAACATGATCGAGCCCACACGGACCGGCCTGCGACGCAGCTTGAGCAGGTACAGCGCGATGAGCACCGGGATCGTGAGAGCGGCCGCAATCGCGGCGGCCATGGGGCTCAACAGGGTCATTGGCTGGAGCGTAGGAAAGCAGCCACCCCTACGCCCCAGGTTGCTCCGGCGTTGATGCAGGAAGCGCTGCCGCGGGCCTGGGCTTGTAGCCCAGCGCGACGATGAATATCTCGCGGGAAAGCTCGCGGCTGGCCTCGGGCTTGAGGCCGCGGGCATCGTTGAACATCGCCTTGGTCTCTTTGAGCAGGGCCGGGTACTCCGCTCCCTCGAGCACTTTCATGACTAGGTTGCCGCCGGGCTGCATCAGGGTTGGGAGCAGTTCGAGGACCCGGCGGCACAGCCGCACGGAGAGGAAGTCGTCGCCGTGGCCGGAGGTGTTGGGGGCCATGTCGCTGAGTATGGCGTTGAACCGGCCGCCCGCCAGCCCGAACAGTTCGGCCGGGTCCACGGTGAAAGCATCGGCCTGGAGCACAAAGACGCGCGGGCCAAGCCGCAGCCGCATCTCCTGCAGGTCAACTCCCACCACGGCCCCGCGCTGGCCGACTGCCTTTTCAACGACTTGCAGCCACGATCCCGGCGCACAGCCAAGGTCCAGCACACGGTCGCCGCTCTTGAAGAGCCGCTTCTTGTCCTGGATCTCGATCAGCTTGTAGGCCGAGCGAGCGGCGTACCCCTCGGCCTTGGCCTGCTTGAAGAAACGGTCGTGAAGCTTGCGCGGCTGGGGCATTTGAGGTTTGCACGCTCGTGAACCGGGGGTCCCACACCGCCCCCGCACCCTACTCCTCATCCTCGTCCCCTCGAAGGTCTTCCCGCTCCTCGATCCAGTGCTTCTGGATGTACTCGAGGATCTTCTCGTTGCAAGGGTGCCCCGGCTCCTCCCCAAAGCCCGGCAGCGCCGCGGCCAGCCGCTTGAGCTCGACAAACCCGACGCGGACGGGGTCGATCTCAGGGTGCCGCTCCGCGAGCAACTCCCCGATGAGTTCAACGTCCAGCCATCCGAATGTGTCAGCCTTTCCCAACGCGGGGTCCTCGCCAATCGCCGGGTGGTCAGTGCGGAACTTCTTTGACGGCGTTGCGGTTCCACGCCGGAATCCGGACCACGATGGGCCCGTCTTTCTCAATGATGCACTGGCACGACAGGCGGCTGTTGCGCTGCAGCCCCGGGGCCTCCTCGACACGGTCTTCCTCAGCCTCGGTGGCCCCGCTGAGGTTCTTGGCGCCCTCCTCGACATAGATGTGGCAGGTGGAGCAGGCGCACACCCCGCCGCAGGCGTGCTCGATGTTGATCCCCTCCTCCAGGGCCAGCTCGAGCAGGCTTTCGCCCTTCCCGCCCATGAGTGTGCGCTCTCGCTCGCTGCTCCCCGAGACCGACTCGGGGTCTTCCATGACAAACTTCACGGGCACGACCGGTGGTCCGTGCTCGTGGTCAGAGTGCTTCAGGTGCATCGAACGCGTTCCTCCACAATCGCCCTGGGGGTACAAGCGATTCTAGACCGGCTCCCCCGCATGACTATTGTTGGTCCAGATGGCCGGAATGGATGCAGGTGGCAATGCGCAGCGAGGCACGCCGGGAACGATCGAGCTCTCGGTCGTCGCGCCCGCCCACAACGAAGAAGAAAACATCGCGGAACTGGTGCGCCAGATCGAGGGCGCGCTCCTGCCCACGGGTATCCCGTTTGAGGCCGTGATCGTCGATGACGGCTCGACAGATCGCACCCGTGAGGTGCTTGTGGCCGCCATGCAGGACCGGCCTTGGTTGCGGTGCGTTGCCATGATGGAAACCCCGCCGGGCCGGGGCCACGGCCAGTCCGCGGCGTTCCACGCGGGTTTTCGCGCCGCTCGTGGCGGGCTGATCGCCGTCCTGGACGCCGACCTTCAGAACGACCCCGGCGAGATCCTCGAGATGGTCGCGCGGTTGCGGGAGACGGGTGCCGGGCTGGTCCAGGGGGACCGTTCCCATGCCCGCAGGGACAACTTCGTGCGCCGCGCCGGGTCGGTCGTGGGCCGGGCGTTCCGCCGGTGGCTCCTGGGCGATGTCATCCGCGATACCGGTTGTTCGCTGCGGGTCATGAAGCGGGAACTGGCGTTGGAGTTGCCCCTGGAGTTCCGCGGCATGCACAGGTTCATACCCATCACCGCAATGCATCTGGGGTATAGCGTGGTCGAGGTTCGGGTTTCGCACCGCCCGCGGATCGCCGGGAAGACGAAGTATGGAATGGGAATCCTGCCACGGGCCATCCCCGGGCTGATCGACTTGTTCGCGGTGCGCTATATGCGCTCGCGCAGGCGGCCGACCGTTGGAGAGGAGGTCTCGCATCTGTCGGCGGGGCCAGCCGACCGGACTCCCGGTGCAAAGGGGGGGGCATGAAGGTCGGCCCATTTCTGGTGATGGGTGTCGTCGTGGGGATCTCGCTCTGGTTGGCCCTGGGCACCGGGGGCCCATCGGTTCCGCTCGCGCCCGGTTCATACTTGCTCGAGCTCATCATCGGGCACCGGAAGGTGCGTGTGGAGCAGACGCCCGTGCCGAGCCCCGACGGTTCGATCGTGTACCGGTACCGGTTCCTGGACTGGGATGAGGAGGGGAACACGCAACTATCCGCCGACGAGTTCCAAGCCACCCTCGCACAAAACGGGACTTCTACGAGCCGCAACCGGCTTCTCCGTTTCTTCAATGTCAGCGAGTTTGGCATGCTCGCATGGGTTGGCCTGGGGCTGGGAGGACAGGCAGTTTTTGCCGGTCGCATGGTCGTTCAATGGCTTGTATCCGAACGAAAAAAACGTTCCGTGGTCCCGCCGTTGTTCTGGTACATGAGCCTTGCGGGGGGGCTGATGCTGAATATCTACTTCATCTGGCGGCACGATGTGGTTGGAGTGCTGGGCCAATCCACCGGTCTGGTCATCTACCTGAGGAATATCACCCTTCTGGGCGGTCGACGAGTTCCCGCTGATCCCGAAGAAAAGAATCAGGACAGGAACTCGTGAGCCGGCACCCGACAGACTGTTCACCATCCCGCAATCTTCCTCAAAACCCGGTTGCACCCCGCCCGACTGTGGGTCACACTGAACCCATGCAGGTCTTGCTCGACGGCCGCGTGCTTTCCATTGAACGCCCTTCCCTCGCCGAGGGACTGAGGGCGGCCATTGCCGATGCCCAGTCTCTCGGGAGGATCGTCGTCGAGGTGGTCGCCGATGGGGTCCGCATGACGGACGACGCCATCACAAGCGCGACCGATGCTCCTTCAGCCATTTCCGAGCTCCGCGTGTCATCGGCCGACCCCGTGGCCCTGGTTCGTGTTTCGGTGTTGGACGCGGCGGATGCCCTTGAAGTCGCGCGGGCCGAGCAGGCGGCAGCCGCGGAACTCATCCAGGCGGGACGGGTCGAGGATGCCCTGCAGCACCTCCAGGTTGCACTCTCGACCTGGCAGGCGGTCAGGGACGTTCTGCAGCGCGGGGCCGCGGTGCTGGCGCTCAATCTCAGCGAAATCAAGCCGCGCTTGGACGACGGCGAGACTTCGTTTACCGCCGCGAGCGCCGACCTGACGAAACACCTGAATGAAGTCAAACGGGCGCTAGCGGATCTCGACTGGTCCGCGCTCTCCGATGTCGTCGGCTATGACCTGGATGCCCAGGTCGGGGTCTGGAAACAGTTGCTTTCTTCGTTCGCGGCGTCCCTTCCCGGGCCCAGGACGGGGAACCCGACATGACGACCGCGACCGAAAAGAGCATCGATGAACTCATGGAACGTGCCAGTTCCGCGCTGGTCACCACGGACTACTTTGAGGCCGAGCGCCTGGCACTGAAGGCGATGCTCCGCGCTCGCCGCGCCAACGACTTTGAGCGGATGGCCCGCATCTGCCTGCCCCTGCAGGAGGCAAGGCGCCAGCGGCGGCACGAGGCGGTGGACAGCGGAGAGTCCTTCATCGTCTCCGCCCTTCCCGGGCGCGATGAACACCTGCGACCGGGCTGCTACGTCGTCGAGCCCCCGCTGGTGGGGATTGAGGGCCGCGCCATTCGCGAGCGTGCCGGCCGGCGGCGGATTCCGGTCATTGTGCTTGTGCGCGAACCCATAACCCTTGCGGGAAAGTGGCCGATCGTGGGCGTTGGTATGGGTGAGTGGGAACCCGTTGTCATTCGTATTCAGGTGGATCCGCCCAGCGATCCGCTCATGCCCGATGCAACCTGGGTGCTCGCCTCAATCGAAGCCCTTGGAGATGCCGCCATCGCCAAGGTCAACTCCGCTTGGCCCGCGGACCACCGCGTTGACGACCTGGTTGAGTGGCTCGACGCCGTGCCCGAGCACGAAAAACTACACCAGGCGCTCGCCAGCGAGTGTGCCGCGGCAGCCAAGTCGCCGCCATCCACCCATCCCCGCCGGCGGCCCTCGATTGAAGACCCATTTGGGTTCTAGTAATCGCAGCGACCCAAGCCGCCGCCACCACCGCCCCAACTGCCCCTTCGGTAGTTCTGGTCGCCGAGCACCGCTCCGCCCAGGCCGCCGATGATCGCGCCCGCGGCGGCGCCTTCACCCATGTCGCCCGACAGGCTGCCAAGCCCCATTCCGGCCAGCGCCCCCAGGGCGGCCCCGGATGTGAAGCCCTGGATCGCATTGTCGCAGCCTCCAAGCCCCAGCAGCACCGCCGCGGCGATCCCGGCAAGCGCCGATCCTCGAAGTGTCCTGGTCGCCGCTGAGTCAGTTCGATGATTCATGGCAAACTCCCTTGTCAGGGCCGGGTCTCCTCTCCGAGGAGTTGGTCCAATGGCTCCGTCCCCACCCACAAGTATACCACATACTAACTTGAGTGCAAGCCCCTGTAAAAAAAAGGCTTTGATGGAGGATGTGGACTCCGAAGGGGCAACGTCCGGAAACATCCCGTCCGAGCCGGCCAACTTGTGAAGGTGGCCCGCAACTGTCAGAATGGCCCGGCGCGCCCGGCATGGATGATGCCGCGCTTTGCCCAGGACACTCTTTTGTGAATCAACTGCGATCGCTGATCCGGGATGTGCCCGACTTCCCCAAGCCGGGCATCGTGTTCAAGGACTTCACCCCGCTGCTGGCGGATGCCCGCGGCCTGGCCTTGGCGGTGGAACTCATGGCCAACCCGTACCGCACGATGCACATCGACCTGGTGGTGGGGGCCGAGTCGCGCGGCTTCATCTTCGGCACGGCGATCGCGCAGGCACTGTCGGCCGGGTTTGTTCCCATCCGCAAGGGGGGCAAGCTGCCCCGGGCGGTGCATCGCGTTGAGTACGAACTGGAGTATGGCAAGGACCGTGTTGAGATGCACGTGGATGCCGTGGCGTCGGGGCACCGTGTGCTGCTGGTGGATGACCTGCTGGCGACCGGGGGCACGCTGCGGGCGTGCTGCACCCTGCTGCGCTCGGCGGGCGCCAGCATCGTTGGCGTGGCCGTGCTCATCGAACTGCCGGCGTTGAAGGGTCGGGAGAGGATCGCGGAGTTTGGCGAGGTGCACTCGGTGCTGCAGTACTGAGTCCAAAGTGAAAAGTCCTGTGTCGGCTCAGGACCTGGGGCTCACCGCTCAGTCCTCAACGAAAAACCCCTCCCAGGTTTGAATCTGGGAGGGGCGAGTCTTTCGCGTTCAGTGGGTTGGTTCACCCAAGGTCAGACCGCAAGGGTCTTACCGGCGGCGGCGGCCGATGGCCAGCCCGCCCAAGCCCAGGAGGGCCAGTGATGCCGGGGTGGGAACGATGTTGACCGAGGCGGTCTGCACCGTTGCATCGCCGCGGATCTGCCCGGTTGCCTCGCTGGTAGCGCCGAACCAGTAGATCTGGCCGTTTCCGGTCACGGTGCTGCGGTTGCCGATGCCGAGGGCCGGGGCATCCATCGTGAGGGAGCGGACGGCCGGATCAGCGGAAAGGGTGACCTTGTACTTGAAGATCACAACGTTCTGGAGGGTCGTCAAGAACTCCGGCTCGCCCGCGACGCGACCCGTCACGTAGTTCTGCGCAATCGGGACGCCGCTGCCGCCCGAGGTATTGCCGGAGGTGCCCGGCCAGGTGACGATCTGGGTCTGGGCGATGCGGAGCCAACTGCCGGCGGGGGCGTTGCCCGAGCCACCGACGTGCGTGTGACCCTTGATAGCGTTCGTCGCGACCAGTGCGGTGCGGCCGAATGGGCTGATGCGGCCGTAGAGGCCGGGCTGGTCAAGCACAACGCCGGACGGGGTTGTCAGGTTGCCGCCCGCACCGTTGTTGGCGAACGCCCCGAGAATATCGCCGGTCACGGCCGTCGCATTCCAGTTGGAAACGGTGGGCTGAAAGAACATGGAGGCAAGCCCGTGGGGCGCGGCCGTGCCCGTGTAGGACACGGTGGCGCGGACATCAAACATGGTGCCGGGCGCGGCATCAAGGGTGCTGCCCCATGTCTCAAGACCTGCCGGTGAAACCTGGAACTTGATGAGCCCCTGGCCTTGGGCCGCGACAGACAAGCCGGCGACGGCGACGAGCGATGCAATCACTTTCTTCATGACGATCTCCTCACAAACAACTCTTGGAATGACTCACTAGACGCTGGAGAACGAACGACTCGTTCCTGACCCACGTTGAACATGCCCCAGGATTTGAGTTCTGCCACAATTCCGCAGACTTTGACTCTCAATTTCCTGAGGGGCTGGGGTCTGTGAGGGGTTGGCGAACGCCGGCTCACCATATAAGGGGCGCACGCGAAAGCCTTGCGATCAACACATCGGGGGCGACAGGCCGCTTCTTATCGAACCGTTCGAGCGGCACGGGGCCGCCCGGTGGGGGAGTGGTCGATGCGGCGTCGCAGGCCGCGCGTGCCGGGGCATCTCGCCCGGCCCGCCAGCACCCAGTCGGCGCGGCGGGTCGCGATTCTGTTCATCGGGTTGCACGCCGCGGTCAAGGTCGCTCGATGGCGTTTGCGTTCACCCGCGTTCGCCCGGCGGCTGCACGGAAGCGCCGTTCAGTCGGTCCGCCGGCGCATCCGTGGGAGTTGCGGCGCCCGCGCATTGCGGATCGGACCATGCTTGAGAAGTATGCGAGAGAGGAGCATGCACAAACTTGTGGTTGATCGGAGAGGTCGGGGGTGCCCCATGTGCACCGGGACTGACTCGGAAAGCGCGTTCCATCCCTCGGCGCGGCTAGCCGCGCGTGGCTTCCGCGCTGCCCGCTCCAGCCTCGCACCTCGGAGCGAGGCCGCCAGGAAACAAGTCCGTGAAATGAAAGACCCCTCCTTGGGGTCAGCCAAGAAGGGGTGAGTCTTTGCGTCTAGCGGGTGACTGTCGTCATCCCGCAGTGATCAGAACCCCTGAGGGGGTTTAGCGGCGACGGCGGCCGACGATCAGACCACCAAGCCCGAGGAGGGCGATGGAGGCCGGGGTCGGGACGACGTTGACCGTAGCGGACGAGGACAGGGCCGCACCACGGATCTGGCCGGTGCTCTCGCTGCCGGTGGCGAACCAGTACATTTCGCGCTCGCCCGTGGTGGTGTTCCGGTTGCCGAAGCCCAGTGCGGGAACGTCGATCACCAGGGAGCGGGCCGCGGGGTCGCTGCTCAGGGTAAAGCCGAACTGGAACACGAGAATGTTCGCAAGGTTCGTGTTGTAGGTGATTCCCTGAGTGGACTGGTTGTTCTGCGAGATGGGGACGCCGGAGTTGCCGGACGTGTTGCCGGTGCCGCCGATCCAGCTCGTGATCGTCGCCTGCGCGATGCGGAGCCAGTTGCCGCCGGCAGGAGCGCCGCCCACGCCACCGGTGTGGAGGTGACCCTTGATGAAGTTCGTACCGGAAGTTGCGGTACGGCCCCAAGGATTGAACCGGCCGAAGGGGCCGTCGAGGCCACCCTCGGTGCCATCCTCGAGAATCATGCTGCCGACGATGCTGTTGCCCTGGATGCCGGTGTTGTGGAAGGCCGCCAGGGTGTCACCTGCGGTCCAGCTGCTGACCGTGGGCTGCATAACGAACGAAGCCAAACCGAGGTTCGGGCTGACGGCGCTGCTGGTCGTGACCCGTGCACGGGCGACGATCTGCTGACCGGGCAGGGCATTGACGGTGTCAGACCAGTTGACACCATCGTTCGAAACCTGCCAGTCAACTGTGCCCTGACCACTTGCCGCGACGGACATGCCGGCGACGGCTACCAAAGATGCGATCACTTTCTTCATGACAATCTCCTCACTATTGACCACGAACTGGGGTAGACGGAAACCCACTAACGCACTTGTAAGAAACGAACGACTCGTTCCTGACCCAAGGCTGAGAATAACCGACCCGCATACATCCGCAACTGGATTTTGCCACCAAAGTCACGGTTTTTCTTTGTTTGGGGTGAAATACTACCGGCCACGTCCGGGAAACGGCCAAGCCTCGGACCGCCAGAAAATCCAAAAACACTTGCAAATACAGGGTTTAGACGGCAGTCCTGGCCCAAGAAACGGCGGGTGCTGCTTCCCGGTTCACGTGCCCCCCATCGAGATGGATCGCACGGATTTTTGCGCGTTTTTGAGCGGTCGGGGCGGACTTGAATACCGATCAAATACCGATTATCTCAAGAATGGGACTTTGCAAGATCCGCAAACAGCCACGGAGCGTTCACCGCAGCGTGTCCAGCCCCAATGACGCCCGTTTCCGGCCCCACTCGGCCTGCTCACGGGAGTTGGCCGTCGTGATATCCGGAGCCTGTCCCTGGGCGTGCGCACGAATGGCCTCGACTTCAAGCCGGCTGAGTTGGACCGCCTCAAACTCGTAGTCGCGCCACGCCTCCATGGTGATCGGGACGATCGGCGCGATCAGGTCGTGCATCGCCGTCGCAAACTCGCGTATTTCCAACTGCGCGTGCGCATCCATGCGCAGCGCCAGGAAACGCAGGATGTTGTGGAGATCGCACTTCCAGTACCACTCGGTATAGACGTTGACGGGCAGGCCGATACGGGCCAACTCGCGCGAAACCCCCTTATCCGTGAGGCGCAGGTAGTGCTTGTACTGCTCCTCGCAGGCCGCAAGATAGGTGAGAAACTCCTGCGCCGTCGCAACCTCACCCTGGTCGGAGCTGTGAACGCTGAAGGTCTCTTCACCGCCCTGGCGGTTCTGCGCGGATTGTTTGCGCACCTGCTCGAGCGAGGGCGTGTAGAAGCGGTCCGGCAGGATCGAATAGCGGGCCGAGTACTCGTTGACGTTGGCGGTGCGGTGGCGGATCCACTGGCGGGCGATGAAGATCGGCATCGCGATGTGGAACTTGAACTCCACCATCTCAAAGGGCGTGGTGTGCCGGTGCCGCAGCAGATAGCGGATCAGCCCGCGGTCTTCGTTGACGTGCTTGGTGCCCTGCCCGTAGGAAACCCTGGCCGCCTGCACGATCGCCGCGTCGGCGGTTTGCCCCTGCGGAACAAGGCGCGGCATGGCATCGATGAGCGCCACAAATCCGTGGTCAAGCACCTTGATCTCTACCCGCTGCGCGCCACCCATCGTGTCGTACAACGGGGTGTCAGGCATCGTGCGCATGGCTCGCCCTTCCTGACCGCCCTTGGGCTCAATCACGGGGGTGGAGGCATGGTCGGCGGCACGAGAGGTGGGGCTTGATGACATCGCGCCGGAGGATAGCGGGCGCGATAGCCCCGAACGAACCGACAGGCGTTCCACAAGCGATCAGGTGCCACGGCGGTCCTCACCGTTCAACGAGGGTCACGTTGGCCGACCCGTACAGCCTGCCGCGCCGGTAGGCGACCTCAACGGTGTCCCCCGGCTGGTATTGCGAGAGCACACGCACCAGTTCGGCAATATCCCTGGTGGCCTTGGAATCGATCGAGGTGACGATGTCGCCGGTCCGCAGCCCGTCCTTCTTGCGGCCGAACACCTTGAAGACCACCGGTCCCTCGCCGCGCCCGGCATCGATTTCAACCCCCAGGCTCGCCATACCCGGCAGGATCTCCTCGGGCACGGCGGGGAGCATCCTCAGCCACGCCTTGTACTGTGCGTTGAGTTGTTCGATGGGCATCTCGAAGACGCCCTCCAGGGCCTTGACGCCCGAGGGGTCTTCGTGAAAGCCCCTGGTGTAGGTCGAGTACCAGTCGGCCAGTTTGCCGCGCTGCCAGATGAAAAGGAACACCGCGCGGGCCTGCGCGTAGTTGGCCAGCGGGCGGGAGCCGCTGAAGCGGTTGGGCGGCAGGGCGGCCAGTTGCTCGATGGGCAGCAGATGCCCCAGTTTTTCAAGGCGTTTGGCGGTGTTGGTCCGCCAGGACGGCGCGGGTTGCAATGACCCGTCCCCGCCCGTGTCGTAGTCCTCGACCAGACTGCAAAGCCCCTCCTGAATCCAAATCGGGTGTAACTGCCCCAGGCGGGTGCATGACCGCCAGTGCAGCACGTGGAAGAACTCATGCCGCAGCGTGGAGCCCAGGTCCATCGCGACCAATCGCTTGCCATCGTGCTCGTACGAGCCGGCAATCAGGCTGGTGGTCTGCACCGCCGCCGCTCCATACACCGACCGGACCCACCGCATGAAGTCCTCGTGCCGGGGTAGTACAACCACAACCCATGCATCCTGCGCGAGCTCGTCGGCATCGGAGAGCCCGAGGATTACGTGCTGATCGGCCCACGTTCCCAACTTGCTGACTTCGGCCCGAGCCGCCTCAAACGCCTTAGCATCAAACGCCGAGAGGAACGCCAGCCTGAGGGGTTCATCCAGGGCCGTGCTGTAGTCCTTCCTGAACAGCGACCTTGCCGACTCCAGGTTGGCGTCGCGCCGCGCCTGAAGTACCGAGGGCCAGCCGGAGACCAGTTCCTGGAACCGCCTCTCGCCTCGAATGGGCGCGAGCGATGGATCGCGTCGCAACTGCCGGAGGTCGCTGAAGCCGTGCTCGATGGACTGCGCGAGCAGACCGCAAGCGCCGGGCTTGTCCCCAGCGGCGGCACGGACGCACGCCAGGTTGTAGTACGCCACGAAGTTGGTCGGTTGGAGCGCGAGTTGCTCCCGAAGCAGCGACTCGGCCTGAGCCAGGTCGCCCCCCGCGAATGCCTGCAGGGCCCGCGCGGCCAGCGCCTGCGCGGCTTCGTTGGCGCCGGCCTGGGCGGTGGCTTGCGGCGGCGCCTCCTGGGCGATGGCTGCGCCGGTGACCAGCACCCACGCCAGGAGCATCGCGCACGATCGGGGCCGTGTCATGCGCCTGCTGTCCGAGGCTCGTGGGCCTTGGGTGCTGCCGGCTCCTGTGGCGCACGCTCCAGCAGTTCATGCAGGGCGGCCGGGTATGCCTCGCACTCGAGTTCAAAGACCCGCTCCCCCAGCGTCTCCGGGGTGTCGTCGGCCAGTACCGGGCAACTCCGTTGCAGCAGAATCGGGCCGGTGTCGTACTCGGCATCGCACAGGTGCACAGTGCACCCGGTCTGTGAATCACCTGCCAGCAATACCGACTCGTGCACACGGTGCCCGTACATGCCCGGCCCGCCGTGCCTGGGGAGGAGCGCGGGGTGGATGTTGACGACCCGCCCCTTGTAAGCGGGGGGTATATCCAGCAGGTTGAGATAGCCGGCAAGCACGACCCAGTGGATGCCGTGCTGCAAAAGAACCGATGCGAGGACGTGCCCGGGGATTCGGCCCGCGATGACACGGACATGGAGGCCTCGTTCACGAGCGCGAGTCGCGCCAGCGCACTCCCGAGAAGCGATGACCAGCGGAATCGTTGCCCGCAGACGGCCGGTCTCGATGTGGTCCAGGAGGTTGAGGAGCGTGCGGCCGCCGCCAGAGATCAGCACCGCCAGCCGGCGAGGGCGGGAAGGCGGTGCGGTGTCGGCTGACGCCGCACCGGAGGCACGGCTCACCGCTTGACCCCGAGCGCTGCGTCGGCGTCCTTCTTGATGGTGAACATTTTGAGGAGCGAGGCGATCTTGAGCATGCCCATGAGTTCGTCGGAAAGCCCGCACAGCACAAGGCGGCCTTCGGCGGCCTCGCACACGCGCTTCAGAGTCAGCATGGCCCCGATGCCGCTGGAGCCCAGGATAAGCACCTCGGTCATGTCAACGACGAGCCGCCCGCCGTGCTCAACGGCGACCTGCTCGAGTTCCGCCCGCAGCACCGGGGCCTCAAAGTCCCCGATCTTGGAGCACTTGATCCGCGCGACGACTACATCGCCGACGAGCTTGGTCTTGAGATTTGCGTTATCGATCATCAGTTGGTCACCGGGGGCTATGGCCAGACCCCAATTGAGGAGGATTCCCTATGGTAGCAGATCGGCCCTCCGGCCCGCGTGCTGATCCAAATCCGGCCCCCGGGGACCGAAGAATCACACAGACGGTGCCGAGGCGAAGGGGATGGGCTTGCCGGAGGCGTCCACCGCGACCAGGGTTATGCCGGCGCTCGTGACCGGGACGCACAGGCCGCCCGTGTTCCGTTCGGCCTCGACCTCGATGCGGACGGTCACGCTGCTGGTCCCAAACCGCGTGGTCTGGGCATAAAAGTTCACCACATCGCCCACGTGCACCGGCGCCTTGAACTCCACCCGGTCAATCGCCACGGTGACCCACCGGTGGACCCCGTGCCGCCGGGCCTCGACAAAGCCGGCCTGGTCGATGTAACTCAGGATCACTCCCCCGAAAATTGTCCCGTAATGGTTTGTATCCCGCGGCAGGGTCGCAATCCGCAGGGCCAGGCGGCGCTCGGGCGTGGAAGAGGCAGACGTGGATGGGGTTGCGGGGCTGGGCATCTCAAACCGTAGCCCAAACCGCTGATAGAGGGGTGGCGCGACTCGCCCCGGCTTGCGAATCGGATGTTCCGCCGTCAAAAGGACGAACGCGTACATAGACTCGTGAGGCTGCGAAAAGGAGACAAGCGGTGAGCCATGTCCACAAGGAAGCACAAGTTTCATCCACTTCTCCCTCGTGTTGCTCAAACCCGGGGCGGGCACCCCAGGGCCAGGCTTCACCGGGGAGTTGCTGCAAGGACCAAGCCGCGAATATGAATGGCGACGCCGGCGCGTGCTGCACGTCCGCCGCTCCGGCAGCAACATCGTCCATGGTTGACGCGGTCAATCTGATCGAAGCCCTCCCCACGATTGGCCTGGTGACGCGCTACCGGCGCGGCATCGAGTCTCTGGACCGGCGTGTCTTCGAACTCACAGAGCAACAGATCGACATGGCCTTCCTGCCCGATGCCGGGGTGGGCCAGTGGCCCGTGCGCGTGCTGCTGGGGCACCTGGCCGACGCCGACCTCGCCCAAGTCCACCGCATGCGCCGCGCTGTGGCCGAGGAGAACCCGGTCCTGAGCGTGTGGGATGAGAACGCGTTTACGGATGCGGGCCTCTACGGCAATGGCGAGAAGACCTACGTGCCGGACGCGGAGGCCGACCACGCCCGCGTGATGAACGCCCTGGGCGGCTTCATGGCCATCATCCACACCCTCCGTCAGTGGAGCGGCCAATGGCTGCTGTCGCTCACCGAGGCCCAGTGGTCGCGCCAGGTGCTCCACCCCGAGCGCGGCCCGCTCACCCTGCGGCGCATGGTCGCGATGATGACGTGGCACCTCGAGCACCACGCCGCGTTCCTCACCAAGAAACTGGACCGTGTCCTTGGCCCCGCCCCGGCCGCGGGCGAAGAAGGCTGCGGCAGTGGCTGCGGGTGTAAGCACTGAAAACCAGGCATTGGGCATCAGGCATCGGGCATGAGTGGTCGCCTTCACCAATGCCCGATGTCCAATGCCTTCCCTCCGCCTTAGACTCCCCCGCCCATGGACGGCCTTTTTGACCAACGCCGATACCTGATCCCCTTCAGGTCATCCCTGCTCCCGCAGATTTTCACCGACACGCTGGTCATCGGCGCGGGGGTGGCCGGGCTGCGGGCGGCGGTCGCCGCGGCAGAGCACGGCGAGGTCATCGTGCTCGCCAAGCGTGACCTTGGCAGTTCCAATACCGCTTGGGCGCAGGGCGGGATCGCCAGTGTGATGGACAGGCATGATGCGCCCGGCGCGCACATCGACGACACGCTGATAGCCGGCGCCGGGGTCTGCGATCCCGACGTCGTGAGGCTGGTGGTGGAGCGTGGGCCGCGCCTCATGAACGAGTTGATCGGGTGGGGCATGGAAGTGGACCGTGATCCCAAGGGCGGGCTTTCGCTCGGGCGTGAAGGTGGCCATTCCGCCCCTCGGATCGTCCACGCCGGGGGCGATGAGACCGGTCGCTCGCTGCAGCGGGTTCTGCTTGAAAGGGTCGGAAGCCTCGAAGCGGTCCGTGTCTTCGAGAACTGCTTCGCCCTGGACCTCATCACCCCCAACCAGGAGCCCGGCTCGCCCGTGATGGGGGCCATCACGCACCACCCCAAGTTCGGCTTGCAGATGATCTGGGCGAAGGCGACCATCATCGCCACCGGCGGGGCGGGTGTGCTCTATCGAGAAACAACCAACCCCGGCGTGGCCACCGCCGACGGGCTGGCCATGGCATATCGCGCTGGCGCCACGCTCGCGGACATGGCCTATGTCCAGTTTCACCCCACAACCCTCTACCTTGCCGGCGCTAGCCGCGCACTGATCACTGAGGCGATCCGCGGCCAGGGGGCGCACCTGCTGGACGGCTCCGGGCACCGCTTCATGCTCGATGTGCACCCCATGGCCGAACTCGCCCCGCGCGACATCGTGAGCCACGCCATCGTCCGTCAGATCGCCAAGCAGGGCGGAGAGCACGTGCTGCTGGATTGCCGCCACATCACCGGCTTTGCCCAGCGATTCCCGGGCATCGCCGGCTTGCTCAAGAAGTTCGATCTGGACGCATCCAAAGACCTCATCCCCGTACACCCGGCGGCGCATTACATGGTGGGGGGGGTAAAGACCGACGCGTCCGCACGGACCGACGTTCCGGGCTTGTACGCCGCCGGCGAAGTCGCCAGCAGCGGGCTGCACGGGGCCAACCGCCTCGCCAGCAACTCACTCCTGGAAGGCTTGGTCTTTGGCGAGATCGCCGGGCGGGCCGCGGCCGAGATGAAGTCCGTCAATGCCGGCGGCAGCCCGCTGGGCTGGGGTGGGATTGGCGCCGGTCGACATGCTCCGGTGCCGATCGTAAGCGATATCCGGCCCAGCGAGCGTGGCGAACTGGACCTCACCGACGTCCGGTCCAGCGTGCGCTCCGCGATGTGGCGGAACGTCGGCATTGAGCGGACGGGGGCCAAGCTCGCCGGAGTGATCGAGATGCTCGACTTCTGGGCGCGGTACACGCTCGACAAGATCTTCGATGAGCCCCTCGGCTGGGAGACGCAGAACCTCCTGCTGGTGGGGGCCATGGTGGCGAGGTCCGCGGCCTGGCGCGAGGAGTCCCGCGGCTGCCACTTCCGCTCCGATTATCCAGACCCGGCGCCGCGGTTCGCGGTGCACGATTGCTGGCGTCGCGGGCGCACGACCCCGGGCTCCGTGCCCGTCCCTTCGGCCGTTGTCGATCTGGCTGGAACCGCCCCTTGAAAGCCGCGTGCGCGATGCTGTGTGTGGTCATTTGGGCGGCCGTTCCGGCCGCGTGCGAATCGCGTGTGGTCAGGTACAACCCCATGCTGGGCGGTTTGCCCGGCTCGGAGTCGGGGACACCGATCGTGCGCGACCAGGGTGATTACCAGGACCCCACCCGCGTCGCCGATGAGCAGATCGTGCTCGAGGACGCGACCGGGAAGAAGACGCTGATCGCCAAGACCGGCAGGCACCTGATGATCCACATCCACCAGACGCTGGAGCACAACGACAAGGCTCTCTTTGTCGACCAGGTCCTCAGCGACATCACCCGGCGCGAGTACTACACGCGGGGACTCGACCCGGGCGCGGCGTTTGATGTGGTGCTCAAGCGGCGCGAGGACGTGCTGAACCTGTTCGACGCCATCCCTGCGGGCGAGTTCACTCCCGGGGTGTTCATGCGATCGGTCGGTGGGGGGGTGCAGCGGATCGAGGTGGACGGAGTGCTCGCCCGCGGCCTGCGCTGGACAGGGATGGACATGGTGATGGAGGGCGGCAACTGGAAGCTACGTTGGTTCGTCACGCCGCGTGGGAGCCGGCGTTAGATGGTTGCGCCACCGCGCCGACCGAAGCAACCGCCGGACGCTGGTAGTACACCAGGGCGGTCCCGGCGATGTGCCGCAGCGGCACCTCTTCCAGCAGGGCGTTGAGAGCGCGGTACACACCCCGCACATTGAAAGGACCGCGGTAGTCGTGCCAGAAGACAAACCCCCCAGGCCTGACCATCCGCAGGGCCTTGCGGCTGTCGCTCAGGACATACGACTCGGCGTGCGAACCATCGACAAAGATGAGGTCGCACAGGCCGACGAACGGCGACTCGTCAAAGGCCTTGCTGTCGCCGAAGAGTTGGCGGACCTTCTTTTCCACGCCGGTGCCGGAGTAGTAGAACGAGGCAAAGGACGACTCTCGCTTGGCGATGAGGGTGTCGAGTTCGTCGTCTCCCACCCCGCGCCGGTATTCAGCAACCTGATCGGGCGAGAGTGTGATGGTGGTCACCGTGCCGTCCTCCGGCGCGTTGCGTGCGAGCAGGTAGGCGGTCTTCCCTGAGCAGGTGCCAAACTCAAAGATCGAACGGGCTCGCTTGGCCAGCGTGCACAGAATCCAGGTCTCGCGGTCGCTGATCCCGCCGGGCACGAGTTCATCGCCGACGAAACTGACCTCGCTTTCTCGCGAAGGACCGTGCGCCGATGGGCTGAACGCGGGATCAACACCCGTGAGTTGCACCCTGGGGATTGGCCAGTTTCCCAGCAGCCCGCGCTGCTGGTACCTGGCCCGAAACCGGCCGATCCGCCGCAGCGCTGCGCCCAGGCAGAGGCTCAGGACGATCACGAGCACCGTGAGGGCGGTGACCATGGTGGCGTTACTCCAGCGGTACAGGAAGGGCGAGCCCCCGCGCCGCGTTTGTGGCGTGGAGTGCCCAGGGAGCGAGCCGAATCATCACTGATTCGGTCTGCTGCGCGCGACCAGCGTCACCTCGGTTGTGTGCGTCTCTTTGTCCCGGATGAACGTGATCACGACCTTGTCCCCCGGCTTGGCCGCCTGGAGCAACGGCATCCATGCTTCCACATCCCGCAGTTCGCTGCCGTTCCACTTCATCATGAGGTCCCCGGCCTTGAGCCCCGCCTTCGCCGCGGGCAGCCCCTCCATGACTTCCCCGATCAACACGCCCGGCGTCTCGCCCGAGTAGTCCCCCGGCGCGATGCCGAACCGCACACCCGTCCCACCCACCGGCCCGGCTGCCTGCGGGGCCGCGTGCGGATCGGCGGGCTCGGAGGCCTTGTCGCCGCTGCCGTCGCTGCCGTCGCTGAACGGGAATGTTTCGGGCCGGAGGGCCGCATCGATCGCGATCCGGCACACCAGGTCCGCGACCTGAGCCCCACCCTCGAAGTTGATGGTCGAAACCACGTCCTTGCTGGTGTGATACTCAGGGTGCATGCCCGTAAAGAAGAACAACACCGGTACCTTCACGCCATAAAAAGAAGCGTGGTCGGAGTTGCTCGGGCCGCGCTTCATCGTCTTGACCTTCATTCCCGAACTGTCCCAGTATGGGGTGGTCCATTCCGTAAGCCCATCGGCCGAGCCGACGCCGCCAACCTCGATCCGCCCCTCGCGCAACCGGCCGATCATGTCCATGTTGAGCATGAGGTAGTGCTGCTCGATCGGGACAATCGGGTTCTTGACATAGAACTTGGAGCCCACAAGCCCGGATTCTTCCGCGCTGAACGCGAGGAAGAGGATCGATCGCGCGGGCGTTTCTTCCGGCAGACCCGCGTAGACCTCCGTGAGCCTGCGTGCGATCAGCAGGTTGCCGGATGTTCCCGATGCGTTGTCGTCGGCGCCGGCGTGGATCTTGCCGCGGGCATCCCGGTCGCGCGAGCCAAAGTAGCCGTACCCCACGTGGTCGTAGTGCGAACCGATCACGATGAACTCATCCGCCAGGTCGCCGCGTCCGGGCAGGATGGCCCCGACGTTGTCTGTCAGCAGCGGGACCCGCTCGAGGCTGATGGTGAGGGTTGCCTGGGCCTTGGGCAGGTCGATGATCCCGCCGCCCGCATCCGCGATGCGCCGCAGGTCCATGAGCGTGCGGCCCTCCGTGTCGGCGGTCCGCACCAGCGCATCGGCGGCCTCGATGCTCATCATCACGATCGGCACCTTGAACTGTCGCCCGCCCAGGTCCAGCCCCTCCAGCTTGCCGGTGCGCTCATCGTCCGCCCCAGGCGGGCTGACCAAGATGATCCCCGCGGCCTTGTGGTCTGCCGCGAGACGCAGCTTGGGCTCGAGGGCGGCGCTGAACGACCACGCCATATCGCGGTTCTCGACCCACAGGCTGTGCCCATCCTCATCCATGGGCTCAAACCGCATCAGCATGACGACCTTGCCCGTCAGGTCGGTTTCGTCGGTAAAGGTCTCGTACTCGTTGGTCACCGAGTTGATGGCATATCCGGCAAACGCGAGCGAACCGGTGACATCCCCGGTCCCTGAATAGCCCAGCGCTTTGAAGTCCTGATCGGCGACCAGGGTTGTGGTCTGGCCGGCCGCCGCGTACCCGACCTCTTGCGAGCGCAGTTTGACGGAGTCGCCCGGTCGGGCAGAAGGCGGGGCCGTGAACGGCTGTCGGTAACTGGTGCGCTCGACCGTCTCGACGATGCCGCTCGGCTGGGTTGCCTCGGACGGAAAGGCGGGTGTCAGGTTGAGGTTCCGGTAGTTGAACTCGATGTAGTCCGCGGCCAGTCGGTTGCCCGTCGTTCCGGGCGCGCGACCCTCGAAGAACGGGTTGGAGAGCGTGGTGATGTGCTGGCGGTATTGCTCGATGTCCGGGGCCAACGCCTCAGGGGTGGCCGGCGCGTGACCGCCCACGGCACTTGGAGCACCCGCCGTGCCCGAAGCCCACGCGACCGCCGGGACCAGGGTTGCTATGGGGAGCAGCCACAGAACGGCGGCAAGGATGGGCAACTGGTGGCGCTGAGGTCGGGTTGGGCGCATAAACATCTTTCCTGGCTCCTGGAGGGGGCCTCGAACAAGGCCGCTTCCTCAGTGATGCGTGTGCAGAGTCTAGCCGTCGCGGGTTTCCGTCGTGATTCCCCGCGCCAGCGGCCTGCGCCTTTTCCCGCCGACCTACAGTGGGCTTTTCCCCTCCATCGGTGCCGCGTATCGCCGGGCCGGACAGTGCAACAGTCCCCGTGCGGCCGGGACCGCCGATAGTCTTGGGTTGAGGGGTTTGAGAGTCTGGGAATCTTCTGGGGGGCGGCGAACCGCATGGAAAGCACACAGTCACTCGTACTACAGCATCAGGCCGCCCGCGGCCAGAAGCCGGTCGCTCGCGAGCTCCAATCCAGCGCAGGGAGGGATGCAGTCTTGGACCCGACCGATACCTTTCTCCACCGCCACATCGGGCCAAGCACGCAGGAGCAGGCAGAAATGCTCGCCCTCCTCGGCTACCGCTCGCTCGACGAGTTTTCAGATGCGATCGTGCCCGCGTCCATCCGCCTGCGCAAGCCCATGTCACTGACCGGCCTCCGCTCCGAACCACGCGGCGAGTTTGACCTGCTGACAGAACTCCGCCAGATCGCCGAGCAAAACAAAGTGGCGCGCTCGTTCATCGGCATGGGCTACTACGACACGATCACGCCCCCGGTCATCCTCCGCAACATCATGGAGAACCCGGGTTGGTACACGCAGTACACGCCCTACCAGGCTGAAATCGCTCAGGGTCGGCTTGAAGCGCTCCTCAACTTCCAGACCATGGTCAGCGACCTGACGGACCTGCCTCTCGCCGGCGCTTCCCTTTTGGACGAGGCCACCGCCGCGGCAGAGGCGATGGCCATGTGCCACGCCGTCTCCGGCGGACCAGAAGGAACCAGGCACAACTTCTTCGTCGCCCAGGACTGCCACCCGCAAACCATCGCGGTGGTGCGAACGCGTGCCGAGGCCATTGGAATCCACCTCATCGTCGGCGACGCTTGCGCGCTCGACCTCACCGGGGCTCAGGGAACAAGCCTCTGCGGTGTCCTCTTGCAGTACCCCGCCACGGATGGCCGCATCACAGATTACCGCCCGGTCATCAACGCGTCTCATCAGGCGGGCGCCCTGGTGGTCATGGCGACGGACCTGCTCGCGCTGACGCTGATCACGCCCCCCGGCGAACTGGGTGCGGACATCGCGGTGGGGAGCGCCCAGCGCTTCGGCGTCCCGATGGGCTTTGGCGGCCCGCACGCGGCGTTCCTGTCGACCAAGTCCGAATACGCCCGCAAGATGCCCGGCCGCATCATCGGTGTCTCCAAGGATGTGCACGGCAACATGGCCCTGCGCATGGCCATCCAGACCCGCGAGCAGCACATCAAGCGCGAGCGTGCCACCAGCAACATCTGCACCGCCCAGGCGCTCCTGGCGATCATGGCGGGGATGTACGCGGTCTATCACGGGCCCGATGGGCTGCGCGCCATCGCGCAGCGCGTGCGCGCCTGTGCCTCTGTTGCCTGCGCGGGTCTCAAGCGCCTTGGCCACCAGGTGCAGCCCGGCCCCGCGTTCGACACGCTGCGCATCACGCCCAACAAGTCTAAGGGTGGGGCTACCGACGCGGCCCATGTGCGAGAGCGGGCCGAATCCCTGGCGCTTAACTTCCGATACTTTGAGGATGGTTCGATCGGGATCTCCGTCGATGAGACCACCACGCGCGAAGACCTCCAGAACATCTTCGCCGCGTTCAGCGGCGGCAGCGAGCTCAAGGTCAGCGAGAAGGACCTGCTCTCCGATGGGCACCTTCCACTTCCCGAGGCTCTGACGCGCCGCTCCGCGTTCCTCCAGCACCCCGTCTTCAACACCCACCACTCCGAGTCGGAGATGCTCCGGTACATCTTCAAGCTCCAGGGCCGCGACCTTTCGCTGGCCCAGTCCATGATCCCCCTGGGCTCATGCACCATGAAGCTCAACGCCACCAGCGAGATGGTCCCGGTGACGTGGCCGCAGTTCGGCCGCATCCATCCCTTCGCCCCCGCCGACCAGACCGGGGGTTATCGGCGGCTCTTTTCCGACCTGGAGCGCTGGCTCAGCGAAGTCACCGGCTTCGCGGCCGTCAGCCTCCAGCCCAACTCGGGCGCGCAGGGTGAGTACACCGGCCTCCTCGTCATCCGCGCGTACCTCAAGAGCATCGGCCAGGGCCACCGCACCACCTGCCTCATCCCCGACTCGGCCCACGGCACAAACCCCGCGAGCGCGGTCGTTGCCGGGCTCAAGGTCGTCGCGGTGGCTTGCGACGACAAGGGCAACGTCGATCTCGCAGACCTGAAGGCCAAGGCGAGCGAACACAAGGGCGACCTCGCCGCCCTCATGGTCACGTACCCCAGCACCCACGGCGTCTTTGAGGAGGGCATCCGCGAAATCTGCGAGATCGTTCACGCTAATGGCGGACAGGTGTACATGGACGGCGCGAATATGAATGCGCAGGTAGGCCTCACCTCGCCCGGAGACATCGGCGCTGATGTCTGCCACCTCAATCTCCACAAGACCTTCTGCATTCCCCACGGCGGCGGCGGCCCGGGGATGGGCCCCATCGGCGTCGCCAAGCACCTCGCCCCGTTCCTCCCCGGCCACCCCGTCACAGGCGAGCCCCTCTCCGGCCACTTAATCCAGGACTCAGGACCCTCAGGGCTCGGGACCTCCCCCTCCCCCATCGGCCCCGTCTCGGCGGCCCCCTACAGCTCGGCTTCCATCCTCACCATTTCGTGGGTCTACATCGCCCTCATGGGCGCTTCCGGGCTCAAGACCGCCACTCAGGTCGCGATGCTCAACGCCAACTACATGGCCAAGAAGCTCGAGAATCACTACCAGGTCCTGTTTTCCGGTATGAACGGCCGCTGCGCCCACGAGTTCATCCTGGAGTGTCGCCCGTTCGAGAAGTCCGCCGGCATCAAGGTCGATGACATCGCCAAGCGGCTCATGGACTTTGGTTTCCACGCGCCCACCATGTCATTCCCGGTCCCCGGCACGCTCATGATCGAGCCCACCGAGAGCGAGCCCAAGGCCGAGCTGGACCGCTTCGTCGATGCCATGATCGCCATCCGCCAGGAGATCCACGAGATCGAGCAGGGCACGCTCGACCGCGGTGACAACCCACTCAAGAACGCCCCCCACACCATCGCCGCTGTCTCGGCCGACCACTGGAAGCACCCCTACCCCCGCCAACGCGCCGCCTTCCCCGCCCCCTGGCTCCACGACCACAAGTTCTGGCCCAGCGTCGGCCGCATCGACAATCCCTACGGCGACCGCAACTTGGTCTGCGTCTGCCCGCCGATGAGCGACTACACCTGAGCCATCCGACCCCGTGGTTTTGTGGCCGGCGTGGTGTAACGCCCGACCGCTGGGAACGGCAACCTCGTTCAAAACCACCACCTTCTCCACCGAACCGACTCACCGATCCCACATCGCCTTGTCCCGCCACACCGCCGCGAGGAACCACGGCAGCCCTCCCGTGTTCAGCCCCGTGATCACCAGCCCCAGCGCCGCCGATCCCGCCGCGCCCATGGTCAACACAGCGCCGACGGCCAGAAAAACGTCGCCGATGACCGGCACGCCCGAGACCCAGCGATACCCCTTCATTGACCTGTGTGTCCGACGGTACAAGCGCGGCCGGACAAACGACAGGTAGAAGTTCAATCCCGCGATCAGCGCGGCCGGCGCAAACCAATACGCGCCGGTGAACCATGGGTACGGGTGCCAGATCGCCCCAACCACGCAGGAACAGAGGAGCAGCGCCGGGATCGCAAGGCAGATCGCCGCAACAATGATCCGAAAAGCCCAGGCGCGGACGGCACGAAGCAGATGCAACATTCCTGGGAGCCTACCGCCGGCAAACGCCCCGGGTGCGGCCCGCCTTCCGCAGTCTTGTCTGTGTCCCTCCGTCCCCATCCTCGTATCCTGTACCTCCCATGCCCGACCCCCGCGAATCCCCCGCCATGCAGCAGTACGCCCGCTTCAAGAAGCGGCACCCCGACTGCATCCTCCTCTTCCGCATCGGCGACTTCTACGAACTCTTTGACGACGACGCCATCACCGTCTCAAAGGCCATCGGCCTCACTCTCACCCAGCGCACCGCCGGCATCCCCATGTGCGGCATGCCCTACCACCAACTCGAGGTCTACCTCAAGCGCCTCATCGGTCAGGGCTTCCGAGTCGCCGTCTGCGAGCAACTCCAGGAGGCATCCCAGGCCAAGGGCGTGATCGAGCGCGGCGTCACCCGTGTCCTCACACCCGGCACCCTGGTTGATGAAGCGCTGCTCGACGACAGCACCCCGCTCACCCTCGCGGCGGTCCTGTTCACGGGCACGGGAGAGGACTCGCCCGCCGCCCTTGCGATCGTCGAAGTCTCGACCGGCGACTTTGTGGTGCTCGACGCCGCAGCGCCGGCCATCATCGACGAACTGGCCCGCCGGCGCGTGCGGGAACTGCTCTACAGCGACACCGCCGATGGCAAGCCCCCGCCCCGCGTCAAGCGCGTGCTGGATGCGCTGCGCATCTCCGGCACCCCGCGCCCGGCGTGGCAGTTCCGCGAGCAGGAAGCCCGTGAGGCGCTGCTCACGCACTTCAACGTCGCGACGCTCGCAGGCTTCGGGCTGGCCGACACCGACCCGGCGATCAGCCCCGCCGGTGCGATCATCCGCTACCTGCGCGAGACATCGCCAGAAGCCGCTCCGGTCCCCCTCCCAGCGGGAGGGGCCAAGAGTGGGTTGTCTGCTCCTGGTGCCGCCACCCCGTCAGCCGCCAAGCCCCACCTCTCTCACCTCCGCCCGCCCCGTCGTGAAGACCCGCTCGCCCACTGCATCATTGACGCCGTCAGCCTCCGCTCG
>Ga0163144_10001910_pt1 | contig 48596 bp, 46 predicted proteins | sample OliLak19BULKMAT1_FD_123175 | JGI IMG/M metagenome (GOLD analysis project Ga0163144, IMG submission 123175) | Freshwater microbial mat bacterial communities from Lake Vanda, McMurdo Dry Valleys, Antarctica - Oligotrophic Lake LV.19.BULKMAT1 | ecosystem: Environmental > Aquatic > Freshwater >... | reverse complement strand
CCCCTCGCCTATCGCAACCCCTTTAAGAACAGTTACTTTTGCACCAAGCCAAACGTTGTTCCCTATCTTTACTGGCGCCATCGCATAACCTTGTTGGGAGATGGGCTTGCTTAGATCATCATACCGGTGATCATGATCATAAATGTGCACAGAATCAGCAAAAAGGCAATCGTCACCGATCTCAATCTTCTCAAAGCAGACAATCTTGACGTTCTTGTTGAAATAGTTGCGGGAGCCGATCGTTAACTGCCCTTTAACTTCGATGTCGGTATCAGCATCAAACACGTTGGCCGAACCGAAGACAGCTTCTGCTGTGCCGGAAATACAAAAACTTCCGCCACCCAAAGCATTACGCCCCAAAGACCGGACTTTGCCACCGCTCAAAATCTTAAGGCGTAAGAAACTCAGGTATCCCAGGACTCTTTTGATTTTCAATGGCATGTTTACCGCCATCCTATTTTTCTAAAAAAGAATTTAATCATGATCTTATTGGCCATAACGAAATATTTTGGATCTCCGGACAGTTTTAAGCCTTCCAAAGCCAATTTCACACCTCGAAGATTCGAAATCCCCAAATAGATCTTTATAAAGCAATCTATATGTTTTAATTTCTTGTCTATGGGTAATGCCGCGATCTTTTGCGCATACTTTTTTTCGATACAGTTGTGTCCGGCGAAAACCGCGACGGGATTTGTCGAGATCTGCTTCTTTCCTTTACGGTCGATGTAATATAAAACCAAAAGTTCCTCAACGCAGGCAAATCCACACACTTCACTCAATCGTAAATACAAATCCCAATCTTGACAGCTTTTTAATTCTTCATCAAAGCCCTGGATTTCGTCCAAGAAACTTTTACGGACAACTGCGGCCGATGTCGTTCCGACGAAATTCGAAATCAGCAAATCTTCACGATACGCAGTGCTAAGTTTGGTTAGGCAAAGCTGTTGTTCGTTACTACCGGCTTCCGTGTAAATAAAACCGCAATAGACCAACCCGACACCGGGTTGATCAAATAAACGTAATTGTTTTTCCAATTTGGTCGGCAGCCACTCATCATCACTATCTAAAAATGCGACCAACTCCCCCCTCGACTCCCTGATCCCGGTATTACGCGCGGCATTGCCGCCTTTGTTTTGACTATGCTTTACATAACAGATACGCGGGTCGAGAAAGCTTTTCATAAGTTCGTCAGTATTGTCTTTAGAACAATCGTCGACGACAATGATTTCAAAATCCTGAAAAGTTTGCGCAAGAATACTGTTGATCGCGCGCGGCAAAACGTGAGCGCGATTGTAGGAAGGAATAACTATACTGACGACAGGTTTCATCATAGGGTTTTATTAAATGTTTTTAGAAAATTGGTGGCCTTCACCGTAATTCTGCCTTCATGTTCTTCATAGGTCGGCACTTCAGGGGCACCGCTCAGGGAGGCAAACGCCCCAAAAACTAAATCATTATCTCCAGGCTCTAAATAAGATTCCAAATAATTTATATTACCGCCCTTACCTAAAGTATTCATCTGCGGAAGAACTCGATGAAAGCCCGGCGATTGCCACTCTCTTGCTTGATATATCCTGACCGTCGCTATTTTTTTATATTCCTGAGGATCTGAATCAGGCAGACAAAATCCGCCGAACCTAAATTTATAACGGTTCTTCGTTTCCACATGAAGAATAACAATATATCCGTCCGGGACCGTCACCACGGTCGATGCTGCTTTTATGTCTGGCAACGAACTGAGTCTCCATTGGGTTGTCACGACACCGGCCTGGATATTCACGCTGTTGACAATCGTATCAAAGACCCTGACTTCGGAACCGTCAAAGATCGAAAAACAATTATCCAAGCACCGTTTATCAAAGGACAATGGAAACGCATTAGAAAAAGCAAAACGGTTGTATTTGTTGGAATAAATCCGCGATCCGCTTCCCCCGTTGACGATCAAACAGTGACCATTGGCTCTTTGTTGAACACTAAATCCGCCGGAACTCACGTGGACCATCTTCACGTCTTTGGGACGATTACCTACCGACGGAGCTTTCCAAAAATCATGGCTAGCTTCCAAAATAAGAAACGAAAACCCTTTCAGCGCCCAATATGGACTTCCCGCGCCGGAGTAACTTTCCAATAAACTCTTGTTAAACCCGGTAAATCCCATGGTCAGCAAACCGCGTTGATCGAGAATTCCTTCACGAAAGAATTTATTGATCGTGGCCACCGCGATCGCTTTGATTTCTTGGGTCTCCTGCGCATCAATCAGATTGTTTTCCGAGGCCAAACCAAAACACGACAACATTCCAAAACGATAAATTAATGAACGGCCCCAAGCCACCGGCAAATGTTGTTCAGAAAAGATCAAAAGATATCTTTTCTTAAACTCAACAAACCGCGCACACAAGACTTTCTTTATATCGGCAAATTCCGGTCCGGCCAACGTGCAAAATAACAAACCGTAATAATGCATGGCCCAGGAGTTATAGTGATCGAATCGATATTCGGCCTCGTCCAGACCGTCGCGATACCAGCCCTCTCCGACATAAAATTCGGAAATCCGATTCAATACGTTCCTAATATCTTGTGTCCCTTCCTTTTTTTCACCAAAGGTCTGCAAAAATAGCAAATGGAAAACTTTGGACCACAGCCAATTGTTGTCGACAAACTCGCGACGGCTGCAGGACGCAACATATTCCAAAACATTAGATTGTTCTGCACTTGTCAGCGGTTCCCAGAACTTTTGCGGGTTCAGAAGAATTCCCGTTAACAAAGATAAATTCTCAATGAGTACCTGACTTGTCGGCAATTGACCCCAAAAGAACTCTGAACTAGGGTCTGTCCCCTGCCTGATCACGTCACAATAAATTTTCTCGATTTCCGGCGACGACGAATGCTTCGCCAAGAACCCCAAACCGATAAACGGACGGAGTGTCAACTCCAACGCATCAGATTCCTCGCCGTTACAACTGACTTGCGGGCCGAAAGGCAAACGAAATACTTTTTTGCCGACATCGTAAGAGCTATTGATTACATTTTGAAGCAAAAATTTTAACAATTCTTCCCACGACGCCTTTGTATCGGAAAGAACGGGGACCTGTTCGCTAAAACGTCGGTACTGTGCCATGTAAATCGTCGAACGGATAAAATTTTTGGCTTGCAATAAGCGTCCGGACATCATCACACCCTAATTGACAAAAATCTTCATATTCCAACGCAGCGTCTTGTACATCAAAAAATCTATACCGGACAACAGCATCCCCCGAAAATCCCGCGAATGATAAAAAGAAGCCAAACGGCTTCTTTTCGTCGCACTGATCGCATTCTGGATGAAAACGGTCTTACCGGACTTCTCGATCTTCTCGTGATATCGTCCTAAATTCAACCATTGCACACGTTCACGGTCGTTGATGACACCCATGTTTTCTTGCCCCAGTGAATTGGAAACTTGCCATTTGCGCACGAGCGGTTCCCCCAGAAAAAGAACCTTTGTCAGATTCGCTACTCGGATAAAAAGATCGCGATCTTCCACGGTCCGCAAGTTCTCATCAAATAATCCGGTTTGTTTTAAAACATCACGCCGAATCATCACTGTAGACGTCTTAATAAAATTCTCGACAAAAAGCAGATAAAAACAATCATCAATAACAGGTTTATTTCTACGTATAGCGTCCTGACCTAAGAGATGAATTTGCGAAAAAGGTATCTTTTGCATATTGTCGTGTTGTCCCGACGCCAAGTCATAGGTACTAAATATCATGCCAACCTCAGAGTACTGCTTAATAAAGGCGACTTGCTGTTCTAATTTATTCAGCAACCATTCATCGTCGGAATCCAGAAAAGCTACCCAATCACCACAGCTTATTTCGATGCCGATGTTACGAGCCCGCGACACGCCGCCGTTAGGGATCATCTTATAAATGATCTTATCCATATATCGCTGAACAACGTCATGCGTCTGATCCGTTGAGCCGTCATTGATCACAATAATCTCATGGACTGGAGTTGTTTGATTCAAAACACTTTCGATAGCGCGAGTGATAAATTTTTCGCCGTTATATGTCGGGATAATTACACTTATTTTAGGTTGCAATGTTGCCATAGAAAACAATCACTCCCACAACTTACTTGTAAATATTTATCCTTAATGATTTAAAAAACTTTCTTAAACTCTTCAAAAAAAACCAAACAATCCATGATCTTGCAGCCCAATAATAAAACATATAAACAAAGTCTCTCTCGCCATTTTGCAGAAAGAAATCCAAAGATTTCTTGGCTAAGTCCCTGTTTCTAAAATGCAAAGAGTATTCAAAATAATAACGATGATATTTTCTCAAGAAAGAAAAACGAATATTCTTACTAACCTCATATTTATTTAAAAAGAACAAACCGACATCAAAAAAAGATGACCAAAACTCAAAATACTTACTTTTGCTCTTTGGATGGCTTACTGTATCTGATGATATTCGATAATCCGAAAGTGATTGATTAATATACCCAAACTTTGAAACTCTGGAAAACTCTAACCACATCGGGTAATCTTCCATCTTGAAACCCAACTTATTCCATCCCTCAAAATCACCATGCTTTAAATAAAGATCGCGACGAAAGAACGCAGCACAAGCTGCTATAAAATTATTTAACAACAAGTCTTCAAATACATGTCCACTCTTTACCGGCCTTTTATAATAATCATCGACACTATCGATAACTTTGTACTGATGACGATTATCTTCGATTAATAAACGAATATCTGAATGGACTAAACCAAATTCAGGATTATTCTCCAGAAAATCAAATTGCTTTTGCAACTTTAGTTCACTGCAAAAAAGATCGTCTCCCCCGAGCAAGGCAAGATATTTACCCCGACAATGATCGAAGATATTTTTAATATTCAAAACAAGACCCCGGTTTTTTTCATTAAAAATAACTTTAATTTTGTCTGGGTATTTCGTTTGAAAATCTTTAAGAATCGCACAAGTCCCATCCCTCGAACAATCATCACCACAGACAATTTCAAAATCAAAATTAGTTTTTTGCGCTAAGACACTATTTAATGTCTCGGCAACATATCTTTCTTGGTTATAAAATGGTACTGCTACCGAAACCATTATTTTTTTTTCCATATATTTTCTCTTATTTAAAACCGTGAATTTTTTGAAATAAAATATCCCTAAAAAGATAGATCATTATTAATAAATATAAGAAATAATTGATGGCATATGCGTATGTTGCTCCGACGACACCCACCCTCGCCACACAAAAAACAGTCAAGACATAGAGCGACAATCCAAATGCGAGTTCAGTAATGATAAATACCTTGGTCATGGCTTTAGCTAAAAGGAGATACCCCAAAAGCCACGAGGCGATCTTAAGAACGTTCCCCACAAGTTGCCACAAGAAAAGCGGCAACATTGGGGAAAAGGACTTGGCCAATAACAAGTGAACAATTAATTCCCTGCTAAAATAAATCGCCAAGCTCGAAAGAATGGCCAGGGGCAGAATAAACTTATACCCTTTAAAAAGTTCTCGACGCAACTCTCCTTTATCCTTGATCTCCGATAATCTGGGAAGATAATAAATACTCAAAGTCGAAGTAATAAAAGTCAAATAAATATCACTAATCCTCACAATTCCCTGCCAATAACCCGCATCTTCAATTGAAAGTGTACGAATAAGATAACTGCGGATTTGCAGCTGAATAAATGTCACCGCAAATAAGCTCGTAAAGGCCATGAGCGAGAATTTAAGCAGTTTCTGTGCGCTTTCTTTATGCACCCCTGAGGTCAAATATGAAAATGAAAACCAAGGAGCTTTCGTTATAAAGAAAAGTGTTACAAAAAATACGAGGGTTTGGCTTAAGACCACTCCCACAAAGGCCCCGGAAAGGCCGAACTTAATGACCAAAAGAATCGCAAGGGCTAAACCGACAATAGAATTCGAAATATTAACTGCTGTTACACTTTTAAAATCTTTATAACCATTTAAAATAGAAACAAAGAAAGTATTCATCGCAAAAAAAGTCACGGTTATGGCCAAAACCCCAAAGATCCACGCGTACCGAGGCTCGTGAAGTACCGACACAGCCAACTGTTCTCGAAAAATAAAAAGTAACGGTGCAATTAACAAACTGCCGACCATGGTTAAAATAAATCCACTGCTAAGAATATGATGTCTTTTAACCGGCGCATCAAAATACTGCGCAGAATACTTTGTTACCCCTCCATTAATCCCCATGGTCGCCAACGACAAAGCCATCGAGGAGATATTTTGAAACTGCCCAAGCAAAGCAACGCCACTCGGCCCCAAATAGACTGCGGTGATCTTACTGCTAATGAGCGAAGTCAAAATCTTGATCAGATTAGCGACACCATTCATCGAACTGACTTTGACTAAGTCGCTTTTAATAGCTCTATTAAAAATTTTTCTCATAAAGGCTTACCCAACTAAATAAATTTATTAACCTCATTTACAACGATTTGCACCTGCTCATCCGTCATGATAGGGCTGATTGGCAAGCTTAAAACTTGTTGATGAAGCTTTTCAGAAATCGGAAGGTTTAAGGTGCTGAGTTCTTTGTAAGCGGCTTGGTGATGCGGGGCGACTGGGTAATGCACAACAGTTTGCACACCATGATCATTAAGATATTGCTGAAAACGATTACGCTCTGCTGTGAGCACCACATACAGATGCCAGACATGTTCTTGCGACAATGGTTGCTCTGGCAGTGTGATTGACGGATTCTTAATATTCTGGGAGTAGTACGCGGAAATCTCTTTGCGGCGGCTGTTTTCCTGATCAAGGTGCTTTAATTTAATACTCAAGACCGCGGACTGGATCTCATCAAGACGTGAATTAAAACCCTTGTAGAGATTATAATATTTTTTTTGTGAACCATAATTGCGCAGTGCTTTGATGGCTTCCGCCAACTGGCTGTCATTGGTCACGACGGCACCTCCATCACCCAGAGCCCCTAAATTCTTTCCCGGATAAAAACTAAAACCCGCAGCATCTCCCAGAGAACCGGTTTTTGTTCCATTTAAAAGCGCCCCATGGGCCTGAGCCGCATCTTCGATGACCTTAAGGTTATATTTCTGGGCGACGGCTTTGATCTTGTCCATTTCGGCAACACGACCATATAAATGCACCGGCAGGATCGCTTTTGTTTTTTGGGTGATATGCTTTTCAATCTCATCGACGTTAATGTTAAAAGTAGTTTCTTTGGGTTCCACCAGGATCGGGACCAGTCCTGCCTTAGAGATAGCTAAAATGGAAGCAATATACGTGTTCGCTGGAACAAGAACCTCATCCCCAAGCGAAAAACTTCCTAATTCAATATAGGCCTGAAGAATGATAATGAGCGCATCAAGTCCATTGCCTACTCCGACGCAATGCTTGGCCCCGCAATAAGCAGCGAATTCTTTTTCAAACTTTTCTGTCGCTGGCCCGAGAATAAACCATCCCGAATCCAAGACGGTGGTTAAAGCCTCTACGACTTCACTGCGGTATTGAGCATTGATCGCTTTGACATCGAGAAAAGGTATCATTGGAGTCCTTCTAATGTGTTGTTGACTAATCGATATTGTATAATATCCTTATCAATTTTCTTAGACTGCACGTCAGCGTCGAGTGTATTTGAATACTCATACCAAAACTTTCTTTTTAAATTCATCGTAATCTCTAAGATACTCATCCGCCGAATAAAAAGTTGAGCATAAGGCGAGACATACTCCACCGGAGGAAAAGTTTTCTATCCCACGCCAGATCATCTTAGGAATATACAAACCATAATAAGCACGATTTAAGGAGAACTTCTTTGTTTCACGTCCATCATCAACTACAACATCAAAACTACCACTCATAGCGACAATAAATTGTTCTGTCAAGGCATTCGCATGTGCCCCACGGGTCTCACCACCGGGAACGTCATACAAATAGAAGACTCGTTTGATTTCAAAAGGGACGTGCTTATGACCTTCAACAAAGGTTAAATTGCCTCGAGGATCTAGTATTTTGGGGAGATCAATCAATCGACATTGTTCAACAGACATCACAGACCCTTTCTGTTCGATAGTTAAGCTAAAAATTTAATGTAGCGTTGTTTGGACAACTGATAGTCTTCTAGCGAAAGATTGAAATAAAATTTAGTGTTATCTTCTGAAACAATCTTGGCTCCAAAACGTTTATGAAAATCTACAACTTTTTTATTCTCTTTCATGACATCAAAATGACATTTTTTAAATCCCAAGTTAAAATATCCAAAATCATAAACAAGCAAAACAGACTCAATAGCAACACTGGGGGACGACCCTTGTTTAATGATCCAGCTTCCCCAACAAAAACTATCCCGCCGGATATCATAAACCCTGATCGTCCCACAACTTTGTTTGTCTTTATTCTCAATAATAAAGTAGTATTCTTGAGATCGTTTTTGATAATCCTTAATCCATTGAATTTGCTTATTTAGGTCGCTATCCGTCTTAGCCATAAACTGACCTAGACGATTGTCTAAACGCAGGTCAAGAATAAAAGCCGCATCGCTCTCAACGACACTTCTAAAATTAATATTCTTCCCTTCAATCAGTTCAACTCTCATAAAACCTCTATATTAAACGCTTTTATATACTTTCCCCCAATACTCCTTCAGATACGAAACTTTCTTATTCAACCAACGCTCATTCGTAACATACCACTTGATCGTCTGGGCCAAACCTTTTTCAAAATCATATTGCGGTTTCCAGCCCAATTGTTTGCGCAGTTTATCGCAATTAAGGCTGTAACGAAAATCATGTCCCGGCCGGTCTTTCACAAATTCGATGAGCGTCTCCGGCTTCCCTAGGTACTTAAGCACGGCCTTCACTACGTCAATATTGCACTTTTCAATACCGGAACCGACATTGTAAGCCTCGCCAATCTTCCCTTTTTCCATCACTGTCATCACAGCACGGGCGCAATCTTCAACATATAACCACTCACGGATGTTGAGCCCCTTGCCATAGACCGGGATCTTCTGATCATTGCGGACTTTGTAGATAACAACAGGCAGTAATTTCTCGGGATATTGCCAGGGCCCGTAATTATTAGACGCGCGGATAATATTGATCGGGAGTTTATAAGTCCGCGCATAGGCGCTGACCAGCATGTCGGCGCTGGCTTTGCTGACCGAATAGGGCGAACTCGGCTTAAAAGGGGTGTCTTCGAAGAATTGCCCTTTTTCGATATCGCCATAAACCTCATCGGTCGAAATATGAATAAACTTCTCGATACCGTATTCGTGGGCCGCCTCAAGCAGGACTTGGGTCCCGATAATATTGGTTTTCAGGAAGATCTGTCCATCGAGAATACTGCGATCCACATGGGTCTCCGCCGCAAAATGGACAATATAAGCCGGCTTCTCTTTCTTGATCACGGCGTTAACCGCGCTGATATTATTTATAGACATTTTATGAAAAACGATCTTTTGGGAGATATCGCGCAAACGGTTTTTGTCGCCGGCATAACTGATCGAATCCAGCACGATCACTTTAAACCCTCGTCCAAGCGCTTGCCGAACGAACTCACTCCCGATAAATCCAGCTCCGCCGGTCACAATAATCTTTTTCATATTATTCCTCTGCGATCCTTTTTAAATATGCGCCATAAGATGTTTTACTCTCGTTGGCCTGTTCCAGCAGTTGCTCTTTTGTAATATACTTTCTATGAAAAGCAATCTCTTCAAGACACGCAATTTTAAGCCCCTGCCGGTCTTCAATGGTTTTAATAAACATAGACGCCTCGATCAACGAATCATAGGTCCCAGTATCGAGCCAAGCATGGCCTCGTCCAAAAAGTTCAACTCCTAAGGATCCCCTACTTAAATACTCTTTAAGAACATCCGTGATCTCGATCTCGCCGCGCGCCGAAGGCTTTACCTTCTTCGCGATCTCGACGACATGATTATCAAAGAAATACAGGCCTGTTATCGCCCAATGCGATCTTGGTTTTATCGGTTTTTCTTCAATAGATAAGACTTTGCCTTGCTTATCAAATTCAATAACCCCATAACGCTCTGGATCTTTAACACTATAAGCAAAGACTTTTGCACCGTTTTGCAATGCCATAGCCCTTTCCAAAATCTCAACAAACCCCTGGCCAAAAAACACATTATCTCCAAGGATCAAGGCGACGCTGTCCTTACCGATAAAATCCTCGCCAATGATAAATGCATCAGCCAAACCCCGCGGATGCGATTGGCTCGCGTATTTGATCGACAAACCAATCTTGCTTCCATCATTTAAAAGAGCTTTGAATTGCGGAATAGCTTCGGGGGTAGAAATGATCAGGATCTCGCGAATACCCGCCAACATCAAGACGGAAAGCGGATAATAGATCATGGGTTTATCGTATATGGGCAAAAGCTGTTTACACACAGCTTTTGTGATCGGGAAAAGCCGCGTTGCTGTACCCCCCGCTAAAATGATACCTTTCATAACCACTCCTTTAAATTTCACTAATTCGATTTATTGACGCATTTTAATCACCCTCGCCGGGTTACCCCCGACGATAGCGTATTCGGGAACATCTTTGGTGACGATAGCTCCTGCCGCAAGAATGGCACCGCGGCCAACCTTAACTCCCGGCAGAATGATGACCCGCGCGCCTAGCCACACATCATCGCCGATTTCTACAGGCTCTTCGGGATAAAATCCTTGTTCGGTCATGGGGATATCAAGCCGGTCAAAGCGATGATTTAATGTCCAGATGATGCAATCATGTCCCATCATGACATTGTTACCGATTGTGACTTTGCCCCCGATGCGCAAGTTATAGCCAAGACCGGAATTATCGCCAATAGAGACATTTCGCCCAGAGTTAAATATTGCACCACACTCAACATTTACATTCTTTCCACAATACGCGAATAGATTTCGACATAAGGCATATCGAATGGCTTTTGCGATCTTACCACCCGGAGAATAGGAAACCGGCAGTTTGTTAGCAAAGCCGTAGTATAAAACTAGGCAGATGGATCGGATGATTTTCATATTCCCTTTATTCTCTCAATTCAACTTATTAATCAGATTCACCACTAAGGCGGCGATGATGTCTTTTTCTTTTGGCTGGCTTTCGGCGATTATTAAAGTCATTGCAACAAGAGCATTATCGGCGATGCGCCTAAAGCGCTCTTAAATGACTCGTCTTTCTCGTGGCCAAACAAACTGCTCCCGCCAAATTTTTTGCGCATCTCTTGGACGAGACGTAACCCTTCCGCATGAATTAAGCGATAGCTTTGCTTACTCGTCGCTGATTTAAGCTTGATGCGGCCATGATCATAATCATCAAGTATGTCAAACGCGTAGCTGTATTCACGAAGAACCTGAAATAATCCCGCGGCTTAGTCGCTGCTTAAAGCTTTGCGATGGCTTAAATTAGCCAGCATTTCGGTGGCGTTTTGAAGGGCCTTAAGATTGTCAGTTTGTTCTTTAAGGCGTTTTTCGGTAATCGTATAACCTTGGATCAGGTGTTGCTTTAAAATACCGCTCGCCCAGATGCGGAATTGGGTCCCGCGCTTCGAGTTGACGCGCTAGCCGACGGAGATAATCATGTCGAGATTATAAAATGCCGTCTGATATTTTTTGCCGTCTGCGGCAGTATGTGCAAAAATGGAACATACTGAATTCCGCTTTAACTCTTTAGATTTGAATATATTAGCTAGATGCTTTGTAATAGCTGGGCGCTGAGTACCGAAGAGTGCCGCTATTTGTTCCTGCGTCAGCCATAACGACTCATCTTTCAGCTGAACTTCGACGGAAACATTCGCCCCTTTGGGACGAAAAACGACCAACTTTTGTGTTTTTTTCTGCATTTAAGTTTTTCATAAGCAATATCCTCCCAAAATCATAAAACCGCCAGACCTTTGTCGACGAGCAGTTGGTTAAGATATGTTCCCTCTTGCGCGATGGTTGCGCTGTCCTGTTCTTTAGAGCCGGTAAAAACATCGACGAGAAACCGGCCGTATTTGTCGTCCTTATATGTTTTGATCACGACCCACGGGTTTTGGTCGATTAAATCTTGTACAAAATTCTTTGCTTTGCGCCCGAGAATGCTATTGATCTCCGGCGCGTCGATGGCGCGCAGGCGCACTGTGTGAGTGACAAAAGTGCTGAATCCTAAATCCACATAGATCAGTAAAGTATCGCCGTCGATGACTCGTTTGACTTTGGCCTGATAGGTGTAGAGGCGGTCTTTATCCCACGACGAAATCAGAGCGTGGTACTGGTCGCCTTTTTTGGCGGCGCGGACCATAAGCCCGGCATGAAAACCTTTGTCTTTGGGGGCGGCTACTCTGCGATCGATACTAAAACCGATGTCAAGGATCACGCGGTTATCCGCGACTTGTTCCGGCGTTCTTTCTTTGATCGCATAATGATACAGCCTGCCGCGCACGTATTTAATCGTTTTGTTCGGGCCGATCACAACCAACGGAGCGGTTTTGCGCTGGTCACTGACTAGAACACGAAAATCTTTGGCACTGATCCCGTCGCGGCTGGCTTTAAACTCCAGGCGCCGGCGTTCGCGGGGGTCTTGGACCGAAAGCAGATTGCTGTAATGTTCCCATGTCAAATTGGTCCGCGGCAAAACAGGATAAAGCTGGTAAAACTTAATGACTTTGTAAAAGTATGACTCGGACTTTTTGAACTCTTTGACAAGTCCGGCGATCATGACCGCCTTTTGCGACGGGGCCATGTTGTCAAGATCGATGTTCTCGGTAATGATGCGTCCCACGTTCCAGGTGGTGCGCACAATCTCGGCCTTGTAAGCCTGCTGAATGCGCGCGGTGCCTTGTGCGATTTCTTTGGCGACAGCGTCGATCAACTTGCGGTAATCCGGCTGTGAAATGAGATCAGGAGTCATGGTCAAAGATCACTATAGTTTTTTCAATGATAAGTCGCCGACGTCCCTACTTATTAACTCGGGATAATTGTGGGGCAAGCAAGGGAACCTGTCGAATCCATTCAATAAAATTTCAATGCATTTAGTTTAAGAGCTTGCGTTTAACACCAACTTCGCCAAGCGCTCTACTTCGGGATTTGCCAAGGCCAGGACTTTTTTCTTCACGGTCCGCGAAAAATATTCCCGTTCTGTTTTAGTGAATGGTTCTCCTTTAACTTTCTTTAGGAAAAGCTCTTTTTGCTTTGGCGAGAACACCTGAGACAAAGCGTATTCAACGGATAAATCTTCATACTTTTCGGTTTCTTTTTTGAGATCCGCAAAATGCTTAACAGAATAGTTATTAAACGCGTTAACCATCCTCTCTGCTGAGAGAACCGTCTTATGCACCTTAAATTCTTCGTTGTAAGCAAAATAGTTCCGATACTGGCTTACCGTTTTTAGATTTTTCTCTGGTAATTCTTTTTCCACTTTTTTGACACCACTGTAGTGGACGCGCAAAAACTTATATAACCCTAATGCGACAAGGACCAGTTCATTAAACTTCTCTTTACGATCAGAAGTTTTTAATAATTCGACGACTTTTTTGTAGTTAAAGCCCGGATAAGTCACCGCGTTGACCAATAAAACAGGAAAACCCTCCCAAACCCGGACGAGATCGCTTTTGACCGCTTCGGCCAAAGTCTGATTAACGTCAAGACTCTCTTCTGGAGAAAAAAGCGGATATCCCAATCTTGCCAAGTTATCCAAGAACTTTTCCATCAGGTTTGATCCTTTTCGATCTTGTTTAATAAGAATTGACCATGATTTTTAATTCGTTCTTCTGCAATATCGCGACTCATCAACTCTTTATAACGCTCTTTGAGCCGTGCCACCACAAGCAATCAAGCGGACCTTTTTCTTTATAAAACGGCTCCATTGCCGTAGGCTCGTTAACAAATCTTCTTTCTTTAAGCGATATTTCATAGTTTTAATAAATACATTGAAATGTATTATTTTGTACAATTTGTTGTATCATTACATACAACAAGTATAATATTTTCTGCATCTTGTCAAATGGCCAAATACTCTTGATAAACCATCCCGATTCCATCAGGGACAGAGATCTTTGCGGTCCATCCGAGTGCGTTGACGCGCGAAACGTCAGATAATCTTTTGGGGGTGCCGTCGGGTTTAGTGGTATCCCATGAGAAAGAGCCTTCATACCCAACAACGTTCTTGACCATCGCGGCGATCTCTTTGAGCGGGTAATCTTTGCCGGTGCCGAGATTGATAAACTCGCCCAAATCTTTGGCATTATATTTGGAAAGAATAAAAACACACGCCTCGGCGAGTTCGTCAGCATGTAGAAATTCGCGATACGGCGTGCCGCTGCCCCACAGCGCAATATTGCCTTTGGTGATCCCGAGACTTTTTAATTTCTTGAGAATTTCGTCATTACCTACGGGGGCATTTTTGTCGTGCTTCTGAAAATCGCGGATGATTTCAGCAAAATCATTACTCATCAGCGCTTTGGCTAGATGGATTTTACGGATGAATGCGGGAAGAACGTGCGAATTTTCAAAATGATAATTGTCGTTAGGGCCGTACAAATTCGTTGGCATGACGGACATAAAGTTCGTGCCATACTGTTCATTATAAAAATGGCACATTTTAATGGCCGAGATCTTCGCAATCGCATACGCATCATTCGTAGGCTCGAGCGCTCCGGTCAGAAGGTATTCTTCTTTCATCGGCTGGGGTGCCAATTTCGGATAAATACAGGTTGACCCTAAGTTTAAAAGCTTTTTGACTCCGGTTTTATAACTGGCCTGCACAATGTTGGCGGCGATGGTGATGTTTTGATAAATAAAATCCGCCTTGTAAGTGCTGTTGGCATGAATCCCGCCGACCTTAGCCGCGGCGAGAAATACATACTCAGGTCGTTCTTTATCAAAAAACGATTCGGTCTCGTTTTGCCGGGTAAGATCCAACTCTTTATGTGTCCGCGTGACAATGTTAGTAAAACCCTGTTGTGCTAATTTTCGCTGGATCGCCGAACCCACCATGCCACGATGCCCGGCAACATAAATTTTAGAATCTTTGTTCATGAAGCCTCCCTATTGGTCATGTTTGTCCAAAATAAAGTGATTATATCCGTCTATGAAACGTATATGAGACATCAATCCTTATTCGTGAAAGTTCAGCGTTTGAAAACCTTCTTTACGCAAATGGACTTCTTTTTGCGCTTCTTCGAAGTCTTTGGCCACCATCTCTTTGACCAAATCAATAAATTGACACTTGGGGACCCAACCTAACTTTTCGCGGGCTTTCGTTGCGTCGCCCAACAACAATTCCACTTCCGTTGGACGAAAATATTTAGGATCAATTTCGATGACCGATTTTCCCGTCGACGTATTGATCCCTTTTTCGTTGACGCCGCTGCCTTCCCAAGCAATCTTGATATGGTGTTCGTTAAAAACTAATTCGACGAATTCGCGTACGGAACGCATCTCACCGGTCGCCAAAACATAATCTTCCGGTTTGTCTTGCTGTAAGATACGCCACATCCCTTCGACATAATCCTTGGCATGACCCCAGTCGCGCTGGGCGTTGATGTTGCCGAGAAAAAGTTTGTCTTGAAGACCGAGCTTGATCCGCGCCGCAGCACGGGTAATCTTGCGCGTGACAAAGGTCTCACCGCGTAATGGCGACTCGTGATTAAACAAAATCCCGTTACAGGCGTACATGTTGTAACCCTCGCGATAATTGACGGTGATCCAGTATCCATATAATTTGGCGACGGCGTAAGGACTACGCGGATAAAAGGGCGTTGTTTCTTTTTGCGGTGTTTCCTGGACTTTGCCATAAAGCTCCGATGTGGAAGCTTGATAGAATTTTGATTTTTTTTCTAATTTCAAGATCCTGATCGCTTCGAGTAGACGCAATGTGCCCAACGCATCGGCATTGGCCGTATACTCGGGAGTTTCAAAAGAGACCTGCACATGCGATTGCGCGGCCAGATTATAAATTTCGTCTGGCTGGACCTCTTGCACAATACGTATCAAATTACTTGAATCGGTCATGTCACCATAGTGCAAACGAAACTTAACATTATTTTCATGAAGATCTTGATAAAGGTGATCGATGCGATGGGTATTAAATAATGAGGACCGTCTTTTAATCCCATGAACTTCATAGCCTTTGCTCAACAAAAGCTCGCTTAAGTATGCTCCGTCTTGACCCGTGACCCCAGTGATCAATGCTTTTTTCATTAGCTTGATTCTCCTTGAAGATTTTTATTTTCTCATCCTAATTAATCTTGCTGGATTACCGCCGACAATCGCGTATTCGGGAACATCTTTTGTGACGATGGCTCCGGCGGCGAGTATAGCACCAGTTCCTACCTTGACTCCCGGCATAATCATGACCCGCGCCCCGATCCAGACGTCGTCGGAAATAATAATAACTTCTTCGCCCATCATCACATTCTTGCCGATAGTCACGTGTCCTAAAACACGAGAACGTTCACCGATAGAGGAATCGTCACCAATACTGACATTTCTTCCTGAATGAAAAAACGCATACGGTTCGACGCGAACATTTTTTCCGCAATAGCCAAACAGCGGTTTACAAATCATCGAGCGAATTTTTCCAAAAAACGAACAACCGCGTAAATATGACGACGGTAAATATTGCGCAAAGCCGTAGTAAAAAGATAGGCAGATCAGGCGGATGAGTTTCATAATTTTATGACGGTTACTTTATCCTCGGGAATAGTCGTCTTCTAATCTCTCAATATCATCCTCACCGAAATATTCGCCAGTTTGAATCTCGACAAAAACCAGGTCGCTGTCTCCCCGGTTGGCAATGCGATGAACCGCCCTGCGCGGGATATCGATACTTTGACCGGCTTCCAACGGAATCTCCCGTCCATCGAGGGTTATCAAAGCCTTGCCCTTGTGAATAAACCAATGTTCTTCGCGTTTTTGATGCCTTTGCAGACTCAAGCGGCCGCCGGGCTTGACGGTGATCTGCTTGACCTTATGGTCATAGTCATTTAGCAGGACTTCGTATTTGCCCCATGGCCTATCTCCGACAGAGACCATGTACTCTTTTTGGTATTCGGGGTTATCATTCATTGTTCTATTCCTGTTAGTTTATTAGTGCCGCTATACTCGCTCATATATAAATTTCGGCAGAGCAAAGGTGCGACGGTTTAACACGGCACCGAGGATATTAAAATTATTTTCTTTAAGCGGCGCAATCGCGGCAACAATTGCCGGACGGCGGGTCTTCCCTTCCGACACGACGAGTATAAGCCCGTCGGCCAGAGTACCCATCGCAAAAGTGTCACGATAATTACGCAAATCAGCAGTATCGATCAATACGATTTCAAAATCCTTCTTGGCTTGCGCGATAATATCCACCATTTTTTTGGCGTCCAGATAATTTTCGCTGCCGGATTGAGAATCGCCGGCGGTGATAATCCATAAATTCGAAGAGATCTCGCGAGAAACCTGCGCAAAAGTAACCTTACCAGACAATAATTCAGCAAGTCCTGGACTGAGCGAATTATCAAAATTTTTATGCAAACCGGCTTGGTGATAATGCGCATCAATGATGAGAACCTTCTTTTTAAAATCTTTTGCTAAACATAGCCCCAAGTTGGAAACCACCGTCGTGGTCCCTTCCCCGATGTCAGGAGCGGTAAAAATAAATGTTTTCATTCCCTTGTCGGTGACAAAAAAACGGATCTGGCAAGCCAGTTCATGATACGCCTCCATGTAGGTGACATGATTGTCTCCGTCGGGATTCAGCAAAACTCTTTTCGCGTTATATTGCTGCGGGATGGTGGCAATCAGCGGAATATTGGTCGTATGGCCCAAATCTTGCGGGGAGCGAACCGTCGGATCAAGGTATTCAAAAACAAAACTCAGGCCGGTACCGAGAATAACGCTCAACACGACTGAGAAAAGAAAAATAATTTTCTTAGATCTTCCGTTAGGACGAATGGGGATAGCAGCCTGACTGATAATTTTGACAGTCGCAGGCCCGAGAGCTTCGATATTGTTGAGCGGTACGCCGTTCAAAGTTTTGGTCATATCGTCGATGTGACCTTTGAGTAACGTGACCGTTGGATGAAGTTCGCCGTATTTGGTGGCGCTTTCCGCGAGCTGCTGTTCAAGATCGAAAATGACATAAGAACGGCTGATGACGTTCGCCATGGTTGCGGCCACAAGCGGATCAAAATCCTTGACGGAAACAAGCAACAGATTAGTCCCGCGAATAGGATCAACGCTCAAATTTTGTTGTAACGTATCAACAGCGCGACGAAAAAGAATATCGTTCTGCCGTTGAGTCGATAAAGGTTTAAGATTCTCCATCATTTGAGAAGTTTGGCGGATGATCATTTTCTGACGAAGAGAAGATGCGTAGGCCTTTTCGGCATCGAGCGGACGCTTATCAAGATGGACCGACCGGACGGCACGCTCGACGACTGGAGCAGATTTGACGATTTCGCTTTGGGTAACATTGGCTTCGCCGCGCCCATCCCCCAATTCGCGGGAGTACGGGGCCTGAGTCTCTTTTTCAGAGGAAACAAGCATTTTAACGCTGGCTGTATACACCGGTGTCTGTAGTTTTAAACCGCATGCTACGGTGATAGTGACGGCGAGGACACTAGCGATCACGATCCATTTATGACGGAAAACAATGCGAAAATAATCGCGCAAGGTCGTTTCAGTACTTACATTAGATGAACGCGGGGCAACGTCTTGCATGATATGACCTCTAGGGTTAAAATACGCCTTCGGAAATGACAACAATATCGCCGTTTTCAATTAGAAGATCGGCCTTCGAATCGCCATCCATAACATCTTTGATTTTAATTTTGATGGTTTCATAGCCGGTATTTTCGTGACGGGCACGCAAGACTTTGACGCGACTAGAAGAACCGAATTTAGTAAAGCCGCCGGCCATAGAAATCGCGCGTAAGACACTCATTTTTTCGGTCATGCTGTATTCACCGGGACGATTGACGGCGCCATAAACGAAAAATTTGCGGCTATGGGATTCCAACAAAGAAACCATGACCGACGGATATTTCAAATAACCATCACTGAGTCTTTTGACAATGGTTTCACGGATTTGCGTCGCGGTCTGTCCGGAAACCTGAACTTGTCCAATATAAGGCGCGGTGATACTTCCGTCCGGAGAAACAACCGCACGGGTGGAAATCTTTTCCGGCTCTAAAATCTCAATTCCCAAAACATCATGCGGCCCGAGGGTATAATCGGAACTTGCCGCGGCAATGGTTTGGGTATCGGTGGCCGACGTTTCTTGTTCGGCCGCGGAGACTAAAGTTGTGAATCCAAGCATTAATGTTGCAATCAACAGTAAAATCTTTTTCATTTCTGCACCCTTACAATTATTTTGCGCCGACGCCCAACAGCACGACCGGCACTGTTTTCGCCAAGATTCTAAAATCCAGGCTTAAAGACCAGCTGTCTATATACTCAAGATCAAGCTTTGACCATTCATTAAAATCGGTAATTTTATTCCGTCCCCCAACTTGCCAAAGGCAGGTAATGCCCGGACGCATACTCAAGCGGCGACGCTGCCAATGATCGTATTGGTCAACTTCTTGAGGGATCGGTGGACGCGGTCCGACGAGACTCATTTCACCCTTGAGCACGTTCCACAACTGCGGCAATTCGTCTAAGCTTGTTTTACGCAAAAATCTTCCAATCGGCGTCACACGCGGATCATTGGCCATCTTGAAGGCCGGCCCGCTCATTTCATTGTGTTTTAATAAGTCAGCAAGCTTCGCTTCCGCGTCGACAACCATCGTCCGGAATTTATAGAGATAAAACGTGCGGCCATTAAGTGAACAGCGGACCTGCTTAAAGAATATCGGTCCCGGCGAGGTCAATTTAACAAGTACAGCAACGGTCAACAAGACCGGAGACAAAATAATGATTCCCAGGGCGGTCGCGATAATATCAAACAGCCGTTTCACAAGCAGCTGCCCAATCTTGTCCGACGTAGATTCGAAAGAAATCATCGGAATGCCCATAAAATTTTCATCGCGAGCAAAGGTAAACTTAGTCTTAAAAAGATCGACGGCAACACTGACCGTGACGCCGAGCGTTTCGCAATAAAGGACCGCTTTTTCAATATGGGAAAGCCAGCCACGAGGAACAACAAAAATAACACGGTCAATCGGATTGGAGCGCAAAATGCCTGACAGGTCTTCCAATCCTCCGATGACAGCATGTCCTAAGATTTGTTTGCCATGCAACCTCTCATCGTCGTCGACCAAACCGATGATCCGCAACCCCAATTCCTGATGTCCGTTGATTTGTTCAATCAATTGGCAAGCGCGTTGTCCAGTCCCGACGATCAAGACATTGCGGAAATTGAATCCTTTGCGGCGCAAACGGCGCAATATAGTAACAAGAATGATTTTCTCAACCGATAACATTAGCGTGGCCAGTGCAAAAGCCGACACCATTAATCCGCGGCAAAGATAGGTCAATTTGCAAAGAAAGGAAATATTACCGAAGATGATAAAACCGACCAGACCGGCGGTGGCAATAATGACGAGGACTTGCTTTCGCGATTTCGTGCGAAACGATTCATATAATCCCAAATACATCAACAGGCATGACCAGATCAAAACCACAATCGGCAAAAGCCAAAGATAATAAACCGGCGGATACAGCATGGCCTTATGGTTGATCAAAAAATAAGCCAAGATGGCAGCGATCGCCACCATAATAGCGTCGAAGACCATCATTAAGCGGGCAAAGAATTGGGAGTGCTTCTTTAACATGATTTAGAACTTCATCAGTGTTTGAAAACTAATCACATTACGCTGATAAGAACGAGTTGTATCATTTGAATCTGTTTCTGAAAAAGAATAATTAATCCCCGAGCTGATGTTTTCAGAAAAAGAATAGTTAAGTCCTACGCTTGCACCGGCCAGCTTATCTTTGATCTGGGTTTGTTGATACTCCCCTTCGCCGTAAAAGGCCACACCGCCTGCAACCAAGCGCGGCGTTAATTCCCGCCCCAGTGCGGCACTGACCTGATAAGAATCAAAAAGATTCTGTGAGGTCGCATAACTATTTAAACCTCGACGATAGTTCAAACTGCCACGGGTTGTTGCATTGATATCATTGGCTAAAGTCACTTCGTAACGTGCCTGCTTTGAACTGCCGTTAAGATCGCTATTAATAAAATCCTGACCCGCTTTCAATTTTAAGCTCAACTGCTTGGTAAAACTATGCCCGTAATCTCCGTAAATAGTGTGACCGGATAATGCCGTGCCCGACTCAAAGAACCGCCGCGAGTAATCATATCCAACGCCGATCCGATTCGCCTCGTCAATGGAATATTGAAATCGCCCGCCGGTGTGCTGCATCTGGGTATCATTAAGATCTTCGCGCGAATAAGCGGTGTAATCATATCCATAGGTCGCCTGCAAAAGCGCATGACTGTTAAGATCAAAATCGGCGCCAAGATTCAAATAATTCTGGTCTGTCCGGTAACGCCCGTTGGTCCGCCCGAATTCATCTTCAAAACTGCCAGGCGCTTGGGCACTTTCAAAATTATCCGAGGCATTTAAACGTAAACGCTCCGATACTTCAAAATCATCAGTCAGACTTAAAGACACCCCGGTATTATCAAAAGAACGATTATCAAAATAGAAATTTTGGTAAATATCAACTCGCGCTAAAAATTTATTGCGGCTTGCTTCCGATTTAAAATCTAATCCGACAAGAATAGTCTGAAGGACATCGCTTTTTTCATTCGTACTGGCAAACGTCACGTTGTCATCATGGCTGGTGGTTAACTGCCCGCGAATGTCGAAATAATCTCTTTCGGCAAAAACGTAGGTTGCCCCGATGGTAAGAAATAGCAAAAACCCCAACCCAATTAGCCGCACCCAAAATCCTCACTTGGTGGTTATTTTCTCCGCAGAATTTCCTTATACTTATTTTTGAATTTATTTCGACAGAACAGATGAGAAAACTTACTCCGAAGTTGCTTTAATTTAACAAAAAGAAAAGACAATGTCTAACTTATTGTTAGAACTTTAGACCAATGACTGCAGGTCAATTAGATCGTGAAAGGTTTTTGAAGGCCGAATGATTAACAATCAGTTTAAGCGCTTGCTGGAGGAGGGTTTTGCCCGGTTCGGTGCGGTGCCACGGGGAAGCCCCGGAAGGATGCGGCAGCGGGATCACATCATAAGGTTGACCATTGCGAATAATCGCGTATTTATGACCGATCATGACGTTCAAATTCTCCAAAGGCAGAAATTGGCCGATCGCCAGTTTACCGACGGGGATTAACAGTCTGGGTTTAAGAATTTTGAATTCCGCATTGAGCCAGCGCGAACAGTTTTCGATTTCATCTGGGGCCGGGACGCGGTCGCCGCCTCCCTCTTTCTTCCCGGGGAAACAACGGCACACGGCCGCCATATAAATACTTCTGCGAAATTGCTCTTCGGTCAAACCCGAAGCCTCATGAAACCATCTGAATAATGTTTTCCCCGCAGTCCAGGCAAAAGGACGTCCAAGTTTGGGTTCTTTGTCGCCGGGCGCTTGTCCGATCAGCAAAATTTTGCTGATGACGGCGCCGCCGCTGACAGGTGGCGCGGACATTTTCGGACACAGCCGGCAACTTCTTAATTGTTCGATATGAAGTTTAAGTTTCTGCTGCATAAATTTTACTTCTTCGATATTTTTAAAATGGCCTTCGCAATATTGCTGGCCAGCAAATGATTTCCCTTGGGTGTGGAATGCCCAAAATCGCCGGCAAACCGGTCAATAAAATAATCCTCATATCGCCCCTGAGCAAGAGCGTCTTTGAATATTTTTTCATTGTCCACTTCGATGGCCAGGTCCGCACCTTCAATATCATCAAGAATATTTCTTAACTCTGCAAACGAACGCAAAGGGTAACCGACAACCACAACTTGAATGTCCTGCTTATTTAATAGATCAATGACTTTTCGATAATTATTGCGCGTGATGGGATTGATAGCGTCTGCTCGTAGCTGTTGGGCTTTTTTAAATTCCCCGTCGGCGAGATCCATCTGGTTATGCGCCGCATAACAGCTTCCTGCCAATTGATGCAATGCCGGTTCGCGAGAATTTTCAGAAATGGCTTGCTCCAAGGTTTTAAGAATCAAGGTTTTTTCATGCCCGTCCTGGCAAAGCAATTGCACATTATCAATGGCCCAGGCATCGCGGGGCGTTGCTTTGATAATAATACCGATTGTCATAATGAGACTTTGAGTATCTTGGTCACGTTTATAAATCTCGCCTATCTGACGGTAAAACCACATCGTGGGCCAGTTTCCATATTTTTTATAACGACCAATCAATTCCGTGTAAAAAAGAATCGCTTCCTTGGATTTGCCTTGCGCGGCGAGCGTTACCGCCATTTTAAGCCGTTGATCATCGTCAGGGCGGTCCTTCGGAATTTTCTGTCCCATAAATAAAACCGCTGCAGAATCCGTCTCTTTAACACGGGCCTTCCAAAGTGAGTTGAACAATTTCACCAAACGGGATTGTTCGAGCAGTTGAACAAAACCGTTGACCTGCACAGTGCTGGCCACATCATTAATGCCCATCATGAGGACAACGATTGCGGGTTGATAACTTTTAATATTTTCAAAGAGGTGTTGTGCAATGGTGTCGGTATTGCCACCGGGGATCCCGCCATTGATGACAGCAAATTTAAATTTTTGCTGCTGTTGATTAAGAATACGTTCTAGTTGCCGGGGATATGAATCCTCACCACCCATTTCCGTCGTGGATTCGCCCAGGCAAAGGACGCGGACCGCGCCTTCTTGCTTGAGAGCTACCGCATTTCGCTGATACGCCTTCGCGCGATAAACCATTCCGCCGACGCGAAAGGCGATTTCGAAGAAAAGAAAAACGATCATCATGCCGAGCAAGAATAATCCGCACGCCATGATGACCGCTTTTATTTTATTGTTACAGAATAAAGACATCATTCTTTAGTTTCTAAACTAGCTCCATTAATCGGCACGATTAACCTATCGGATTTATTATTGAAAGCGTGCACGCCATTTTCAAGACCGTCATTGTCATCACAGGAAACGAAAATGACAACACCGTTATAGACCGCTGGCGACGCCGCCAAAGGTCCTCCGTCTGGGGGAGTAAACGTCCAATCGATCGGGTTTGGATTTGCCGTTAACAATTTGGCTATATTGATTCCCGCCATCGTATGACGATCAAGACTGACGTAAATCCGCTGGCCGTCGGTCGCCGGAGAACTCCCAAAATTTTCTTTATTGGCGATAACATAAGGACTAACGACATTCTACCCGGAAACCGCCTCAACGATATATAAAAAAGCTTCCTCTCTGCCGGGGTTGGTCTGCCAATTACCGGTCCGGTGAAAAATTTTTCCGTTGACGACCAGCGGTGTTGACCAGCTGTCGGCGTCCAATTGCTTTTCCCAAACAAATTGCAAATTCCCTTCTGCTCCGATTTCATAAGCCTGCATCAGCGAGTCACCGCTAGCTTGCGATACGACAATCGCAATGCGGTTAAACGCAATTTGTACGGCCGACGAATAAACCGTTCCCGGTAAAGCGGTCGAACTCTCAATGGCACCCGTTGTTAAGTTCAAAACATTGACATACGACATCGTTTGCTCGTAGGTCGCGACAATAAATCGGTTATTGACCACCAGTGGAGAAGCCCGATAAGCACGACTTTGACCGCTGACATACGTTTTCCAGAGAATTTGTCCGTTATTAGGATTCAAGGCATAAACATTTCCGTCCCAAGCACAGACGAAAAGTTTATCATTGAAAATAACCGGCGACTTTACGATTCTTTCCTTCAAGTTAAAACCGCTACGTTCATTCGTCCCACGAAACTGTGTCCAGCCAACGTCGCGAGTGGGCCAAAGTATCGGGCGAGAAGGCAAAGCTCGTGCATAAGACGCCGAAGTGACCGATAATACGAAAAGAACAACATAAATCCCTATAAATAAATTTCTTAATATACTCATCTCCACAAAACAATATTTAACAACTAGGTTTACAGAACGATAAAATTATTGCGCTGATTCCTTTTTCGCTTTCAGGGCTTGCCCCATCTTCTCACCCATTGTTTTGGATGCATCTTTGATGGCTCTCGACAAAGCTGTTGTAAAAACTTTCATATACTTTTGGCCGACTTTCGTTTCATAAAACTTGATGTATTCCTCAAGTTCCTGGTCGGTCAATGTTTGATATGAATACAAGACGTGGATTGCGGTTTCTTGCCGGCTCGTTTGTTCAATCTGAGGACGCACCCTTTCCAATTGTTTAAGCACTTCTTCACGGGAAAAGTTATTGCACTCCGTCGCACAAGCTATGGCTTCAGACATCGTCAGGGCGACATCCATTTTAATTTGGACCGTGTACTCAGTGAGTTGCGCGGAATTGTCCATCCGTTCAATCAAGGGCAAACGATTCTGCTGGGGTTCGGGCATATCTTGCGCAAATTTGACCATTGCGCGATAAGCCTCGCCTGAAGAAGCCTCTTCTTCTAATTTTGTGATCTTCATACCCAGCGGAGAATTGAGCCAACTCAAAATCGCACTGATATCTTGCTCGGTCAAACCTTCGCTAATTCCGGCTTTCACCGTTTTCAACATCAGGGTCGGATCAAAAGATTCCTGCGCAGCATTACGAAGATTAGCTCGATCCGCAGCGGACATCTTTTGGTCTTGACGAAACCGCTCTTCGAATTGAGCCTTAATGACTTCCGGAACCTGTTCAACCTGACGCTGTATGCCGGATTTAATGATGAGTTCATCGACGCCGCTTGTCTGCGCCCATACCGACGGGACATACGCACAAAACAAAACCACCAACATCATTTTTAGTAATCTCATATCATCTCCTTTTCATCTGTTGCGTATTGTCAAAAAGTTTTTAATCTGATTCTGTTTAACTTCTGTGTTTACATCGAGTTCTGGTTATTGAGCTTGCCTCCTCCAATTGTGTCATTGCGAGCCCCTCAGGGGCGCGGCAATCCTTTTAATGAATAGGAAAAAAGATTGCTTCTTCCCGAAGGTCATCGCAATGACATAAAAGATAAACCATCCATAATCTTCATATCGTCCGCCTTCGCCACGTGTCCTTTTCATAAAACTTTTGACACTAACAACTGTTGTGATAGGCCTCGCCTACTTTTCGATTAAATACAAAGCATCCTTATTTATTATTCTTAAGAAATCTTCATTAAGAGCTTTTCCGCTCGTCCGGAACCATCATAAAGAAACGAAAAATCGCGATACAACCGATTGCGATTAAAGTATTGACCCCGCACGATTTGATCCAAAACCGTTTAACGGCCTCGGTAATAATTTTTTCCGTATATTGAACATCAACTTGATATTCCATGCCTGACCTCTATTGACGGTACGCATATCCGTTTTTATCGAACCGGCAGTCAGAGAAAGCCGCCAAGACCGATTGCGGCGTTTTACTCATATCAAAATGCCAATGATTTTCGACGTTAAAGCGCACGACCTGCATCATCGTCGAGAAATCGAGTTTCCATTGGCTGTCTTCGCGGACCAAAAAATAAGGTGCGCATTGTCGTTGCTGTATGCCATAGCGAACAATTGTCATCGCACCCACTGTTCCTATCGGAACCACTTTATCGATCTGACAGCCTTTATAAGTATTCAACTCCATTTTCATCTGCGCCGGAGTGACGACCCAAGACTTTTTCAATTGTTGTGTCGCACGGCTGTAAATACTCAACGTCGGCGAAGCATTTCCTTGGGCTAAAGCCTGATGGTACGCGGCGACCACTTGCGTCGGCGACATCCCGGAGCCGGAAATATCGTTGCCGCTTGCGGGGGGTTGATATCCTTTACCGATGGCGGCCGCGCCTTGGGCACCGGCGCCAATCGCTAAATTCTTCGGCAAAACCTCAGGATTAACAAACTCCAATTTCAACGCCGCTTTCTGTGCACGATCGACAATCAATTCCGTTGTAGCCAGAATACCGTCGGCAACCCGTGAAGCGGTAAAAAAAGGGACCATTTGCCGCTGCTGCAAATACGTAACAAATCCGTCGGTATATACCACATCTAACCCGGCCGAGATTTCCATTCTTACCTTGTCTTGCCCCGGATCGATCAATAAAAGCACTCCTTTGCGGGTCTTGCTTCTCTCACCAACAAAGAATTCCTTAAACAATCCAACCGCCTTGGTCGACATGTCCCCAACATGGGACATCACGACAACTCTTAACTCGATGTCAAAACGTTCAAGCAAGGCCTTGTGATAATCCGTGATGCTTGCGACTTTTTGCTCAGAAAGAATTCCTGACTGATCACAAACCAATTTTTCCCGGCACTCCGAGATGGATTGCGCTTTGGCCTCGGACGCGATCAAAACGACACTGCATAAAACTAATATGATAAGGCTTCTTTTAAACATAGACTCCCGCTTTATTATTGTGCCTTAGAACTAAAATCCATTTTGGCGGCTTTGTTGGTACCTTCATCTGACTGGAAATACGCTTTGCGATGAAAATTCCCTAATCCAGCCAGCAAACTTCCCGGTACGCGGCGGATCGTGCGGTTAAAAATATTCACATTTTCGTTAAAAGCCATGCGGGCGACGTTGATGCGGTTTTCTGTTCCTTCAACTTGTCCTTGCAATTCCAAAAATTGATCGGAAGCGCGTAAATTCGGATATGCTTCGACTTGCACCATTAAAGACTTTAAATTGTCGCCAACTTTTTGCTGTGCAGCGGATAAAGATTTCATGTAGTTCTCGTCATTCAATTTCCCAACAGCGCCTTTCGATAGTTCATTGGCTTTTGTCCCCTCACCCTGCAAGGCCGCGGCCTGTTGGCGCAATTTGGTAATATCACGCATCGTCGAGCCTTCGTGTTCGACATACGCATTGACGGTTTTAACCAACGCCGGAATAAGGTCACTGCGGCGCTGATAATTGGATTCAACCTGTGCCCAGGCCGATAAAACATTTTCTTCTTTATTGACTAATCCGTTGTAACTTGCGATAAACCAAATGATCGCCGGCAAAGCTAACAATAAAATGCTTAAAGATGTTGTCATTGACTTATTCATTTCGCCAACTCCTCCTGGTTGATTGTAAGTTTGTGCAACATTTTGTATCGTTTCTGTCTGCTGAGATGACCCAGACATTCCGACAAAGAACAAGACGAGAACAATCCCGATCAAGCCAATGGCCATCGGTACAATCGGCATAGCGCGGTGAAAGCCCTGTCCTGACTCTATAGAAACGCCGTTTTGTAAACTGCGCCGTAACGCTTGCGCTTGCTCTGGTGTAATCTTTCCGGAGACCAAAAGTTCTTCAATTTTATTTTCAAATTTCACCTTGAACCTCCCGAATTTTACGAATACCTTCTTCCGATTTGATCGTTCCCTTTTGTATGCCATCAAGAATGGACGCGACCAAAGCCTCATCTTCCGTTTTGATTTTCTGTAACGCGGCAATCATTTCATCGACTCTTTTACGAAGCGTAGGATAGCTGATGTCCATTTTTTGCGCTAAATCCTTTAAATTACCTCCACAAAGAATCAATTGTTCCGCTAAATTCCGTTCTGCAAGCTTTAGGCGAGCCAAGCGCGGTAATGTGAACCCGCCTTCCAGCACCAAACCACAACTGGCGCAATTTAAGCGGGAAAGGGTCAGTTTCTCTTTACATACTGGACAATCTATCATTTGCCCCTCCTTATTCTCAAATATCTAAATCTAACGAAAATGTAACATATATTTTCATATTATGTAACTTTTAATGCAAAATATTTCATATTATTTAATATAAGTTTCATAAATTAAACATTTTCAATCGTTTAAAGAGCAACAAAAAGGCCCGCTTTTTAGAAAAGCAGGCCTTTTGTTAATAAAACGTTATTTTTTAATAATTGATCCGCACGCGATAACGGACTTTCACTTCGCCGTCTTTTGGAACATCCACATCAAAGCGCGCAGTGAAAGCGTCCACCTTGGCGAATTTCTGCGATTGACTCATAATCTTCCAATCGCCCGGAATGGTTTCAAGAACCTGTACTGAAATCGGCTCTTCCTTATGATTGCGGATCGTGACTTCCCATTCCGATTCATATCCGCCATTGATGTTTTGATAATCCATTTGCTTACGTTCAGCAACAACATCAAAGGCTTCACCAATTTTCAAATCAATATCTTCATCTTTCGGCGTGTGCTTGATCGCGTCTTCACCGATAAACTGTAAACTTCCTTTAGCATCTGCCTTGTAAAGGCGCATCGTCCCTGCCGGAAGCGGCATGCCCATATTATTTTCTTTAGAATTCTTAAATCTTAATGTGACATTGACAGGAAGTTTACCAGTTTCCTGATAAGGACCAAACCAATAATTATTTTGGCCTTGGACTTTAAAAAACTTTTCGATGTTAGCGCCGTTCGCTTCCAAAAGACGGATCTGCTTGGTCTGGAGATCCTTAATCGTCGTCGGTTGCGCAAGATCATAAAGGTGGTATTCAAAAAATGATTCTTCGGCAAAACCCCTATCGGCTTCCATAGCCATAGACTTCGCCATGAGCATCTCATTTCTACGAAAATCACCCACATTGCTTTGTACACGATTCACTTCCCCAGCGACGAGTTTTAATTTCGCATTACGATAGGTCGCACCACTCTTATTGTCCAACGTGACCCAGCCGCTAACATCCGCCATCGCGTCATCCTTATCGATGACCACGATATAATCGGCTTTCCAGGAAATATTCGAGGTCAAATATGAAACTTCGATGTTTTGCGAAGAGGTATAACTATTACGAAAAGCCCAGGTCAAGGTCGGCTTGGCGATCAAATCATCCGGCAACGATGGCAAAATGATTTGCCCCGGTGAACCAAGATAGATTTCATTGCCGATGCGGTAAATTTGGCCGGCATTGTTGCTCAGAAGCTCGGCTTCGACGGTTTCCGTTTTGTCAGAAAATTGGTTCTTTTGCACCAACTTGACCTTCTTCCCGACGTATTTATCGAGCAGCTTAGTTGAGTTGATTAGATCGTATTCATAATTTTGTTCGAGAATGGAAAAATTCTTAGGGGCATCTAGAGAATGGATGGAAACGGTTTCGGGTTGAATGTAGGCGGCAACGTCCATGAACTTCATTTCGCCTTCCCCATCCATGAGCTTAATATTGCGGGTGTCTTTGACCAAGCCCAAATTCGAATTATAAACCGTGACCTCGACGCTTTCTTGGTCTTTGACCGTGCTGATCAGATTGACGCTCGCGCGGGCATCGACTGCGAACAGCACCACACAAACCATGATTAAATTTTTTAAAATGTTCATAGAACCTCCGTGATGGTTAAATATCTCATAAAAATATAACGCATTAGAATGGGAAAAGTTACAGAATTTTTTTATTTATCTGTGCCAAACCGATTATACACGTACGACGCGCCTAAAAATAATAGGCCCAATACGATGAACGTTATAATTTTAAAGATGACATCAAGACCTGAGAGATCAATAAACACAACTCGGCACAATGTGATTCCAAATAAGATCAGTCCACCCAGCCGCTCAGTTTTGTCTTTACCCGTAACTCCGGCAATAATAAGTGCTACCGCCGCTAAACCCAATACTAACGATATCGAGCGCGCCGGAAAATGTTGAAAAATAACCGCCGTAAGCAGCATTAAAACCATACAAAAAACAGCCTGGACTTCGATCTTTGAAATTTCCAATACTGGCTTAGTTCCGTTAAAGTGTTTAATACTACCGTATGCGGCTATCGCTAAAAGAGAATTCCCGACAATGATCGTCCATTTGACGGCAGGCATAAGATAAGCGAACTGCTGGTCATAGAAAACAAAGAAAGTGCCCGTAAAAACCATATAAGCGTAAACGCGGAAACGTTTTAATTCCGTCAAATGGCTTAATATCAACAACGCCATCGCGGCGAGGGAAAAAATTAAACTGGTCCACGATTCCTTGACCAAAGAATCGAGTAAAAGCATGGAATGTAAACAGGCCGCCGCCGTATAGAGATGTTCAAAAAAATAATCCACATCGGCCCGGGCCGCTTTACCATTGGCCTTGCGGAGGATATAAAAACTGGCCCCCATCGCAATCACAACACACAGGTGATGAAAGTCCTTTCCCGTCATTAGCAGTCCGGCGATATTCACTTCGCCTAATGATCCTGAAAATAAAAACCGGCCGCCCCAAAACAAGGTTAAGCCATAAGCCAAATAAGCATAAATCCTTTCCTTAAAACGCACGGCGACGAAAAGAAGAAACGGGATTTCGATAAGCCAAAGCATTAGCCCCGACAAGCCCGTAAACTTTAATGGCAGCGCAAAGGTCATCATAAAAAGGCCCGTGATCAGATCGCTTTGATAAAGACGCTCGCGTCCTGCCATTTTCATAAACAAAGCCAGTCCCAGCAAAAAAGCTCCGATGAAAAAGACGATCAAAAATCTCTGCGCATGAAAAAAATTATTCACCAATGGATACGCGAGAAAAGAAAAGATGGCAATGTTTCCAAAGTTAATCCCAGCGACGGTGTCCTTGAGTTTAGGGATGTCTTGCGTCCGCGCAATATGTGCCGCTGTCAAAAATACCAAGGCATAAATTGATAAAAAGGTTAAATTCATCAATTGCGCATAATCCCCAGACGCGATCGTCCACCACAGAATTTGTTCAGTTCCGCCGGGGAAATACATATTCGGCACGACCCAAATCTGATGGATTCCGTAAGTCAGAATAATGCCGAGAGCGAGAGTTTTGATCCATTGGAATTTATAGACCAAAAACAAAATAATCCCGGCCAGCAATAAACAGCTTAAAAGGGTAAAATTTGTCACTCGCCCCATGGTCGCCGCAATGTAAGCGGCAAACAGTGCGATAGACATCATATCTTCATTACGGTATTTAAAAACATAAGCCAACAGACCGATAACGAGAATCAATTGCAAAGCCAAACTGACGTAAGGATCATTGATGACGCGGGAGGCTTCGAAATGATGCGCCGCATAGGTAGTGAAATACGCGATCGCCCAACCGCCGCCCCAAACCACCCGTCCGAAATCAGCAAACTTTTCGTTTCTTTCCAGTTTTTTCCCAAAGAAGAAAAAGAGCACACTGACGGCATAGCCGAAAAGGATCTTGATCGCGGGTCCAAAATATTTGAAGGTGTAACTGATCAAAAAGACCATGCCGACCGTAAAAACCACGATGCCGATCTTGCTTAGCCAATTGCGTCCAAAATACATTTCCATATCGAGCGGTTTGGCCGGAACCGCTGTCGGCGCTTGGGCCATTTCTTTTGCCGGTGTGGCAACAGTTACGGTCATGTGCGACGGATCTCCGATATCTTTATTCAGAACCGTCGTCGACGGGACATCAACTCCCGAAACTTTATTAAGCAAAAACTCTAAAGCGCCGATCCGTTCTTGAATATTTTCCATTGTCATACGCAGGTTCGTCAATTCTCGTCGCATATCGTCGAGGGTATAAATACCTTGTGAGCTTCCCGAATGTTTTTGAAGGATTTTTTGGGGCGGAGAGATCAAGAGCAGAATGATGACCGCCAGCGGACCAGTAATGACAGATAAAATGAAATAAAGCCATACACTTTGCTTTTTATCGTTCGCCATTTTGACAGCAACAACAATCGAGACCAACCAGATCATCAACCAAGTCATGGATTCTCCTCTTTTTTATGGCGTAATGATTCGGCCGGGATGCCGAACCAGACGTCGCGCGCCTCGACTTTTGTGTCCTTCAAGAGAACAGCGCTCGCACCGATGATCGCATTGTCGCCGATCTCACAACCGGGCATGATTGTGCAATGCGAACCAACGGTAACGTTTTTACCAATTTTAACTTTCTTGAGTTTCAATTTTCCGCGTTCTACGATATGACCAATGATGATCGCTCCGCCGCCAACAACCGTATTATCCCCGATCTCTAAAAGTGAAGCATCATAAACGTATTTGGAATTGAATTGCACGTTCTTGCCCAGTTTCATACCCAGCAAGCGAAACATCAGATTTGAAAACGGTGTCAGGAGAACAAAATCAACAAACGTATAGTTAATCATCAAGTAGAGCGACCCCATGAACGCCCATTTGAAAGATTCAAAAGATGTTAAAGAATATACGCCCTCTTTCAAACGAAGATTCAACACCGTGCGAAAAATACCGACCAGCAAGATAAGGGTCAGACCAAAAATAAAATAACCCATCGCGATGCTCGTCCCCAGCCAGAACAACCGCGGCAAAAGCGTCAGGTCGGTGGTCCACACCCACACTTTCAAGACCAAGGCCAGTCCGGGAACCATTGCCGCTCCGAAAAACAACGCGCCCATCGCGTACATAAAAATACTGAACACCAACTGTGCCAAAGTCATGAGCAACCAATTCATATCATCTCCTGTTTTTCAGCATTACTTTTTTATGTATCCAGGCCGCAAAAACACCTATCCAGTAATAAAAAACCATATTCCCTATGACCGTCGGCAAGGTAAAAGCCAAATCCGTTAATCTAAACGATGTATAGGATGTGCCGAAGAAATAAATTTTGTCCACAACTTTGACAAGGTATCCGACTACGACCCCAAAAGGCACGATCACGGGAAGCGCATCAAGATCACAGAACATTCCGTTACAATCAGCGACGATGTTCAACACAATACCAGCCCATACAAGATAAAAAGCCGCAAACAATAAACCGGTCTTTAATTTTGGACATTTCATCATAGGGTTTCTTTCAACCACGTTCTGATCAGCCCGACGAATTCGGTTTTACTTTTCCGGACAAGGTATTCAGCATGCAGTCCGCCCTTGATAATCGCCAAATGTTTTTGCGCTTTGGTTTTTTCGTGGAGCGCCTGCGAATGCCACGGTTTAATCAACCAATCAATTTCGCCGTGGATATAAAAAACCGGGCATTGAATTTTCTCAACGATATCAATCGGTTTATATTTTTTAAGCCAAAATGGTCCGGGTAAAACCTTCTTTCCCACTTTACCGCGCCCGAACCAGTTATACATAATATCGTTTTCGACATTGAGTTCCCAAAGACGGTATTCAATCTTCCAGAATTCCGTAGGCGCGCTCACAGCCACCACACTGTCAATCAGGTCACTGCGACTGGCGGCGATCAGCGTTGTTGCCGCGCCGAGAGAAAACCCTATTACTCCGGCTTTGTCATAACTTTGCTTGGCATAATGCAGGACAGCCTCAAGATCCAAATATTCTTTACTCGTCCAATAAAATAATCCGCTGCTTTTGCCGTGCCCGCGAAAATCCATATTAATCACATCGTATTGGTCGGACAACGCGTCGCTCAATTCACAAAGAAGTGCGGCATCTTTACTGTTAAAGAAGCCGTGGGCGATGATCACGACTTTATCGTGTCCATTTTCATAATGATTAAATGCAATCTGCTGTCCATCCGTAGTTCTAATGCGATGAGTTTTCATGAAATCTCTGCGGCTTTACGTTTAATCGCCCCCAAATCGAGCTTCCCGCTGCCCAAGAGTGGGATTGTTTCAATTTTATGAAAAGCATCGTTATCAGGAATCCAGAGATTCGGTAAACCGCTTTTCTTTAATGCCTCGAGTACCGACGGGATATCTAGCTCAACGGTATGCAAAACCATCAACTTCTCTCCCCGTTTATCGTTGGGAATAGCGCTCACAACGCAAATTTGCTCTGAGGAATTTAAAAACGTATGGATCGCTTCTTCGATCTTAATATGCGGCACCATTTCTCCGCCGATTTTACTGAACCGACTCACACGATCGGTAATGGTGATAAATCCGTCGGTATCCACTTTAGCGATATCACCAGTCATGTACCAACCATCTTTGATAACTTCTTTAGTCTTTTCCGGCTGATTCAAATAGCCTTTCATGACATTCGGGCCGCGGACCAAAAGCAAACCTTGTTCATCCGGCCCTAAAGTTGCGCCGGTATCCTGATCCACAATCTTGATCGCAATGCCCGGCAACGGCAAACCGATCGTGCCTTGTTGCTGCGCTTTTTGCAATTCGCCCGGGCCATCAAAGTCCGGCAAATTGATCGATGTCACCGGCGACAATTCCGTGCATCCATAACCCTCCATCGGCACAACACCAAATTTATCTTTAAATTCCCGCGCCAAACTTTCTTTTAATTTCTCCGCACCGACAGTGACCATACGCAAACTTTTAAACTGTTCCGGTTGGCAGCGGCTTATATATGAACTCAAGAATGTCGGTGTCGCCATTAAAATCGTCGCCTCATGTTCTTTGACCAGCTTACCGACGACTTTCGCATCAAGCGGGTTGAAATGATAAACCGCCCCTATGCCGCTTAATAAAGGAAACCACAGTGTTCCGGTAAATCCAAAAGAATGAAAAAACGGCAGGATGCCAAGCATCACATCATCACTTTTAATACTAAAAACTTGGTAAAGACCTTCCAAGTTGGATGTGATATTACCATGCGTCAGCATAACGCCCTTCGGTTCACCCGTTGAGCCGCTGGTAAACAAAATGGTCGCAAGTTTTTCATGCGCACGATAATCTTTGGACCCAAAAATCAACCAATGCGACAGTCGATACGGCAACGCGAAGGACATTGCGGCAGCTTTGGCTTGGTCCCATTTCGTCAGCGACGAAATAATATCTTCGATAAAAATCGTGTCGCAAGGCAATGTGATCCCAGTTTTTTCAAGAAACATTTTTGACGTAATCACATATTGCATCGCGCATTGCTTGACTGTCGAATGAAGCGACTCTTTCGACGCCGTATAATTAATATTCACCGGAACTTTATTGAGAATTGAAATCGCGATATTGACAAGCGCGCCACCCACTGACGGCGGCAAAAGAACACCGATCGTTTTTTCCTGAAAAAGTTTCGCGTTGATTTTCTTACTGATGGCGACAGCGGAGATTAACGTAAGTCCGTAATTCAATTTCTTACCGCCTGAATCAGCAATGCAAAACTTCGAAGGATGTTTACGCGCTTCCCGCCAAAAACTTTCTGGCAACGTGACTTTATCGACAAGGCGGTATTGAAACGCATCCGCGCCGAGCTCCATGACTTTGGAGCGAATTTCAAAAGTCCTGCTGGTCGCCGGCATGGACTGACCAAAAGAAATCGTGACCGGATAGGGGATAATTTTCGGCCATTTCTTTAAATACTTTCCACCCTCGTGGCTAAAAATACTGCCCCAAATGCGGTCAATATTCACCGGGATCACTGGGCAGTCCACGCCTTTGAGGATATGTTCAACCCCGGCATTAAATTTAAGAATATTACCGGTCCGTGTCAGTCGTCCTTCCGGAAAAATGCAGACCAGCTCGCCGTTTTTGATCGCTTCTCTGGCAATATTCAGTGTGCGGATGATTTCTTTGGGGTTGTCTTTTCGGTCGATCGGGATCACACGACCGATTTTGAAAAGCGACTTTAAAATACTGGTGTTATAAATTTCCCGACTGATGATAAAACGGATCGGCCGAGCGATACTGACGACGAGCAAAACCGCATCGACGTACGAAATGTGGTTCGAGGCCAACAAAGCTCCGCCTTTCACCGGGACATTGTGCTTGTCGATGGTTTTGATTCTGTAAAGCGTGTGGGTTAAGATCCAAACAACCAAACGGATGAGGGGATAGGGCAAGAGCCGACAAACATAGACCGCGCCGAGAATCGTCATGAGGCCCATGATAAAGAAGGTCTGCGCGGGATTGATTTTTAGAATTTCACCGCAAAAGTAAATCGCCAGTGAAGCCAGAAGGATAGCAGAGAAGGAAAAGAAATTGTTCGTCGCGATGATACGCCCACGCTGATCTTTGGGACTTTCAAATTGGATGACCGTATTGAGCGGAACAATATAAAAACCACTTGAAACCCCGAGCAAGAATAACGTCCACAGGACCGTCATATAGGATTGATAAACAAACCCCATTTGCATAGAGAAAAGGCTTAAACCTAATGCGCCCAGCGGCACAAGACCGAGCTCAATTTTTTGATCGGAGAACTTCCCGGCCATCAATCCTCCGATGCCGATGCCCAGTGAAATACTGACTAAAAGCAAGCTCGCTTTTAAGTGTTCCACGTCCATCATCTGACGCGCGTAAAGCAGAATATTGGGTTGAAATATTCCTCCCAAAAACGCGAAATACACTAATCCTAAAATGGATAAATAAATCGCCCGATTCGTCCGCACGTAACGAGTATTGTCGATGACTTCTTTGATAAAATTCCATTCCATTTTTCTTTGCGTACCGGCCGGAGGCACTCGCGTGATAAAAAAACTGGTGATGCACCCTAAAACTGCCACTCCAATAAAGACAAAAGCGGCCTTATATGGCTGGCCGTCAAAAACCTGCAGTAAATATCCGCCGCACGCTTGTCCTAAAATGATGGCGCCGTAAGTAAACATTTGTAATTGACCGTTTCCTTCCGAGAGATCATCCTCGGCGAGGATTTCGGGAAGAATGGCATATTTGGCAGGGCTAAAAAATGCGCTGTGCAGGCCCATCATAAAAAGTACGGCGAGCATTCCCCAAATACTCATGTGCCAGAGCGTCAACAGACCGAAGAGCATCAAGACAACTTCCGAAAACTTGGCAATGATCAGAATGGTCCTTTTGCTGAACTTATCGGCCAGATATCCCGCGAAAGTCGAGAACAATATAAAAGGCAGGATAAAGACCATCCCTGCTAGAGCAACGTATAAGGTGCCGCCGCCTTGATTAGAAAAATAATCAATGGCCAGGAAAGTGACGATGACTTTGAAAGCATTGTCGTTGAAGGCTTCTAAGAATTGCGTGGCCTGTAAAGCGCGGAAACCAGAGCTGTGGAGAGTGTTTTTCATATAGTCTCGTTATTAAAAATGACACCATTAAGAAACTTTGGCAACGGTGATTATGTTTTTATCTTAATCAGCTCCTCGATCTTTTTTCCGCCGAGATACAGCCCATCGATGACCGAAAACCCGTCTTTCACGCGCACCGTGATGTAGGCATCCGCCGGCTGACCTTGTCGATTGAAGTTGTGCTCCCGATAAAGACTTTCGGCTCGCGGTGCTGATTTTTCATTCATATAGTAACGGTCAAACGGCAGATGAACATTCACTAAGCCTCCTGACTGATATCCAACCGTGGCCATAACATAGGGAACGTTCTTGGGCTTTTGCGAACTGACACTCATAATTTTAGCGTACCCTTGCTCATCAACCATCAATGCCGCATAAACGTTTTTCTGATATGACAAAGTTTCTTGAGTTGGCACTTGGTTAACATCTACCCTAAGGGCCACATACCGTCCACGAAAAGCGTCAAAGGGGTCCACCGGCGCGGTCTTAAAGCGGAATTCTATACCTTCTTTTAATGTGACTTCTCTTTTGATGATCATCGATAACGGAACTGCCAACTGCACCACAATCACCGCAGAAGATAATCCGACCAATAAACTATTTTTCATGATTGTCCTCGCTTATTACGCAAAATCATCACGTTTGTTGTTAAGAATCCTGCACCGATCAAGATGAAAACCAATCCTTTCAAGACAAAGTTAATATCACTGTCGAAGAATCGCGCAATGATCAAGACCGCCAACATAAACATGCCGGTATTGACGACGCGGAGGTTTTCGCTTTTGATCCCGCTGATGATCCGCAGTACGCTCACAATAAATAAATACGCGTTAAAGAGCCACATGGAAAAGATTCCATCCAGACCACAAAATGCATATCCGATCAAGGCCACGAGCGGTAAGGCCGTAAACGAAGCGTTCATCATTTCTTTCCGGCGGAAATCCGTAATAAAAACCAGCAAAGCCGCCGCCAATAACACAAAGGTTAAAATATGATCAGGGACCGCGTTCCAGGAGGATATTTCTCTTCCGCCATAGAGCAGGTATCCGTAGCTTGAAACTGAATCCCAAGGGAACTTAAATGTTAAAGAAAACATCATCACGAAAGCACCCAAACCGCTTAACACACGCAATGGACGTTGCCAGTTCGTGGTCAGTCCCGAAAAATTTGATGATCCCAAAAAGTAAAACAATGCAATAAGGCTGGAGAAGATGAAAATCCAGGATCCGGATAACGTTCTTCCTAAAGTAAATCCAGTGCCAAAGCAAATCGCAACGGCCATGACCAGCGATAAGATGGTGGCGCGGATTTTGTATCGATCTTGTTTTAAAGTCCAGATAAAGTGCGGGACGATTACGGCCATGAGCGGCCAAAAGAAAAATGATTGCAACGGACTATTAGTCACATACCCGGCCCATGCCGCTATGCCGGCCGCGTAGATGGCCGCAGAAAGGCTGGCCTGCATGAAGTAAACCACTGGCGCAATCAAAAACATCCAGATTAAAATGAAATCCGCGGTATCCCCCGGGATATTGTAAGTTTGGCTAATGAGGGCGATAGATGCCCCCACCATAAGGCTTAAAAATGTGCCGGCACTTTCCTTCCAGGCATGTGAATCGGGATGTTTGACTAAAACCCACAGCGACAATAACTGTGCCAAGACGAGCGGCAAAAAAGAAAGGATGGCCCGAACACTGCGTGACCATTGGTCCCAATTATGAGCAATTATTGAAATGATCCCCAAGCCGATCAAGACCGCGCCAAGGACACCGCACAGCATCAAAACAATCCAGCTTTTATCCTGAGTCTTGATCTCACCATAATAATGACGGATCTTTTCGGACGTATCCTCTGTCATAACCCCCTGGGTCACCAACTCCGGCAATTCTTTATAGAGCCATTCGAGCGCTTTAATGTTCATAAAACTCCTTTCTTATTAAGAATAATTAACCATTCAACTATATTGCCAAAAAAATTTTAGCCCCGAAGATTTTCCAGCCATTTCACCAATAAAGAAGAAACAGCTTTTTGTTCATTGTTATTGAGCGAAGCAATAAGGTTTTTTAAACGGGAATTGTATCCTTCCCAAACCGAATCCAACAGTTTGACGCCCTTGGTGGTGATCTTTAAAATATTCACGCGACGGTCGCCTTCTAGGGCGGAACGGGTCACCAAGCCATCGGTCTGCAGTTTATCGATCAATTTGGTCATGTTAGAGGGGGTGACGATGATACGTTTGCTGACTTCGACCTGACTGATACCTTCCTGTCCATCCTGTTTCACGGCCAAAAGGATATTGAACTTACCGGGGGTCAGCGCGAAATCATCCAGGTAGGTCGTCATTTCATCGGTAATGACATTGTAGATAAGCGCCAAGCTATAAATGGCTTCTTCGTAATACTTGCCCTTCCCTGTTTCCACGCCGATCGATTCAAGTTTTCCCATGAAGGCTCCTTTTGATTGATTAAACTTTACCATTCAACTATTGATATGTCAAGTATATATTCAAAAAATTTATTTCCTACTCCTCGTTCCACAACTCCTTGTACATGTAATAAACCTTACGCGGCTGGCGCAAAAGCGGACTTTTCTTACCCATCCCCTGACTTAAAAGCCCATGCCATTCATAATTCCAGGTATCCTCGGTTACATCATGCCCGCCGGGATTCCCGCTCTGCCACCAGTCATCGACAAAGGCGTACGCAAACCCGCCGAGCGAATTGCTGGGGGTCTTTTCTCCGCCCGCCCGATGCGCATAAATATCTTCCCAGCAGGCCTTGTGAACGCGGGACTGCCGCTCTTCGTTCAAAATCTTGGTATCCGGGTCAACAGGCGGATGCGCAACCCCGTATTCAGTGATTAAAACCGGCTTGCCATACTTAGCATCGACCTCTTTCCAGAGGGTATTAAAACCCTGCAAGTGGCGATACGTATTGATTCCCAAAATATCGACTTCGGGAGCATATTTTTTATAAATGTCTAAAAAGATCGTTTCTCCATTCACCAAAACAACCGGATGATTCGGGTCCAGCTTCTTGATATACTTGGCGACTTTGTTGACAAACTTGGCATACTCGACCGGATACTTCGACGCATTAGTGCGGGTGTATTTTTCATAATTATTTTCATTGCCTAAAGCCCACAGAAGAACATACGGTTCGTCTTTGAATTCCATGACCATATCGTGGACGCTGCGCATCATGCTGGCGGCTTGTCTGGCGTCACGATAGTCTGTACCGGCCATCCATGGCGCGCCCGAACCAATGGTATAAGCGCCTAAAAAATCTCCCATCATGAACATGATCCCCGTTTCATCATAAATCTGCCGCAAAACTTGCTTGTTTGGGGCATGACTATATTCCAGGTTACCTAAATTGATAATCTGCACCTCGGGATCACTGGACGCATGATGATAAAGACGCACCGTATTGACGCCCATGTCCTTCATGATTTTAAAATCACCGACCGGAGGCTCGTTGCGGTCACGGGTATTATTAAAATTTTTATCAAGATAAGTTTGGGTGGCCAGATCGATGCGGCCATTATGATCGTCGTCGACGATCATCCAGTCGCGCATTGTGTTCTTATGCGGACTTTTGCCGATCTCGTTAAGGCCGGAATAACACACGCCTTTGATAAAATACGGTTCTCCGTCTTTTAAAAGACGCCAGCCGTCTTCCGTTTGTTCGACCGTGACTGTGGCGGCCAACGCAACAGAAATATGCAACAGCAGCACGACCATCATTATAAAAATCTTCTTCATATCTCTCCAGAAACGAAAACGGCATTGTGTTGATCCATACCGCCAAATTTCAAAAACTAAACGAGGCTACTTTTGTAGAGTTAATTTCTATCGGCTATCATCCATTTCTAAAAGGATATGGTTCAATAAATCGGCAAAATTTTCGCGGAATTGCTCGTCAGTAGAGTTTTGCACCCAAAGGATTTCCAATGAAGAAAAGCAAGACCAGGCTAAAACAAATAATCGACGAGTTTATTTTCATTACGGACTACATTCTAAAAGATCATCTTCGCTTTGTCTTTTTAAATCTTATCTTTGATGGAGCGCGGAAGCATCAACCAAACTCTTGACGACAAACATCCGGCCACGCAGGCGCAAATGTTCATTGGGATAATGCGGACCTTCCCCGTCTTCGGGCCAACTAAATTCAGAGCTCGGCAACGTCCGCGACAAATCCACAACATCCACGCCCTTTGCCGATAACGCCGCATTAATCACGTTGACGTTAGCGACAATCTGCTCGACGGATTGCGGACCTAAATTCTTTTCAATTGTCTGATAATCGACGGGGGTGATGTAAAAAATAGGGGCAATGCCCCCCGCCTTTAACACCGCGGCGGCGTGCTCTAGCGATTTAATCTTACGATGATCAGGTGCAATCTGACCCATATAACGAAAACGCAATTTATCTTTCATGTGCTCTGGCGAGACATCTTTATACGCGGCATTATCAAAATCGTGGACCTTACCGATGCGCTGCCCGCCGTCAAAAACGTCGGTTTGTTCATACGCAAAACGGTTGATCCGCGGTTCAAAAAACTTTAGCACGGCCAAGGGTTGATAAAACTTCATCCAAAACGTGTCTTTCATCGCCAATGTCAACTTTTCTTTCTCAAACTGCCACAGCGGTTGGCGGTCCCACTCCGGCGAGAAACTGCGCAAATTGATTGGAATAATGACGAACTTAGGATGATACCCTTTTCTCACGATATATTCCGCGTAAGCGGCGTAAACATCGGATTGGTAAGACGCATGTGTGATTTTGGCAACCCGGGCAGCAGGTAAAATCCGCTGCAACAACCCGGGCATACTTTCCTGGCTGGCATCGCTGGGCGCCGCCCAGTTGATCGTGCTGTCGCCAAAATAAATCACATCCGCTTTCATTTGCATAAAAGCATCGAGGAGTTTGATCTCATTAGGGATATCCTTAGATGCCGGCAACACACCTTGGACTCCCAGAATCAGAGCTATGAATAAAGTGATTTTTAATAAGCGACGCATATTAAAATTGGAAATAAATAAACGGGATCGGCACGGCGATCCCCAGGTTCATAATCAGCAAGACACCGGCGGCATAGACCACCCACCGCAAAAAAGCCGGCTGAAGAGACATAGCGACGATGGAATTTTCTTTCTCCGCAAAAAGTAAAAAACCGATCAAAAAACACGCGGTCACGAATTCTCCAACTGATAAACCGATGGCTCCAAGTTGGATCCCAAATTGCAACCCTTCTCCCCAGCCGCTCAATAAATGCATCACAATATAACCGGCATCGCCCACATTATTGGCACGAAACGGGATCCACGCCAAGGAAACCAGCAGAAAAGTCATCAAAACGCGCAGATAGTGCGGCGTGGTAAGTGGTTTTTTTATACTTGCGAGCAAATAATAAAATCCGTGCAGGGCGCCCCAGACAATAAACGTCCAGTTCGCGCCATGCCAAAGCCCACTTAACAAAAAAGTCACCAAAATATTGAGCCGCCACCGCCACGGACCCACGCGCTTTCCGCCGAGCGGAATATAAACATAATCGCGAAACCACGTCGACAAAGAAATATGCCAGCGTTGCCAGAAATCGCTGATGGAAACGGCAATATACGGCCGTGCGAAATTGCGCATGAGATTAAAACCCATCACCCGCGCGCTACCGATGGCAATATCGGAATAGCCGGAAAAATCGCAATAAATCTGGAAAGCAAAAAAGATCGTGGCGACGATCAAGCTCAACCCGCTATACTCGGAGGGTTGCCCGTAGACCTTATTGACAACAAGGGCCAGCCGATCGGCGATGACGACTTTTTTAAACATGCCCCACAACATCAACTTCAGACCGTCGGTGACGTCATTAATCGCAAAAGAGTGTTTCTCCTTAAGCTGCGGCAACAAATGTTGCGCCCGCTCAATGGGTCCGGCCACTAATTGCGGAAAAAACATGACATACAAGGCATAAATGCCAACGTGTCTTTCGGGTTTGACTTTGCCGTGATAAACATCAATGACATAACCTAAACTCTGAAAAGTGTGGAACGACAACCCCAAAGGTAAGATTAGCGAAAGAATTTTAGGCGAATAATTTAAGCCGAGTTGCTGGGCCATAAACGCCGCGGAAGAGTTGAAGAAATCGAAGTACTTAAAAACAAAAAGCACCGAACAGGTCGAAAGGATACTCACGAAAAGCGCGATTTTCCGTTGACGCCCCTGATATCTTTCAATCAGCAGCGCTGAAGTGTAGTCTATGGAGATCAAAAGAAGTAAAATAAGAAGATAAACCGGGATGAACGTCGCATAAAAATAACAGCTCGCTAACAATAGCCAAAGCCATTGCCAGCGAGCGGGAATTGCAAAATAGATCCCGACGACAATCGGGAAAAATATTAAAAACAGATACGAATTAAACGTCATTAATTCTTAATTGTCCACCCTTGGCCCTCGATTTCAATCGGTGTTCCGGAAGGAGCATGAGACTGCAAACGCTTTGCATAGATTTTCTGTACTTCACCGACGGGACTACCGTTCTTTTCGGCTACTGCCTGATAAATAATCATACGATCATTATTTTCTTCTGTGATGGGGAAAGCGATCTTAGCCCCGACTTTGCGAACTTCAATCAAACCAGATTTATTTTCACCAATGATCCCTTGTTCTTCTAAAGCGACCAATTCGGAATAGCGTTCTTTCCGACGGAGCGCTGCCTGACGGACTTCTGGACTCAAACCCTCATCGGCATATGCCTCAGTAACTAAAAAATTTCTTAAGAAACTTCGCGGCCCTTTAGAAGAGCCAGCTGATCCCGTCACCATATTCTCTATTTCATCAATATCATTTTGGACATGCTGATAAATATCCAAACGCATGGAAATATCGACTTTGATCGGGTCTTTCGGAGCCTGTACACTCACCCGGGCACAACCAAGCCCCACCGCCAAGAACATCATCAAACTTAATAAAATTCTCATATCGACTCCTTTAGTGGTTAACGCCGATTAAACCCCCTCGGGGGATGATAAACGATTTTAAAATCTCTTTTTCCCTGCCGGCCGTTTAAGTTAACATCCGCGACTAAATTTTTGTCCTCCAACCCGACCTGCAAACCGCCAGCATTATAATGATAATCCTGCAAAGTTTCTACCGCTGTATCTAAATATGCGCGCTCAACAATATTCTCCAATAATTTCCGGTCTTTGATGATCAATTTACCGCCGGGAGCAGCCATTTTAAAGTCACCGCACAAAAGTGATACTTGAATGCCGCGGCCTGCGACCTCCAGGTCACCCGTCAAAATTCCGGTCATTTCCATCTTTTTATCGAGATCAAAGTCATCGACAAAACGTTCGACCGACAAATCGGAAAAATGAAGTTTAGCATAGTATTCGGGCAAATCTCGAAGTGAAGCTTTCATGTTTCCGTTAATATGACCATTAAGAAAACCAGCTGAAAAATCGGAAAAAATAAAATCCGCCCCCTTCATCTGAACCAAACTTTTAATATTGGCCATACGGGCTTTGTCGTACGAAATCTTGGCGATGTTTAACTGCCCGTCGTCTTTTTTGCGGTCCGCATGGAAATTAAACTCTTCTACTTTGATCTTTTCATAATCTATCGCGGCCTTTTCGATGGCGATGCTTTCAATCTCTTTATTCATGATCGTGGAGAGACGAAAACCGATACGGACTTCTTTAGCGTTAACTCTATACAACTGTTTCTTCTCGACGAGAATATCGGTTAAACGGACCTCACCAAACGATTTAAATTGAAAATGGCCGATGTGAACAGTATCCACAGATAAGCGGGTCTTTAATTGCCAGCGGATGACAGCAATGGCCAGCGGTTCAAAACAGACCGCAAGGGTAATCAGGGCAAGAACTGCAAAAATGGAGAAATAAAAACGCCGGCTCATAGATTTTAATTATAAGTCGGCGTCAGTACTTCGAAAAGATTATTTTTACTTCTTAAAAAAATTCAAAAGCGGATTCGCCGAACGCGGACCGGTCCCCGGATAAGATTCTTTCAAAAACTTTTGAGCTTTCGCCGGAATATTCGGCCAGATATCCAAATCTTCACAGAGAAATTTACGCACCATATCACCATTGACCTTCAAACCGCCGCTGATCACTTCCATCTTGGCGGGCTCGGACAAAAAGAAAGCTTTTAAACTGGTCGACCAATTCGCTTTGGCCCAGACGATATCTAGATGCATCGGCAAAACCGCATTCCCTCCTGCTCCCGGATAATTTTTCGGGGAACCCATGGCCTTAAAGGTCAAATATTTGTACAGCGTTTCATGCTTCGGGTGGACACCGATGATCAAATCGGTTACGCCGGCAACGTTGGCGGCATATTCATACATGATCTTAAAAAGGCAAAAGAGCCGGACTTGCTTATCAAAATCGGTTAACGAAAAAATCTTTCGTTTCTTTTCGTCGGAGGACATGGACAGCAAACTGACTTCCGCCAACTTTTTTCCTGTTTCGCGCAAATGGTCGATTTCGCTCTGAAAGAGGCTGTCCATCGGCAAACCGCACGGCGAATCAACGACGAGCGAAATAGTCCCTAGCAATTTGTCCTTTTCTTTCAAAGTAAAGGTGCGGGATTCCGGCAAAAAGGAGTAGTAATCATAGTGCATATGGACCTCGTTGGGCAGACAGTAACGACGAGCAAGATAGCCGCGATAAACAATGCTGTAACAGGCCTTCAAATCTTCAATGGTTTGAACCGGGGCAACGGAAAGATGACGGGTGAAACTTAAACCCAATTTACAAATTTTGTTGGCAATCTTATTGGCAATCAGATAAAAGAGCGATTCTTTATTTTGGACATTGCGCATATCCTTAAAAACAATACCACATTCAACCGTCATAGATTCGTTAACGGTTTCGTCAGTCGGCACGACCCAAATGACAACACCTTTGATATCGATAGGCTGGCGCGCATCCGGCAATTTCATTCGCAGACTGATCTCTGTTCCCGGAGTGACCCCCGACGGCAAAGCTAAGCGGATCCCGGTACCGGATTGGTCAACACTTTTTCCTAACAACCACTTGGCCCAATTATTTTTGAGACGGTACCAAACCGGGACATTAATCTGATTTCGGGAAGACGTGCGTTTTTCTTCAAGGACAACTTGCGAAAATCCACCGCGCGGAGCTTCGACATTATCTTCAAGGACGCCGATAGCGTATGCTCGATTGAAAGAAAAGAGATTGATGAGGTTTCGGAATATTTTAGAGTGGCTGGCTGTTTTCATAAAAAAATCCTATTCGCGCCTGAAGCAAATTCGCATGAATAGGACAGTAAGATCCATCGATCTTGGCAACTGGCTACCCCGGCGCTTTAATTTTCGAGTGAAACAAGAAAATCTGCCGGGGCCCTCCCCCAAAGTTCGCTTCGGGGTTTCGATTTCTTCGCTAAATTCATGGAAGAAATCTCAATAGCTTTGTGTCCCATCCTTACGAATGGTTTACTTAAACTCTCTTACTCAATTTCAGATCAGAGAGTTTGACCCTTTAGGGTATTAACTAATCGATACAATACAAAGTATAAAAGATTGGTGTACTCGATGCAAGCCTTCAAAAAAACTTACATGATTGTATGTGCCTGCGCCTCAAATACTTACAACCCTATATTAACTATTTACGTTTTACGTATATCAACGTCATCTTCCTGCACAATTTACGGGTGATTTAAGAATTTCGGATAGCAATTATATACTGCGCACCATTAACAGAAAAGGGAATAAAAAAGTCATGTATCCTAACCTATTGTAATGCAGCATCTTATAAATTTAGCGGGGTTGATACTGACCAACATCCGTCGATTGCAAATATGATTCATAAAATCCATCACAACGATCACTGACTCGGCGTTAAGCGCATTGCGGAAACTTCTTTTTCGCTAGATAGGAAGGAAACCCGTGCTGCTCAGTACGGAAAACCTCCGGGACTCAATAGGAAACAGCCATCGGGCTAGGGCCGGTCTTGTTGATCAACTCTTTTCTGAATTTGCCGATCACACAAAATGGGATATCCGGAATACGAAGCGGGGTCTTTAATTGTGCCGCCTCGTCTAACAATTTCAATACTAGAGGACGAATTTCCTCAAAAGAAAGCGCAAACTTACTACACTTTTCTATATTAGTGATACATGGAATCGGGTACCCGACCGAATCTGCATATGAAGCCGCCAGCTTAAAAACATCAATCACTTCGCGAGAGTTCTGGCTCATTAATTGCGAAGTGATGATCAGACGGGCTGCTGGATGATTCGAACGGATGTTCTTCATCCCTTGCAATGTCTGATCAAAACTCCCCCTACTCTGCGTAACACTATCATGAACCTCTGCCGTTATTCCATCGAGCGGGATCCGATATTCGGTTAGTCGTGCACGTCTAAGTCATGAACAGGATCTGCGCTCTCCAAATTGCGCCCATGGGTAGACAACTGCACATGCCGAAATCCCAATTTGCTTCGCAACAGCTTTACGAATGATGCGATTTTGAGATACTCGACAGGGTCAGCGCCGGATAGCTCAACCTCATCAAACCCCCCGTTTTTGAGTTCCAAAGCGTACTTCAGGAAATTTCTTTCTATTTTTTGCATTTCTTCCTCCGAGATCGCGCTAATATCCCGGCTTGCACTACAAAAAACACAGGCATTCCGACATGCATTAAGTTCGACGACAATACAACCTCTCGTGGACCTCTCAATTTGTTTGGCGGCAATGTGCTGTAAAGAAAATATTCCTGAAAAAAATTGG